>Ga0315543_1001879_pt1 | contig 21655 bp, 11 predicted proteins | sample SalMarSW160210MG_2_FD_203098 | JGI IMG/M metagenome (GOLD analysis project Ga0315543, IMG submission 203098) | Salt marsh sediment microbial communities from the Plum Island Ecosystem LTER, Massachusetts, United States - Salt Marsh Sediment SW1601-210 ...
CGGAATGCAGGTGCGATTGGGCTTTTCAATAACCGTAGCTGTTGAAAGCCCGATACTGCTTGTGGACGAAGTTTTAGCTGTAGGGGATATTGATTTTCAGCAGAAATGTTATGATACTTTTGAAAGTTTCAAGCAAGATGGCAGAACAATTGTATTTGTCAGCCACGACTTGACTGCTGTCGAAAAATTCTGCGATAGGGTAATATTGCTGGAAAACGGGATTATAAAAAAGTCAGGTGCTGCTTCTGAAGTATTAGATTATTACAAAGAGATGGACAGGAAGAAGTAGCTTTAGATTTTGATACGGGTATAAAAAAATAAAACTATGAGCGATTTCTTAGTTGCATTAACAAAACAATATAAGGGCGCAGATTTATTAGGCTTGATACAGAAACCTTATGGGGAAAATCCTCTTAATGGGATGTTTTTTGAGTATCCATGGGGATCCATTGCGGTACTGGAGGAGCGTTTAGCGGGTAACAAAAATATTTTTACTAACGGAGATACGAGTTTCGCATGGGTCGGTGATTTGGTTACTGATTTGCAAGATGGTTTTATCAAGAGATTTATAGATCGCTTGACAGAACTGCGTCGATGTTCAGAAGAAAATGGTGTTTGCCTACAGTCCGACGAGTTGTTTGATCAGCTGAACGGAGCCTTTGCAATGATCGCTGCGAACCCAAAAGGTTTTTGTATAGTAACAGATCTCATGAGTTTTATTCCGGTTTATGTCGGAACCAATGACGTTAACATTCCGGTAGCATTTGGAACACATCCTGACATAGTAGCCTCTATCAGCAGTGATAGTTTAAAACTCGATGCGGTTTCTGCAGGTGAATTTTTAAACTCAGGCTGCTGCACATTTCCAAATACAATGCATACCAATGCCAAAGAGATAGCCGCTGGACGAGTTCATATAGCCAAAAAAAACAAAAGTGAAAAATTAATATTAAATGATTTTGCTTACTGGTCACCCCCTAAAGAGATACGCAGCGGTTATGACGAACTCGAATTGACTGCGGAATTAAGAGATATAATGCGTTCTGCGGTGGAGCGTCGTTGTAACGCTAAGGAGGTGGCGGTATTATTAAGTGGTGGTCTTGATTCAAGGGTTATAATGGCAGCGGTGCCGCCATCGATTGACTGTATCGGATTTACTTTTTCGGATGAATTTAATCGTGAAACAAAGGTGTCCAGTAAAGTTGCCAAATGTTACGATCGGCAATGGATTCCCTTGATTAGAGATCCTGAGTTTTTGTCAAAAAATATAGTTAATATTGTCAAGTTTATAGGCTGCCAGTTCCAATGGGTAAATGCTCATACTGCCGGTTTTGCTGATACCATCAATAAATATGGGCCAAGGTGCCTACTGAGTGGAACGCTCTTTGACAGTTTTCTTAAAGCTCATTATGCTACTGATATGGTCGCAATCCAACAACTTAGAGGGCTTAAGTCACCGAAACATATAAGGATGAAAATAAATTACGCAGATAATATGGCTGATTTTTGGGAAGAGCATCTCAAAACAGATATCGTTAAAAATGTATATTGGCGCAAAGCATCTCGTTATCAAAATAATATTATAGATGGTCGCGGCAGTATTGAATGGCTGAACCTGTACCCTTTTTCCCAGTATTATGAAGGCTCTTATTGGGCGGCCGACAGGAGGGTATTGCCTTTAAGCCTTATTGCAACGGATCGGCGTATATTAGACTTTGCATTTAAATGCCCTGTTGAACTTAAACTTAATGCAAAAATATTGATAGCTGCTGCCTTGGATATCTACGGTAAAGGCGCAAAGATCGTAAACACCAATGACGGCTGCAAGCCTTGTAGCGGCCGTTACGGACATTTTCTTCAAAGAGTCGTTCGTAAGGCGCAGGATATATTAATTGCCTATCGGGAAAAATATAGCGGCCGATCCAGGGTGCAGGACTCATGGCATGACTACCAGAGATACTGGAATAACAGTGCAGAATTTGAGGTTCTGAAAAAACAATACTGTAATTGTTTAGATTATTTTAACGGCTTGCTGTTTGAAAATAGCGGCAAAGAATTGCTCTTCGATGATAACGTTGGTTGGCTTTACGGATTTCGGCTATTGCAGCTTGCGATCTGGCGATCCATTATGGAAAAATACCATGTAGCTTAAATTGTGTATTTAACACATGTGCCGCATTGAAATATCTTAATATGCAAGTACGGTGCTTTTGTTCGAGCTGTATTCTTCGATAACTGTTTTGCTGTCTTTCATAATGTGGTGGAAAGAAGTGTATGTGAATTTTGAACATCTGCCGGTCCAATTAAGATTTTTAAAACACTTTAGAAATGTATTGATTTTATCGATGGTCTCATTATAGCCGATTTCCAATACCGGGTAAGCATAATCCAGCCTGACAACTGAAGCGTCCTTTAAATGTGTTTCTTTCACCCAGCCGATCTTGACAAATTGCGAAAAGACCATCTGGGTCAGTTCTTCGTCATCCATACACCAAAACTCATCTCCATTGTCACAGGGGATTTCTACGACAAGTGATGTTTTCCCTTGAGGAGACATGTGTATACTTCTGTTCTTTGGTTCATGGACTCTTGTAAATGGAAAAGTGTGTTGCGGGAAATAGAGACATGCAGCCTTGGCAATACTTTCAGTCTCTAAGAACAAGTTAACCAGCACTACATTGCGATAGCGAAGGTTTTTCATTGCAGACAGAATTTTTGCAGGTGGTGCCGGATCCATGATTTCAAGAAACAAAGTAAGCGGCAATGTGCTTATTATCTCTTTGACCTCTAATAACTCTTCTCCATTGACCTCAATCGCCTGGATTTGTTTATGGTCATGTAGAATCCTTGTTATTCTTGAATTCCTGAGGATGTTCTCTTTGCCGCAAACATCTTCAAGTCTTTCCATAACAGCGCCAAAGCCATTCCTGGGATAATAAAATGCCCCCTCAATATTTTCATCGTTGTTTCTAAATCGTAAAAAGATCTCTTTACAAAACGTCCTGAAGCCCAATGAATTGATCAGTCCACCACCGATATTATTGCACAATCTGTCACACGGTAATCCCCACAATTTCTCAGAATAATTCAACAAAAACTTATCCGACACAGTCTTGCCGCAATTATTTAGTACGAAGCTTTTAAAATCGCTGGTATGTTTTTTGCTCCTTACTTTCAACCAGAATAATTCGATTGCGGTTTTCAGAAATGTATATAGGCCTAAATTTTTTAATAGATCCACCTGTGAAAGCGGGAACTTTATTAAATTGCCTTCGTAATAGATATTGCTTGGTATGCTGAGCTTATGAAGATCGTCACCAAGCAGCTTTTTTAACTCCATGGTGATCGTTTTATCTTTGTCATGAATTCGATGAGCTCCCGAATCAAACAGGAAATCCCCTCTTGACAAAGTAACCGAATTGCCACCCACCCTTTCAGTTGCTTCGTAAAGCTTAAAAGGTATCCCTTTCTTTTGGGCGTAATAACCTGCTGAAAGTCCTGCTGGACCTGCTCCCAAAATAGTGATTCTATGAACATTGCTTTTTAAGCCTGATTCCATTTCTTTTGCCAATTGTTCAGAATTGTAATTCAAAGTCTTTAACTATAGCGTTTTATTTGTAAGCTTTTTAATGAAACAGTAATAGTCAACTTGAAGGCAACAATTAGTATAGTTGATTCAATAACGAACGCAATATAAATGTTAATGTTCTTCTTGCGATATAAACTATGAGCGGCTATATTATCTCTGTGAGTTTTGGCGGTTAATATTTGTCGGTATTCATAAACACGCCTTTGGCCTTTAAAGATCGTTGTGCTGACAGTATATTACATAAAGGCAAAGGTTTTAGAGGAAGTTAGTATGCAAATTACATTTGTCTTGCCGGGAATTGACATATCAGGCGGGGTAAGATCCACTCTTGAACTTGCCAACCGACTTTATCAAAGAGGCCATCAGGTTGTTGTCGTGTTTTCGTCAAGTGCATGGCAGTTGGAAAGTAAAGAGCTTAGTCTAAAACAGTTAATAAAAGCTGCTCTTAAACATATAAGAAACCGCAAACGCCTGCGTTCTTTGGATTGGTTTGATTTAAAAGCAAGGCTACTGTGTGTCCCTTCGCTTGCAGAAAAGTATATTCCCAACGGTGATGTTATAATAGCTACATGGTGGGGTAATACATATGATGTCAGCAGGTACGGCAAATCAAAGGGGATAAAATTCCATTTTATCAGAGCTTATGAAACATGGTGCGGGCCGGAAGAGTTGGTCGATAAATGTTATACGCTTAATCTTCATAAAATTGCTACTATACCTAAATTAAAAGAGTTTATCGAAGATAAATTTGATATTAAGGTGCATGGGCCTTTGCCAAATGGAATTAATTTTGATATTTTCCATCGGGAGAGTAAAGACTTTAAGTGTCATACGCCCAAACGTCTTGGAATACTTTACAGGAGAGACAAAGTAAAGGGCATGCAAGATGGTTTTGAGGCTGTGATCAAGGCGCAAAAGAAATTTCCAGAGATGCAAGTGGTTTTGTTTGGCGAGCCCTTTACCAAAGAAGATTCGGATATTATAAAGAAAATCAACAATGTTGAGATCCATAAGCTATCTTATGGGCAGGAACTGCGTCGAATTTACAACTCTCTGGACATATTTGTCTTTCCGAGCCATTATGAAGCAGCAACGCAACCACCATTGGAAGCAATGGCGTGTGGTGTTGCCTGTGTACTTACTGAAGTAGGGGCGATATCGGATTATAATGCTGAGAACTGTGTTGCTCTGATCTCGCCTCCTAAAAAACCGGAGGAGTTATATGAAAATATCGTTACACTCCTTGCAGATGAGCAATCCCGCGAAAAAATAGCTCGGGAAGGGCACAAGTTTAGTCAGCAGTTTACCTGGGACAAGACAGTTCTCGAACTGGAGAAACTTTTTAAGAAATACGCTTAAATCAGAAATAATCAATGAAATGTTTACACACTTATTAATCTTGGTACGTGCTCTATGGTGGCTCTTCCTTGGCCCAACAAGGAGGAAATTTGCCAAAGTCTGGGCAACGTACAAATTTGGCGGTATCAGGTTGTGCTGGTACCGGGCGATAGAAACATTTGACATTAAGCGGAGAACTTTTCAATATAAAGCCTCTCGAAATCAGCTTTCACGCTCACAAAGTGACTATATCCTCGCCAAATGTGCTAATAGGCCGCTTTTCTCCATAATAGTCCCTGTGTATAAGGTAAAGCGTAAATGGCTTGAAAAGTGTATTTGTTCTGTTATTTGCCAACATTATAGAAATTGGGAACTTATATTAGTAGATGATGCTTCAAGAAGAGAAGACCTTAAAAAGTTAATGAATACGTGGGCATTACGAGATAGCCGGGTTCACACTTATTATCTGGAGACAAACTGCGGAATAGCAGGCGCAACTAATTTCGGGATAAGACAAGCTAAGGGCGAATTCATTGGTGCTCTTGACCACGATGATGAGCTAACACCTGATGCTATAACCTGGGTTGTGTGGTCTTTAAATAAACACACTGGCGCATTGTGGTTTTATTCAGACGAAGATAAGATATCTCCGAGCGGTGAATATTACGGACCACATTTCAAACCTGATTTCTCACCGGAGTTTCTCTTATCAAATATGTACACCTGTCATTTTAGAGTGTATTCAAGAGATGTGCTCAAAAAAATCGGAGGTTTGCGGAAGGGTTTTGATGGCTCTCAGGACCATGATTTAGCGTTGAGACTTTCAGAAGTTGTTCCAAGAGATAAAATCGTTCATATTCCTCGTGTTTTATACCATTGGAGAGCAATTCCAGGTTCGGCAGCTATGGGTATCGCGGCAAAGCCTAATGCTCCTTCTGTTGGAAGAAAGGCAGTAGCCGAGGCACTGAAACGTCGAAAGTTAAAAGGCAAGGTGACTTCTTATGAAATTTGCCCTACGATATACCAGATTGAATTTGAGCCTTCTGAATTTCCAAAGGTAAGTATCATAATACCAACTAAAAACGCGTTGTCTTTAATAAGAAAGTGTATTACCTCCGTGAGGAAATATACCAATTATCCAAATTTTGAAATAGTAGTCATAAATAGCGATTCCGATGAGCCGGAGCTGTTGGAGTACTTGACAGAGGAGCAATCTGAAAACAGAATTGAAGTTATGCACTATAACAAGCCTTTTAACCATTCTGAAATGAACAATATTGCCGCAGCTTCTGTTGATTCGGAATTTGTTCTTTTTATGAATAATGATATTGAAGTTGTCTCAGAAAAATGGTTAGAACAATTAGTTGCTGTTACACAACTGGACGAGTCCATTGCGGTGGTGGGAGGATTACTTTTGTATCCCAATGGCATGGTGCAACATGGTGGTATAATTTTGGGCCTTTATGGTACCGCTGGACATGCCCACAAGTATATTTATAGTAGTGTGCCTGGTTACCTTGGCCGACTGCATGCTCTTCAGGAAATGTCGGGCATCACCGCCGCTTTAGCACTTGTGCGGCGTTCAAGCTTTGAGCATATCGGTGGCTTTGATAGCAGCCGATATCCGACCTTGTACAATGATGTTGACCTGTGTATACGTCTAAGAAAAGAAGGGTATCGTTGTATTTATAATCCGATGGTAAGGGCTATTCATTATGAAACAAAGACTCGACCTGTAGTTGCGGAAGATTTCCTTTTTAAAAAAAGGCTTGTGGACGATTATTCAGAGATACTTAAGAATGATCCTTTCTATAATCCCAATTTGTCTCTTAATAATGAGCAATTTTGTGGATTCAGACCATTTCCTGTCGAAGATCAGATTCCAGAGTTAGCTAATATGTCAGAGGACTATCGTGACGGAACCGATTCCGTATAGAAACACAACAACTGTTGTAATACCCACCCACAATGCGGAGCAATCCTTTGCAGAATTGCTTAACAGCTTACAAACACAAACTCTAAAACCTACACAAATTATCGTAGTTGATTCTGAATCTACCGATAAGACACCAGAACTTGCAGGGGGCCGAAACTGCAAGGTAATTACTATCAAACGTTCTGATTTCGACCACGGTACTACAAGGAATTTGGCAGTCTCCAATATCCAAAGTGAATTCGTAGTGTTTCTCACCCAGGACGCAATCCCTGTTGACGAATACATGATTGCAGAGTTAGTAAAACCTTTGCAAACCGACTCAAATATAGCTATATGCTATGGCCGTCAATTGCCAAGGCCCGGCGCAGGTCCTTTGGAATGCTTGGCACGCGAGTTCAACTACCCTCCACAGTCGGTTCTAAAAACACGGTATGATATTGAGACCCTCGGTTTAAAAACCTTTTTCTGTTCTAATACGTGCTCAGCCATTCGCTGCTCTGTTTTTAATAAATTGGGCGGATTCAAAAATAATGTCATTGTAAATGAAGATATGCTTTTCGCTGCTAAAGCTGTTCTCCAGGATTATTCAGTCTATTACTCCGCAACAGCAAAAGTTTATCACAGCCACCCCTTCAATTTAGCTCAAACATTTAAACGTTACTTTAATATCGGCAGATTTTTTGCCGACAACAAATGGCTTCTCAAATATGCCGGCCTTAAAAGTTACAGTGCCGACATGTTAAAAGCCGGGGCAAAAATTTTCTGGGAAAAAAGAATGCCGCACTATATTGGCGTTTTACTTACTGAATTCATCTTAAAAGCGACAGCCTGCGAATTTGGCTGGTATTACCAGCTGTTGTTCCACAAAAGGCATGATAATCGTCGATAAGGCTTTTTGAAGAAAAAAGGAAGATGTTCAATGCTCATAAATGCCGTGATAATGCAATGAAATTTGACCGTTCTGTATATAAGCAGTCAATGCGAGAGTATATTCAGAGCGTAACAGGCAAGCTTAGTTGAATGTTTTATATATATCAATTCTGTACTTATCATAAGACTTATCCGTATACAAAATATCAACGCCTTTCGGCAGACTCTGAGCGTCCGTAAGGCTTTCTTTCTTAGACACTCTGATTACATATTGGACGTTTTTAGCCGGTTCTTGTTGTTTATAATGCAATCCTTCCCGCTCTGAATAAAAAGTGATTCTTAAATCCGGTGTTGCTATAAGGTCACCTGGCAGAGTGTTTTCCGAGAGCCATTGAGCGGCTTTGCGAAAAATTAGCTTATCATAGTGCAGTGGTTTAAGCAGCTTGGGAATACATATCGCAATTCCTATAGTGGTTAGGACAACAAAGCCGAAGCGTACATTGTTTTTCTTCAGACATTTCTCATTCAGCCACCCTGCTAATATATCCAGACCTGTAGGGATAAAAAAAATCATAAACACCACTAACGGCAGGGTATGCCTTACGTCCATATAGCCGTGCTTACAATACAACCATATCATTACAGGTACGTTCAGAACTATAAGGGCGAGTATAAAAAAAGTTTCCGTCTCATTCCGTTTTCGTTTTTTAAGCCACTTGTGTATACCCATCAATAAAGCCGGCACATAAAACCACATCAGCGTCTCGCCGATATTTTCTAATAGTTTCTTAAAAGCCCCTGCAATGTCAGATGGTATGATACCCGCAGTGTTTGATACAATTTGTCGTTGCGAGGGGACAAATTGACTGGTTTGTGTATTAACTGCAAACTCACCTACATGTTTTTTAGGAAATACTGCTCCTTTCAATCTCATATAAGGCCCGGTTGCAACCAGGAAACCAACCAGCAGTAAAACTAATGCAAGTACTGTTTTAGGCCTGTCCAAAGTCCTTTTTGCCCAAAATAGCTGAAGGCCCAGCCATAAACAGCCGTACACAATCACTTGAGCACATTCAGGCCGGATAAGGTATCCTGCGCCGGCTGTAAGTCCCGCAAAACCGAATAACCACCATCTTCTGTTTGTTGATGCCCGCATCAGTAGCAACATCCCTGTCGCTAAGAAAAAAAGATGCGGCCAATCACTTAATGCGTCGCTTCCGTACCAGGCAGGTTTGGGCAGCAATATGAGTATTAATACCGCCCAGAAACTAAACCTGCTTCCAACTAAATTCCTCCCAATGAAATACAACACAATTATGCTCAGCAGTCTAAACACTAAAGCTATGCTCTGGGCCGAATAAATCCAGCTAAATAAAGATTCACTTTCGCTTAGCAGCCTTATTGCTTTATGTATAACCAGAATCATCGCCGGATACCCCGGATGTTGGTCTTGTTGTATCATTGTCTGGGCGGGAGCAATTTGAAGATTCTTGGCATACTCTATAAAACCTACACCGTCCCTTGCGATTACAGCCGTTGTGCTGATAAGATAGATTCCTATACATAATGCAGTTATAAGCAAGATTGAGATGTAAATGATGTCTTGTTTCACAGGGGGTTGTTTTTCAAGTGCGGTTTTAGTATGCATTTTTACCTTTGATAATATGCCAGGGTGTCCGCAGTAAAATCCAGAGGTCCAGCCCAAATGACCAGTTTCTCACGTAGTATAAATCATACACCAATCTCTTCCTAAGGGAAGAATCGCCGCGGAAACCATGAATTTGAGCCCATCCGGTCATTCCCGATTTGACCCTGTGCCTGAGCATGTACTTTCTGTACTCTTCGGAAAACTGTTTTACAAAGACAGGCCGTTCAGGCCGAGGTCCCACCAGGCTCATTTGTCCCTTAACAACATTTATAAGTTGAGGAAGTTCATCAAGACTTGTTCTCCGCAGCAACGCGCCTGTCGGGGTGCGCCTGTTGTCATTCAGCCTTGACCATTGTGGGCCGTTTTCTTCCTCAGCGCCGTCTTTCATAGTTCTAAACTTCAATATCTGAAATTCCTTGCGGTCTATACCTACCCTCCGCTGCCTGTAAAAAACCGGTCCTTTGCTTGTGAGTTTTATCAGCAGGGTAATTACAAGCATCGGAATTGAAAATACGATGAGCAGCAAGATTGTGGCTACAAAATCAAAAATTTGCTTCAGTATGATTTTATAGCCGCTCAAGGGAGAATCGGCAGCGGAGAATAGAAGTTGTGAGCCAATAGTTACTACTGCCGGTTCGCTCATCGATATAAGGTTGCCCCAGTTGGGAATAATACGTATAGTTACACCTGAGTATTGAAGAGACTCAAGAATAGGATAGGCCCGCTGGGCCTCGTCTCCGTCTAAAGTAAGGTAAACTTCGTCCACTTTTTTAGCTTCGATTAGTTCAGGAATCTTCTTAATAGGACCGCATACCGGAATTCCAAGTATTTCTGTCCCTATCAGTTTGGGATTGTCGTCCACAAAAAAAGCGCACTTCAATCCCAACCATCCCATACGCTTGATATCCTGAACAAGCTGCTGCCCTTTTTTACCCGTGCCGATGACGGCATAATATCGAAGATTGTATCCTTTTTTGCGTAAGGCTCTTAAGATAACCATCACCAACAGATGTGAAAACAACAGTCCCAGGAATAACATCGGCACGAAAAGTGCCAGTAGCTTTCTTGAGTAGAGTTCAGACCTGATGTAATAAAAAAAGGCCAGTATTAGCACGCCGCTTAGGAAGGTGGCTTTCAACAAATCGCCGCCTTGCTTGAAAATACTCTCCATACGCTTGGATTTGTTAAATCCAATCCATAAGTTGCTCAGGTAGCAGATGCATACGACGGCGGGTGTCAGCATTAGATGATACTTGAAATCCGGTATTCCTTTTGGAGCGATGAATAGGCCGGAATAGAAACGGAGAAAATAAATCCCAATCCAAACGGCGCTGATTGTTACAAGTTCAACGATTGAACGGCATAAAGAAAAGAAAGCTGCATATCTTTTCAACATTGGGCCTTAGCTCCGTTAGTTAGAATCAATTCCAAAATAGAACGTTATTTCTGTGAAGACCCCTCTGCTTGTCATATTGTTTCTGTCGTTTGTACTAATTATAAAAAGCATAAACTGGCTATGCAAGGAAAACAACCGCCTGGCGCCTTTGTAGCCGGTGGCAAAAGAACAGCAGCTGCTGATTCAGTTCCGAAGCCCGACATCTTGCGATTTTAATGACATTTTCCCCGGTTCGCAATAGGAATTCCTGAACAGAATCCTTTGCATCCTTATCGGAGCACGGAAATGGTAAGTGAATGTCGGCAGCCTTCTTCTTTTCAGAGGTATTCCGTTTGGTCTGCACAGTTTTGAAAACGATTCACAAATGCTATGCCTGCCTGTCATAATGGAGCTATATGGCAATCGACTATCTGTCTTAATTTGTTCCACCTTGGAGTTATGACTTTGCCATTTATGGTGGTTTTGACAGGTTTGTTTTTGGCCCTTATCTCACAATTGATGATAGGCTGTCCTTGTAAAGCTATATCGAGCCTGCCGTCTTCGGTCGCAAAAACCGAGTACACCTTGGACAGTGAATCGAGGACGACTTTGTTATTTTTTCGCAGATAGCTGCCGCAGATGACAAAGCAGCGACTAATCGAATCAGGCTCATCCGGGGAACCGACAGGACGGGTGGTTCCGAAAAGATAGGCATCGGTATCCCATCCGTGAATGATTTTATTACTGTTTCGATGCATCCGTCTCCCATCCGCACGCAGGTTCAGGAAAACCTCGGTTATTTTCTTATTTCGAGATATCCGCACCCCCAGCATCTCATCTCCTTCCAATAATTCTATATCGGCAGTGGAACCCTTCCCCGACTGTCCCAGCGGCAGAATTGCCGTGATAAACTTCATCTCTCTGTTCTTTTCGGTGGGCAACAAAGCAAGGTATTCGACCTCTGTGTCCGGTTTATGGTCTTTCAACCCTTTCTTTCTGACTACGGCCATGTCCTTCGGAAACAGTAGTCGAACGATTGCTCCGGCTTGAGTTCCATTTGAAAGGTGTATGTCGGATCCGTTTTCCTTTGCCTGTCCCTCGAAGTGGAGCAGCCATTCTAACTGCCCGGTTTCGTGTGTGCGAATATCATCGAAAATAAGAATTACATCATCGATACACAGAAAGTGCCTGTAATTACGGGAAAATTTCCACGAAGTAGGCCCGGTCGCGTCGGCGAGCACATATTTAATCCCTGCAAGGTCCATTAGATGCCGGACCTGACCGGGATGTACAACACCGCGATCACCGTTTCCGCAGTCTTCCGGATTCTGTGCTGCACCATCGATTAAGATAACGTTGTGAGCTTTGCTGTTACGGTAATAGCTCGTATATTCACGGCGACCGTATGAACAGTTCCCTGAATCAATAATCAACGGCTTGCCTCCATGAAAGAGAACAAAGGAGCCTGCGTCCGGGTGAGCATGGTTCCAGGTAAAGCCCGACTTTACAGCGAGCATAGTGGCATTGTCTTCCCACGAAGAGCGCATCATTACCCAGCCGATATCGGGATAGATAAATGATGTAGGAAGGTCGGCTGGGACAGCCTTCCGTTTTTGCAATTGATAATAAACTAATCCTATGGGATCGCGCAAGCCGGAATCTGTTCGAGTGATATACCAGTGGTATGACGGAGAATCAAAACCGTTAGCCAGTAACAAACGCAGCGTACCGTCTCCGGAAGCCGACAGGCTGCTGTCTCCGAAGTTCACCGACAGAAGAGAGTCGGAAGTGGGATATGATGTATGCACAAAGAAATCGCCTGTCTTTTCCAATATGGGAATCTTGGGTAGAGATTGATCGGGATGAACGTTTGAATAGGCAAGGTGAAAAAGCAGATATTCCGACAGAGCATAATTAGCATAGCCTACGCTCTCGTAGAATGCCCCTTTCCTGTCGAAGTTCAAGGTCTTATTTTGCAGGATGTTCCCACTGTAAGCGAACCATTCAGGAAATGCATCTCTAACCTGTTCCACCCATTGTTCCGCTTGTGGTTCCTCTCCTCGGATGGAAAGTGCAGCAACTCCGGCCATAGACACGCATACGCTCCACCAGTTATGTCCCATGGAATCCAGTGCATGGATTCGCTTCTCGGGCAGAATCCAATCATTGAGCGTAGGTAGGATACCCCGCTCGACCATCGTCTGAACAATAACCTTTCTGTCAGATTCCGACAGAAAGTCATGGATACTGTCATATCCAACGGCATACCCGAAACAGAAGCGGGCCGTATTCAATTCGGAATTCCAGGGGGGATCCCGGTTGGCATCGCCGGCCCAGCGATTTAATTTTCCATAGTGAATAAGAGCTTCTTGTAACTTCTCGGCGTACATTCTCTTACCTGTCATTTGGTACGCAAGCCCCAAGGTTGTTCCCATGGCGCTGATTTGGCTGCTTGGCCTGCCATAGTTACCATGCTGTCCGGCTCCGCTTTCAGCATATTCCCTGGATACGAGTTTCTCATTGACCAGCCTATCGGCTCGCTTGAGGATATCCTCCCAAGCCTGGCGCACTTCAGTATCATCCGAAATCTTTTTCCTGAGTTCTTTGAGTTTGGCCTCAGTAAAATATAGCCGGGGATAAGATGAAGACCGGCCAATTCTATCTTGAGCAGCTCCGATGTTACCGGAGGCACCGGCGGAATTGTTGGGCTCAGCAAGTACTATTCCACAAAGCGGGACGAGCAGTACTAACAGGGATAAGAAAAGCAGCCTGAATTTCGTATCTCCCATAATTTTCTCCTATTAGTAAAGCAGAGCACCTATAACAGGTATCCCTGGTTATTTCCTGGACTTCTCATCCATAAGTTCCGCTACCTTTGGTTCGATGGCTTCCGCCCATATCTTATATCCTTCTTTGTTGGGGTGCAGATAGTCGGGCATTGTTTTTTTGGTTAAGAAGCCGTCTTTAGTCAGGAACTTGTCATTGATATCCAGGTAGTGAATCATCTTGCGGTCGGCTATCTTCGAAGCCAGCAGCGATGCCTTGGCATTTTTCTCGCGCTGGTCCGACGGTTCAGGTCCACGCGGGAAAATGGCAAGTATCAATATTTTTGTCTTTGGGCATTTCACGCGAAGTTTATTACAGATGGCGATAATACCGTCGGCGATTTCCTCGGCGGTATTGTCGTTACCGTTGGAGTTATTGGTGCCTATCATGAGCACAGCGAGCTTCGGAGATATACCTTCCAGGTGGCCGTGGTCCAGTCGCCACAACACATGCTGCGTCCTGTCTCCACTGAAGCCCATATTGACGGCATTTCGCGGCGCATAGTACTTGTCCCAGGACTCTTTTCCTCCACCTTCCCAGCCGTGCGTTATCGAATCACCGATATAGAGCAAATCCACATTGCCCTGCTTGACTCGTTCGTTGACTGCGTCATTACGCAGTGTCCACCAACTATGTCGATGGGCAGCCGAAACAGCAGAGTTCTGCTTTTCTTCTGCGACCAGAGCCTGGCTCGAAAGAATCGAAATAATAAGAAATGTAATCAGAAGTTTGCTTTTCATTTTGTGTGCTCCTTTAACTAAAATTTCCATTTGACGCCTGTTTGGCCACAATACTGTCAGAACATCCTTTGCCCAAAAAAGTTCGCTCTTCCGTGCTGCTCCTCAAAAGCCTCCCGGAAATAATTTTTGCAGTGTAATCACCTTAATCCTCTGCAACGATTCGCACATTATACCGTTGCCGCCCAGCGCCGGCAAGCATAATTTTCTGTCGGGAATACCTCTCCGACTCTGTTTTTCTTTGCTCCTTTTATCAAAGTCGAAATTCTTATATTAATTGTTATCGGGGTGAATCATTTGAAAAGACGTACAGAAAGCCTGCGACTTTAAGACTTATCTGCTATTCTACGTGTAATCTGACGCTTGATAATATCGACGGCTTTGTGGTGTAAAATGTAAATTGAAGTGCCCCGGTGAAATGAAAGGGACTTATAAATGAAAATGAAATTGAAAGTAATTTTTTCTGTGCTTCTTCATCTCCTTTTTGCCGGGCTTGCAACAGGTGATGTTAGACACGAAATAAATATCCCCGATATTCTTGATTACAAGACCTTGAAGTGTGATTTACATATACATACGGTCTTTTCGGATGGCCTCGTACGGCCTACCGTTCGGGTTGATGAGGCCTGGAGAGAGGGGCCGGATGCCATTTCAATAACCGACCACATCGAGTATCAGCCGCACAAGTTGGAAAAAGCATCACTATCGGAAGGCACCGGGATTGACTATTATGTCTATAATGTTATTCTTGTAGAAGAACCTTGTCATGGATCTGTGAAATGAGAATACAGGAAATTGCTGCTGTTTTTATTCTTCTGGTTTTTTCTCTTAGCGATATATGTGCCGGCACAGGTGAGCATGAGAAAAGAGTGCCTGTCATTTACTGTACCGACCTGTTTCATCCTCATGATGACCCTGACGACCATTTCGACATAGCGTGTCTGTATTCAATTTCGGAGATTGACATAAAAGCGATTATCTTAGACCAGGGCCGTAAACAGAAAACCAACCCCGGTTCCATTCCGATTTCACAGCTCAATTACATTACAGGTAGAAGTGTCCCTTATGCCGTCGGATTGTCGGACAAGCTTAAATACTTTGAAGACAAGGGCTTATGGCAGGCAAAAGAATTCCAGGACGGCGCCGGGCTTATTCTAAGGACCCTGAAGACATCTGAAGAGCCGGTATCGATTATTTCCGTGGGAAGCCTCAGGGATATCGCAGCCGGCTATAATAGGTCGCCTGATCTGTTCAGAGCTAAGGTTGATAGGCTGTTTATTTTCATAGGAGAAGCGTCCGCCAGGGGACATATAGAATATAATGTCGGATTGGATAAGTATGCTTATATTCGGATTATGAATTCGGGATTGCCCGTTTATTGGGTTCCGTGCTTTGATGGCGGGCTCTGGCAGAATAATGGCAGAGCTTCCTATTGGAAAGCCTCACATAAGGATTTATTGGGAAACGTTTCCGACAGAGTAATGAATTATTTCATTTACGCTTTGCTGAAAAAGAACGAGAAAGAGCCGGCTAAATTTCCGGGCAATGCAATTAACAGCAACGATAAAAGTAAAGTCCTGTCGATGAATCGTAACTTATGGTGTTCGGCAGTTTTTCCTTACATAGCCGGACGAACGTATCTTCGACGGGGAAATAAATTCACTGCTATTCCAAAGAAAGCCTCGTACCCTAAAGAGCGGGAAATCAGACCTTTCAGCTTCGAGGAGGTTTCAGTTTTTGTCGATGGGCAGGCTGACGTCTTTTATGAGCACACTAATAGGGCTAAGAAGCTGCGACAATTTCGTATTCTTCAGGCCGATATCTACGCTGAGGTGATGACCTCGGTAACAGCGCAGTTACTGCTCCAGTTGGATAGACGATGGAGGACGGATGATGGACGTCCCTCGTCTCTTGTGCCTCGTCCCTCCTACCTTCCGGGCTTCTATGGATTGGCCAAACCTGGTGACGGCGTTGCCGCCTGCCAATTTGCTACATCATTGCCATAATCAGTCGGTACGATACGACTGAGGGATTTGCCGCCACCATCCGCTTCGACCGGCCAGTAGTCAACACCGCCGGGACAATCCTCAGGATGCGAACCGTCACTGTAATTGACCCTGTCAATGCGGATATAATAACGTCTGCCAAGCTCGTCAACATCACCGGGCAGACCAAGCTGCAGACTCTCGCCGCCGTTGCTTAACCAGCCGTCGTAACCGCCGACAACCTGAACGCTGGGCGGAAGAGGATACCCATATCTGGCGGTAAAGGCCGCCTTAAAGTCTGCCGGGTCATACTTCACTAACAACAGGTAACGATTACCGAATATCGTAACGGGGGGAGTGGACGAGAAGATATAATCAACGCCGTCTGTGAACTTCCAGGATGCGTATTTATCAGAGCGGTATAATGTAACGGGATCTGTAGTGATGTTGTACAGCTCAATGTATTCCTCATTCTGATTGCCGGTTGGCGGATTATACATAATTTCATTGATTACAATCGGGCCGACTTTGGGTTCATCATTAGGTTGCAGCGGGGTATTGGAGTCCATTGCCACAAAGTTGTAATTACCTGTGCTGCTTTTGAAGTATCGGCCAAAGGATACATTGGTTGCCGAAGCACCAAAATCCTCCACCTCGCGGTAGCCCGTCAGCATACCATACCCATCCAACGCCGAGGACAGGTACACCTGCTCGCCGTTCTCACTCAAGGCGAAGGGCACGATACAGCCGGGATCACCTAAATTGTTAAAATCTGAGTCTTCATAGAAGACGATATAATCGTTTTTGGCAACTGTTGTCCCATCGGCGATTCTGTATTTCATCAGGTTGGCATCGTCTTTGCCGCTGTCGCTGAGGAACCAGCCGCTGATGTCGATGGCGTTATTGGTGGTGTTGTGCAGTTCAATCCAGTCCGGACCGTTGTTTGAATGAGACATCACTTCATTGATAACAATTTCGCCGGGATTGGGGAGGATACCGGGATCGTCTTCGCCGGGTGAGCCGCCGTAGAAATCACTTGCACGCCAGGAATCTTTCTCGCCCCAACTGTTCACATCGCCGTTGGTTTCGTCTATTATAGTCAGAGAGTAACCATCCCCATCGGTGATGGGACGCCAGCCGTCCTCATACTTGAAGTCGAGAATCGTCTGGCCGATAGCGTCCTGAAGTCTGACTCTTTCCCCGTTATTGGCCAGACTGCCTGTATACTGGCCGGGGGCAATGTTCATCGCTGTGGTATCGTACGCCGACTCAAATGCCGCTCGGTCCTTAACTGCCACAACGTGATTACCAGAAGGTAAGCTTATATCCGGGAAGGTATAATTAATGCCTTCCGTGAAGCTTACCAGGTTAAGATTCAGGTCATAGGGGCCTGTGTTTTTCAGTTCAATGAATTCCTTGTTAGGGTCGCTTATATTGCCGGTGTACTTGGGATGGTACATAATCTCAGTGATACGCAGATAATCTGCGACCGGGCCTACGGCATAGGTCGCCTCGTTCAATGCGCTCCATATACCGTCCAGTACGCGTGCCTTCAGGTGAGTGCTCTTGTCTAACGAGACCGTTCCTCCGATATATTGAATCGCGCTTGGCGAGATGTCTCCCTGACTGATTTCGGTTGCGACTATCTCGGCCGAGATGAGGAAATCGGAGTCGCCGGCTGAGATGTTCAGACCGTGGATGGCCAGGATGTTGTCGCCGGACTTTAAGGCACCGATATGGCTGGAAATATCGATGTTCTCGAAGTTAACAGCGCTGGTATCGGGATTCTCGTAGGTTGCTGTGGAGTCCCAGGCCGGCGTTCCAACAAAATTGCGACTGGCCACTTCGGAACCGTTGATGTAGGCAATGAATCCGTCATCATATCGTATCTTCAGTGTCATATCAGAAAAGTCAGTGTGGCTAATGGTAAATGGTATACGAATATAACAGGTACCATTGTTTCCGTACATATCTCCTTGTACGTTGATATTGAACAGGCCAATATAGTTCGGGCTGCTGCCTGGGTCTGTTTCATAGCCGACACCGCCGGTGCCGCTGGGCCAGCCGATGTCGTCAAAAAAGTTAGTAGCCCAGATGTCGCCAACCGGAGACAGATACTGACCGCCGATAGGATAAGGATAAGCAGATTCAGAGCTGATGCCGGAACCTTGCCACGTTACAGCCAGATTATCACCGCCACCATCTTCTTTCTGCAGTGCCTCAATATAGTACTTCTGACCACCCACAAGTGCGATGGGATCCGACTGCTCGTCGCCTGTTTCCCACACTCTGGGATCTGTCCAACTGTTCTCCCAAGCGACAAGGTTAGCGTTAGCCGGATTGTCGTCGGTGCTCAACCAGAGCTCACTGCCGTCGTCGCTGGAAATCCAGAATGTGTAGCTGCCGCTTGCGGGTGGATGGAGATAACCCCTCATACGAGTACCGTAGTAATCAGCCCAGCCCGTTGGTGCCTCGAAGCTGGTTTCCAGATTGCTGCCGGTCGGATTATGTGGAAAGTCCGGGCTGGATGTCAGGTCTGAGACGGCGGTTCCACCTATCCCGGTCCAGTATTCTCGCAGGATTGTTCCCGTGTTGGCGGCGACAGGGCCGGTCGGAACAAGATAATGCTTGGTGGCGTTTTCAGCCACGAGAGTGATTGTGGCGCCCGGCGCCGACTGCACCACCGGAAGGCGAGGGTCGTTGCCGTCGGTAGTGTAATAGATTGTGCCGGATGAAGAGCTCATAGTCACATCGAAGCCGGTAAGGTCCCATCCGCCCGCAGGACTGAGAGATGGGGCTTCGACGCTCGGATAAAGCGGAGCGAGTACACCGCTCCTCAGTCTCGTGTTTTGTAGCAGGCCGACTAAAACACCGGACCTGCTTGGGAAGAAATTAGTTACTTCATAGTTTATAGCATTCAGCCAGTCATTTTTTGTCCGCGGCGGCTCTGTTTTGGCATCACCCCAGCGTCCCGACTCTGCGATAATCGCCATATTGATTTGTTCGGCACGCCCCTGGAAACGTTCGATGGCCCAGTCGGATGTCAACAAACTGTCGTTAAACAAGTACTTGTATGCGCGGTCGGCGAAGCGCAAGCGGTAGTCGGGATAAGCCATCAGCTCCTGATGAATCCACTGGGGATTGCTGTACTGGAATTCGTCGCCGCATGGATAAGGGCCGGTTCGGTCTGTTAGACCCTTCGACATAATGTGCTCGGCGTCGTGGACGGCGAACCGGAATCCTTCTTCGCCCGTGCGGTCGCGAACGCCGAACCAGTTGTTGGTCCTTGTGTTGCCCAGGAAGTTGGAAATCGGTGCATCGCGGTCGCCGTCGTAGAACACCATCATCATGTAATCGATGAGGTTGTCAATATCGAGTAGGACCGGATAATAGGGGTCTCGCGTGCCGTCGGGTTTGAGGCCCTGGGCACGGTAATAGTTCTCATGGCTTGTGAATCCGAGGTTGGATATGTCCCACAGTTCTTGCCAGGCATCGAGGGTGCCGTCTGTTGCCTCGATTGTGTAGCCGGCAATCGGCCCGGTAGCTTTAACACAATCCCAGTCATCTCGGTCGCCGCCGAAGTAGGACGCGCCGTATGCTGCTTCAGGTCGTTCTTGCGTTTGGAAGACGCCCCAATAGTGGCCGTTGATATAGAGATGATAGTATCGGCTTCGAGTGTAGCCCTGACCCATCAGCCCCTGGCTGTCACGCGCCCATACTTCCCGACACATAGTATTGCTGCTGTCGCCTCCGTAGCTCCAGGAGTAGTTCTGTGCCGTACGAAGGTCGACCTTGTCGAAAGCATCCACGCCTTCGTCGCCGAACAGTGGATAATTGAGTTTGCCGGCCCCATATTCGCTGCGGAAGAACAGCCTGAAGGCGTGCTTTGGATTGTCGCCGCTGCGGCTGTAACCTCCACGTATCCGCAGGCCCGCGTTGATCTGAAAGCCATCACGCATATCAAGAGGCAGTCCCCAAATTACAGCTCCATTGGCATCACGTATCCACCGAAGGTCGGGAAATCCTGCGCCCTGGGGATTGGGAGGATAGATCAATTCCAGCGATGTCGGACGTTCCCAGACATAGCCGTGCCCGCCGGCGTTGACGTAAATACCGGTCGCCGGGTCAAACAGGTTCTTCAGGTCCGTTACAATTGACATCGTGGGGATCGAGGTTAGTGCTTCTTCAAGCTGAGGTCCCCAAGTTCCATCATTTACAATATTGGGATCCATGCCGTAGTTAAGTATCTGACCATTGACGGAACCCGACGGCCAGTTGGGGTTGGGCGCTTCTCCGTTGGGCGATTGGGTAAGAACGTCGTCGAGAAAGATGTATGTGTTCGTCTCCACAGGCGAGTCCAGCCAGCCCGGCTTGAACGCCGCAGCACGAAGAGTTGTAGTTTCATTCACGTCAAGCGGTCCGGTGTAGGTAAGCCCGTGTGTTATTGTTGGCACGGAGCCATCGGTGGTATAACGTATCTCGGCGTCGTCCATCGCGGTTGACAACATCAACTCAAATGGAGCATCATAGAAACCTCGTTCATGACTAAACCAGACATCGCTGGCGATACCCTCTGCGCCGGTTATGTTGAATGTACCCGGTGTTGGTGTTGTGAAGTATTGCGGAATACTCATGTTGCTGGCGGCATACAGCTCAGGCAGGAGAAGGAACTCATCATCAGCAGCGTTGTCGTTTAGCCCATGAATGGCCAGCACGTTCCTGCCGGTCTGCAGCGTGTCAATGAAGGACATAAGGTTGATTTCCTCGAAGACCAGGGCATCCTCAATTGGGCGATTGGATGTGGCTGTCGAATTCCACTGAAGTGGGGAGGGCGCGTTTCGCTCCGTAAGGTACTGGCCGTTCAGGTACGCCACAAATCCGTCTTCGTATTTTATTCTTAACATCATCGTATCAAAGAGGTCTCGCTGGCCCTCTTCAAGGTAAAATTCGATTCTTGTCCAAAGTGAAGCATTGACGTTCAACATCTGTTCCTGCAAATTGGTGTTGATTTGCCCGGTACGTGTTACATTATCGAACACGGCTGTGCACAATACGCCGTCCGTGTGCGACGTAACACATAGTCCGATGTAAACATCCTCTGCCATACTAATAGTTGTGGTCCCCGCTTGTACCCACTCTCCCGGGCTGCCGCCAATATCGGGCGCATAGAAGCCGGTAAAGTCATCACCGCTGCGCACTATCTTAACCCACGAGGGCAGCGTTACATCTCCGGCTTGAATGTTTTGGTCGCGGGTGGCTCCGTTGACCCACTGGAAGGCATAAGTATCTGTCGTTCCTACCGGCGGTGTGGCAATCATCATCGCATGTGATGATGTGTCGGTAAGCTGCTC
>Ga0315543_1001881_pt1 | contig 21626 bp, 19 predicted proteins | sample SalMarSW160210MG_2_FD_203098 | JGI IMG/M metagenome (GOLD analysis project Ga0315543, IMG submission 203098) | Salt marsh sediment microbial communities from the Plum Island Ecosystem LTER, Massachusetts, United States - Salt Marsh Sediment SW1601-210 ...
CTATCTTTGCCGCAGAGATACTTGGTTTGATCTCTTCTCAATACCAAGGCTCCCTATCTCCTCTTATTTTATTGAGCTGGGCTTGTGTTTTCATGTTTGCCAACATGCAATCAGCCGCCTCCATTCAGGGTCTGGGTCTGTTTAAATTAGTGACTCTAATTGCTTCATTTAACCTGATACTGAACGTCTTATTGAATCTATATCTTATACCCCTTTTTGGAGCGACTGGAGTAGCTTGGGCTGTCCTGCTCACCGAGGGTGTTAATATGATCATACAGCTAAGTTTAATCTCTTTTCTTTTAAGGAAAAAGATTACAAAAGATTATAGGATACCATCAATCTTAGAGTCACCTGCGGCAGAAAGGGGTATAATTCAATGAATACGATCTTGGAAAAATCACAAACCTCAACTGAGAAAATGCAAGATCTCCTGACCACAGATCTATATGAATTTGGTGGCTCCATAGAGTCGGTTCGCAATTACCAACGAGGTTTTATTAAATATTTCCAGGGATGCCGTAGGGTATTAGATCTTGGATGTGGTAGAGGAGTTTTTCTTAAGCTTTTAGCTGAATCGGGGATAGAGGGTGTAGGAGTGGATTCGTGTGCGGAAGCAGTAGCCTTGTGCAAAAGCCAAGGTCTTGAAAATGTTTACCAACAAGATACTTTTCACTACCTTAGAAATCTCCTTTCCAAAGGATCCACCAATAGCCAGCAGGATTTCGATGGAATTTTTTGCAGTCATCTGATCGAGCACCTTGATTTTGCTTCTGCCATAGAGCTTTTAGATTTGTGTTACCAAGTGCTGAGTCCAAAAGGAAGGATAGTGGTAATAACTCCTAACCCAGAATCTCCAAAGGTAATGGGGTTGATTTTCTGGTTAGATCCTACCCATGTCCGTCCTTATCCTGAGCCCCTTCTGGAGAGCATGTTAAAGAAAAGTGGTTTTAAGATAATAGATAAGGGCAGCTTTAATAGTCAAGGTCAAGGTAAGAGAGCTTTGTGTGCCGGCATCTTTAACAGTTTGTTAAATTTGAAAAAGATTGGGACTAATACATTTGTAGTTGGGGTAAAGCAATGAATCTTTCATATAGGGGTCAAATAAGTTGAGAGTTTTATTAGATGCTACCGGGCTTTTCAATCCTCACCGTTTCAGGGGGGTGGGTCGATATGTTTCCGGTCTGATCAATGGATTTGAGTCCCTTCTAAAGGATGACTCTGAGATAGAACTCCACTGCTTAAAACAGATTCGTGGGAATGCAGACAACGGTTTTCTCCCTTTCCCTACAATACAGAATAGAAGACCCAGCTATCCAAGTATCAGGCTGCAATGGCTTTGGAACAGTCTTCTTTTGACCAAAGAGGTGGCTAAAACACAAAGCCTACTTTTTCATTCTACTGACTACAATGGAATATCTGTTTCCAGGAAGTTTAAAACGGTGGCTACTTTATATGACCTGATACCTCTGAGTTTTTCCGAGACATATCTGAAGAACAAGCCTTTGGATATCAGATGGGGATACAAAGACATACTTAAAAGATACCAGAAAGCTTTTCATATTATCTCCATCTCTGAAGCGACCAAAAAGGATGCCATCCAGTTTCTGGGTATTTCTGAAGATAAAATTACTGTTATTCCTTTAGCCTTTGATAAAAAGCTTTTTTATCCAGTGAAAGATTCCAAGGTTATTGAGAAGATCAAGACAAAATATGATCTTCCTGAAAGATACTTCCTTTACTCTGGCTCTTTGGAGCTTCATAAAAACATAGAGAGAGTTTTGAGGGCTTATAAGTCATTGTCACATCTCCCGGAGAAGTTTGTATTTATAGGGATTTATTCTGAAGGACAGAGGGAATCATTTAACTGTCAAATTAGGGAATTTAAGCTTACAGCAAGGGTAAAGCATTTGGGCTATGTGGAGAATGGTGATCTTTCGGCTCTTTTTTGTGGCGCCACAGCCTTTGTCTTCCCTTCTTTGAAGGAGGGTTTCGGTCTTCCCGCGTTAGAAGCTATGGCTTGTGGCTGTCCAGTCATCTCCTCTAACCTCTCCGCTATGCCGGAGGTCGTCGGAGAAGCAGGCATCTTAATCGATCCTAATGATGAAAAAGCTTTAGCGGAGAGTATGGCAAGGCTTTCCTCCGATGAGAGACTAAGAGAACAATTAAAAGCAAAAGGGCTAAAACAAGCCTCATTATTTAGCTGGGAAAGATGCGCCCAAGAGACTTTAAAGGTTTATAAAAAGGTGCTTAACCAAGATGAGGAATAAAAAGAGGTTTAAGGTAGGGATAGATACTTCGGTTCTGGATAAAACCCAGACTGGAACGGCAGTCTACGTTAGAGAGCTGATTGAAGGAATCAGAAACTTAAACAGCGACCAGTTGGAGTTGGTTTTGCTTAAAGGACCAAAACCGGTTAAAAGGAGAAACATCCTGACCAAATTTATTAACTTAGGGATAGAGCTTTTTTGGCTGCACATAAAGCTTCCCTATTTAGCCACAAAGCTTAAGTTGGATCTTTTGCATATGCCAGCCAATCTCTGTTCAGTTCTTGCTCCCTGTCCCCGGATAACATCTATCCTTGATGCCAACTTCATGCGCTATCCTGAAACATACGATACCCTTTATCGTTTATATGCTCAAGTTTTTTTCCGGGTGGCGGCAAAAAGGTCAGTTAGAATAATTGCCATCTCCCAGGCGGCTAAAAAAGACATAGTCAGATACTTCAAAGCGCCTCCGGAGAGGATAGAGGTGATCTATCCCGGTTTGACCCATAGGGAATCGGATTCAGAAGAATCTGAATACACTACAAGATTTAAACCTTATATATTCTTCTCAGGTGCGCTTGAGCCTCATAAGAACTTGACTGGCTTAATTCGAGCTTTCGCCCATATCATAGTTAACAGTAAGCTAAAAGATTACAATTTAGTGATAGCCGGAAGCTTTGGTCATGACTATGTCAATCTTGTCAATCTAATTGAGAAGTTAGGATTAAAAGAGAAGGTCTATCTTTTGGGCTATGTGGAGGATCAGATGTTGGCTGAGCTATACAAAAATGCCAGTCTTTTTGTCTTTCCCTCTTTGAATGAAGGGTTTGGCTTCCCCCCTCTGGAGGCTATGCAGTATGGGGTACCGGTGGCGGCTTCTGGGGTCTCCTCTCTGCCAGAAGTGTTAGACAAAGCCGCTTTGTTTTTTGATCCTTTAGACGTCTCTTCTATTACCAGAGCTATTTTTACTTTGCTAACCGACAAGAATAAAAGGGCTGAACTTATAAAGCGGGGTCACCAGCGGATTAAAAATTTCTCCTGGAAAAACTCCGCCTCAAAAACCAGAGAGCTTTATAAAAAGGTGCTTTCAGATGGCAAATTCTAATGCTTCCTATACCTTAAACGCAAAGAGCTGGATTAGTTTTCTTCTCCCCGTTTTGATTCTTATCTCTTTATTCTTTGCCTGGGTTTCAAACCAGAATCCTATTTTAGCTTTGGCTATATCTTTAGGACTTCCTTTGGCTATAGCGGCTTTTGTCTCGGTTAGGTATGGTTTTTATCTATTGGTGATCAGCTCGGCCCTGAGCCGCTTTTTCATCCCTCTCTCCTGGGGGAATTTAAGGATTGAGCAGTTGGTTTTCCTGATAGTGATTTTAGGATTAGCTCTCAGATTTTTACCTAAAAGAAATGTTAGCTTAAGGTCGATCAAAATCGACCAGGTTGGAGCTTTGGTTGTCTTCTGGGTTCTGGCTAATATTCTATCCTCCCTTCTTTATTCTCCGGATAAGGTTGCCAGTTTAAAGATCTGCCTCTGGCTGGGATTTTCGGTAGGAATTTACCTTCTGACCAAAAATATTGTAGGGGAAAAATTATCTATCCAGAAGGCGGTGAAAGCTATTTTGATAGTGGGGGTTCTGGAAGCCATTTACGGTTTGGCGGTTTACTCCTCTTTCCTTTTAGGGAAAGATATAGGAGGAGTTCAGATTGACCCCGTAGTCTTCATACCTAAGGTCTACGGCACGATTTGGGAAGCAAATATATTCGGCGCCTTTCTGGTTTCAATCGCTTTGATAATTTTTAACTTACTCCTTTCCAAAGAATACACAAAATTCAAAGTCTGGCTCTGGGGGGGATTTTTCTTAAGCTTTTTGGGAGTAATTGCAAGCTTCACCCGTTCAGCCTGGATGATTTTAGTTGCGTTTCTCTTTATAAGTTTATTGATTTCAATTAAGTTTTTCCTTAAGAGACCAAGTTTACTCGTGTCCTTGGTTATTTTCATTTCGATTTTCGCCATTTTCTTAAATACTTCTTTTCTTGGAGCAAGTATCATAGAAGATTTAGGGAGGACATATTTTTCGGATTACAGCACCGTGACTTTTCGCTTAATCAGAATAAATTTAGCTCTCAATGAGTGGAAAACCAGCCCCCTCCTGGGACTTGGGACCAACAGCTTTGGACAAAGGTATTATGATCCCAGCCAAAAGAATGCACCGGACTATTTAGGTACGTTATTTGGTCAGAATTTATATGATACCGGGATAGTGGGTTTGGGATTGATCTTGGCCCTCATCTTCCTTCAAGTCAAGAAAGGGGTCAAATTTCTAAAGCTCTCGTCTGATCCCAAATACAAGGTTCTTATGAAAGGCTTATTGATTGGCTTTTTGGCTTTAATTGTCATGTATCAATCCACCTCAGCTTTTTGGTTTGGATTCAACTGGATCTATCTGGGCTTGATGTCTGCCATTTATGAGAAAGGTTTGCAAAGGAGTTTGGTCAATGAATGAGAAAGATATCTCTGAAAAAGTGCAGGAGAGTTGTCGGGCAAGGTGCCCGACCTACGAGCACGAGAAATCAATGACTTACACTCCCGTAGGCAGGGCTCTCCCGCCTCTGGCGGGATCTGCCTATGGCATGACCAGCCCTGCAACTCACTACGATGGGGACTAAATATGCGGATAGGTATAGATGCTCATATGGCGGAGCGGGAGGGTACAGGAAACTGCACCTACACGCAACAACTATTGAAGAATTTGGCGGAGATTGATCAGCGGAATGAATATGTTTTGTATGTTACTGATCGGACTCAGACGTTCTATTCCTTTTTCAAAAACAGAAGAAATTTCACGATCAAGGAACTAACCTTGAAGTCCACTTGGTTCAGGACCATCTTCAGTCTGGCTAAAGAGACATATGCCGACGCCATAGACGTTCTGCACGTAACGTACTTTGCCCCCCCATGGCACCAGGGGAAACTCGTGGTAACAATTCACGACTTGGCAGTTTATCATCATCCTGTCCATTTCGGATTCTTGGAAAGGACCCGCTTCAAGATATGGGTACCTTATAGTGCCAGGAGAGCGGCGAAGGTCATTACTATTTCGAAGTTCACAAAGAGCGACTTGGCACAAACCTACTGCCTGCCTGCAAGTAAAATTGAAGCGGTGCACATCGGCGTGAGTGAGAATTTCCGACCTCTGTCCGAATCGTCCCAGCAGAAGATCATTCTCAAAAAGTACAAGATTTCAAATCCATTCATATTTGCTTTGGGACGGTTGAATTCAAGAAAGAATTTGAAAACCCTGATTCTCGCTTTCCACCATCTCAGTTCTTCTACTCCGATACCCTACTCACTGATAATTGCGGGTAAAAATGACTATCGAAGTTCGGAAATTGGCTCATTTATCCAGAACCTTAATCTAGAGCAGAAAGTCAAAATTCTAGGCTATGTGCCGGATGAAGAATTGCCTGCGTTCTTTTCGTCAGCGATCTGCTTTGTTTTTCCCTCGGTGTTCGAGGGTTTTGGCCTTCCGGTGGTCGAGGCTATGGCATGTGGTTGTCCTGTGATTAGCTCCAATACTTCCGCTATACCTGAGGTGATAGGAGATGCTGGTATTTTAATAAATCCCTATGATACTGGTGAAATAAGTCAGGCGATATTTAAAATGATTTCAGACGATCGGTTAAGAAGTAAACTGAGAGAGAAAGGATTGAAAAGGGCGAAATTGTTTACTTGGAAAGAGACTGCCAGAAGAACTTTAGATATCTATGAATCTGTATTCTAAGGAGAAATGATTATGCAGCAAGAGCAACTCAGAAGTTGCGATTTGTGCCAGAGCAACAAATTGGAAACACTGGATAAATCATCTAATATTAGCAGATGTCAAGCTTGTGGCTATATTTTTGACAATCCCAGACCCTCCCTTGAAGATATTATTCAATATTATTCATCCGAAGGGCAATATGATGTTTGGTTGGAGCAGAGCGAGGGAAGAGATTTACTTTGGAAAAGACGACTATCCATAATCACTGACTTTGTTAAAAAGGGAAACTTATTAGACGTGGGCGCAGGCATAGGTCAATTTTTATATTACGCCCGGCAATTTTTTGAAGTTTGGGGCACTGAAGTATCAAAGGAAGCTATTAAAATAGCTAAAGAGAGGTACTCTGTTGAATTGAGGGAAGGAACTCTTGAGAATATAAATAGTTTTCAAAGCAACAGCTTTGATGTTATAACCCTAACTCACGTGTTAGAGCATGTCCCTCATCCCTCCGAGACATTAAAGAAGTGTTACGACCTACTGAAAAGGGGCGGATTATTGTTTATTTCCGTACCCAATGAGAACTTTTGGTCTAGGCTATACTTAAACCAGCATGGTGGGTTTATAAAGTATTGTGTTAAGTTGTTTCTTAAAAGACTGGGAGTCAGCAAGTACAAAACTATAGGGAGGTTTAAAAAGATTACGCTTGATCCGCACAACCACTCTGAAATCCATTTATCTCATTTTACTTTCAGGCCCTTGAAAAGCTTTCTCGAGAGGGCAGGCTTCAAAATTATATTAGATTCATTAGATCCTCATTATCCTTACGGCGGCTGGAGAGGTCTTAAGGAGGGGCTTGCTTTCCGGTTTTACAAGTTTATCAAAAAGATATTTTCATACAATTTTTATGATACCATGCTAATCGTTGCCCGGAAATTGGATTAAATAAAATCATAAATTTCACCGAGGTTAAGAACAATGAAAATCGCCATTACCGGAATTAGAGGAATTCCTGCTAACTACGGAGGATTTGAGACCTTTGCGGAAGAACTCTCTACCCGTTTGGTTAAACGGGGACATGAGGTCACGGTCTATGGCCGAAAAAACAATGTGAAGACCTCTAAAAAATTCTATAAAGGTGTCAGGCTGGTTATATTGCCCACCATCAAGCACAAGTATCTTGATACGGTTGCCCACACCTTCATATCAGTGCTCCATATTTTAGAACAGAAATATGACGTGGTTTTAATCTGTAACGCCGCTAATAGCATTTTCTCCTGGATACCTCGCCTGAGCGGAAAAAAGGTGTTGGTTAATGTGGATGGTATTGAACGGAAGCGTAAGAAATGGAATAAGCTGGGACAGACCTATTATCATGTCTCTGAGTGGCTGTCCACCTTTTTGCCTGATGGAATAGTTACTGATGCTAAAGCAATTCAAGACTACTATCAGAATCGTTACGGCAAACCATCTTGTATGATAGCCTATGGAGCCAGCACCTCCCGAAAGACCTCGCCGGATAAAATCAGAAAGTTCGGCTTAGAGCCTGAAAAATACGTTCTCTACGTAAGCCGACTGGAACCAGAAAACAATGCTCACTCAGTCATTCAAGCTTTCGAACAGGTTAAGACAGATTTTAAATTAGCTATAGTAGGAGATGCCCCTTATGCTGAAGAATACATCAGAAAACTTAAAAGCACCAAAGATCCGCGTATCGCTTTTTTAGGCTTTGTTTTCGGTGAAGGTTACAAGGCATTACAGCAGAATGCTTATTGTTATGTTCAAGCAACCGAAGTGGGGGGAACCCATCCAGCTTTAGTCGAAGCCATGGGATACGGGAACTGCGTCCTTTTTCTAAGTAATCCCGAACATCGGGAGGTGACAGGAGACTGTGCCATCCCATTCTCTTCTGTAAATGAGCTAAGAGACAAGCTACAAATGGCGTTGCTCAACCCCGCCCTTGCGGAGGATTATCGCAAGAAAGCCATGTTAAGAATTAAAAATCGATATAGTTGGGAAAGTATAACGGATCGCTACGAGAAGCTTTTTGCAAGTTTGTCGAATGGCAAGCGATTTTGACCAAAATTTTGAAACTGAAAAAGGTTTTTCCAAAAGAGTTGCTAATGCATCCGCAGGATCCATAGGATAAGCTTATGTCGACAGGACTATAGGTATGCATCGTAGTGAACCATACGGTTCAGGGCACCGTATGGTACATACCATAGGATTTGCACCAAAAAAAACTATGGTCTTTTTTCTACCTCACCCCCTTGACCCCTGAAGGATCAAGGGGAAAGGGTCACGGGTAAGGTTTTCAAAATGCGTATGCATTCATACGAATGTCAACTTCATTAAGTCTTTAAGAATCTTCATTTCAGGAGGCTCTCCTTTCCACATTTGATCGGTCTCTCTCCGGGATAGGTTCACTGGTAAAATAGGTTTGCAAAGAAACTCAAAAAACTTTGTTTTCTGCGCAAAAGAAGCACAGGCAAAAATTCAACCCCGTTTGGGTTTTAGCCGATAGAATTTTTGTGAGCGTTCCAGCTAAGAGAGTTTAAGTTCTTTGGCTTGCCAACTCTTCTCTTTGATAAACCGATATTCCATCTGAAGGGGGCATATGGGCAACAAATCTAATCATGGCGGTTGCTCAATAAGTGAGACTGCTTCAAATTCAACCCGAAGCGATGAAGACAAGAAAGATAAAAGGATAATTTCGCCTCCCCAGTCGCTGATCTCAACAGAAACAGAAAAAGGATGGTCTTCGACCCGAAACGTCTCCCACATTTTGGTGGTGGACGATGAGGAATATATATGTGAAGTCATAAAAGAGATGCTTTCAAATGAAGGGTATCAAATTGAAACAATGTATGATCCCCAGAAGGCAATAGAGTTTATCAAAGGTCAACCGGTGGATCTGGTTTTGACTGATCTGATAATGGGCAGGAAATCTGGCGTGGATGTGCTCAATCAAACCATGAAGTCTGATCCAGACGCCATTATAATTCTCATGACCGGACATCCTACCATAGAGAATGCGGTGGCTGTATTGAAATCGGGTGCCTACGATTATCTGGTTAAACCTTTCTCCATGGACACCTTGAAGGCGGTGATCAAGCGAGGGCTGGAGAAACAGAGACTTTATCGGGAAAACATCAATTTGAAGGAGACGGTATCTCTTTATAAGATCAGCGAAGCTATGGGCTCCACCATTCGATTGGATTTCCTTTTGAATTTGATCTTAGAGACCGCCATCAAAGAGCTGGATGCGGATATGGCTTCGGTTTCACTTTTAGATGAAAAGACCAAGCGGTTGACTCCTGAAGCCTCCTTAGGAGTGCCATCGGAGATGAAAAAAAGTGGGTTTCTCACCGGGCAGGATAACGTTTCCAAATGGGTGATCAAACATGGCCGACCACGTGTTTTTGATAAAGATGAAATCGGTGAGCGTTTCTTCTCTAATCATTTAAGGAAAAATATGAGGTCGGTTATCGTCCATCCTTTGATGGCAAAGGGAAAAGTCATCGGAATTTTGATTTTGATCAGATCTGAAGGGCAGATATCGCCATTCACCACCGGACAACTCCACTCCCTTTCCATCATCGCCTCCAAGGCGGCTTCCGCCATTGAAAACTCCAGATTGTACGAGGAGCTGAAGGAGTCTTATATGCAGACCCTCACTGCACTGGCTAATGCCGTGGAGGCGCGAGACATATATACTCGCGGCCACACGGAAAGGGTATGTTACATGGCTCTATCTTTGTGCAGGGAGCTGGGGTGGAATGAAGAAAAACTCTGGGAGGTAAAGATGGGGGGAATCTTACATGATATCGGAAAAATAGGCGTTCCCGATGCTATATTAAACAAAGCTGAAGCTTTGACCCAAGAGGAATTCAAGATTATGAAACAACACCCCATCTGTGGAGCGAAAATATTGGAAGGCATCTCCTTTTTGTCGCCTGCAGTTCCCTATGTTTTATATCATCACGAGAGATTCGATGGCAAAGGATACCCTTTCGGATTACGAAACGAGCGGATACCCATCCAGGGACGCCTGATGGCGGTGGTGGATACCTTTGACGCCATGACCAGCGACAGACCCTACAGAAAAGCCAAAAGTTTTAAGATGGCGTTAAAGGAGATCAGGAAGTGTGCTGGTACTCAATTCGATCCCCATATCGCCGACCTGTTTCTGAATGCATGGGAAAAGGGGTTGATCGACAAAAGAGATTTGAAAATAAAAAAAGGGTCGTAAGTTGTTAATTTTCAGGCTCCTATAAGGACAAACGACCCTTACTTTTTATTCAAGTTTATTTTTCAGACATCTGCTGTTTTTGTCAAATACCCACATGATGGATTTTCGTATTAGAATTTAAGCATCAGGCTTAATTGATTTTTTCTATCATTTATCTGGAATGGAAGCTCGTTTTCTTCTTTTCCGGAAAGATTTCAAAAAAGTTTATAAAATTTTGTTGACAAAGCCAAGACAAGTAATATATTTAAACATTCGGTTTTTTTAGGTCTTTTGAGAAACTGCAAAATTTCTCCTTCAATTCAGGTGCCATCAGCGGGTAAACGGCTGTTGGCCAGTTGATAGGGAATCTCAGCACAGTCTGAAACAGGTACAAAACAGTTAGAAATCAAAAAGGAGTTGTAATGAAAAAAACAATGGAGAAGGTGGATTACGATATCAGCGGGCTTAAAGCAGTCGAAACATTCCCCATGGTGGATGGGCTTCGCTTTCCCTTAGTGGGGCAAACCGTATTGATCACCTCGGTAAATAAGGAGAAGGTTCCCAGCCTGGGAGTCAAAAGTTCGATTTCTATTTTTTCTTCTCGTCCTGCCATTATCGGCTTTGGCTGCAACACAAATAATCTCACAGCCAAAAATATCCTGTCCACGGGAGAGTTCATAATTAATATTCCCGGAACAGAGTTGACTAAGAAGATATGGAAGATTACGGAGATTGAGCCAACCGGGGATAAAGAAATCAAAGAGGCGGGATTAACGCCTGCAAAGTCGGTCAAACTCACCACCCCTCGTATCGCTGAGTGCAAAGCTCATCTGGAATGCTCATTGGATTGGACCAAAAAATATGGCGAGAACATGGTGATATTCGGACGTGTACTCTTAGCATCTGTGGACAAGAAGGTGGTGGAAGCGGATCTTTTGGAGAGATATAAGCATCTGAAGCTGTTCGCCCAGTTGGATAATGGGATCTACGGGGTGATCAAGGAAGCAAAGAAGCTTTCTTCCTGAGCAATTTCTTTATTTCTTAAACAAAACCCCCACCAAGTTCCATTAAGTCCACAATAAAAAGACTGAGGGGAGGGATGATACTTTCCTCTGTTGAGTGCATATAGAATTCAGCTTGTTACTCTTTTCCTTTCTATTTTTACTTCTTTTCTTTTTTTCGTTTCTCAGAACACTATCGTTCTTTGTTGGAGTGTTCACCTGTCGGGGCTATTGAAAAACCCCGTTGGCAGGGCTAAATGCCCTGCCCTATGGAGGATAAGTTACGTTCCCATAGAGGCGGGAATTTTCGTATGAATGTGCGTATGCACTCATACGAGCATACGCATATCCCGCCTCAAAAGTTGACTTCTTCAACATGACCTTTAGGCAAATTAGGTTTAAAGCTTTTTGTCTTTTCCCGCAATGTGGGATCCTGAGGACACGGCTTTGCAGATCTCAAGATACTGCGGACAAGCCATAAAGGCTTGCTTACGCGCTCTTAGGTGGATGTTATCATCCACCCTTAATTCCGTGGGATGACGGAGACCCCCACCCGTACGGGGGCTCATCTGGGATAACTTCCCACAGGGAGCAGTTTCAGGTCAAGCTAAAGGAGCTGTTGAAAAAGTGTCTGATCAGTTCAATCCACGAGAGGAAATTCTCGTAGGGACAGCCCTTCAGAGCGAATCCCTTCAGGGTGAACCCTTGTGGCTGTTCTTATTAGACTGAAGCAAGGTCTTTTGCTTACATTTTTTTTGGGATGAAAAAATGGGTTCAATCGGGGAGATCAACTCCGGGGATGGAAATATCTGTAAACATTTTCCGCCACCCTTTTATTTATACCCTCAATTTGCAAAAGCTTTTCTAAGCGAGCCTGTTTGATTTTTTCAACGGAGCCAAAATGCTTTAGCAAAACCTTTCTTCTTGCTGGTCCAACGCCGGGAATCTGATCCAGCTCGGATTTTATGGTCCTTTTCTTTCTTAATTTTCGGTGATACTCCACGGCGAACCGATGAGCCTCATCCCTTATTCTCTGCAGAAGTCTCAAGGACGCAGAACCTTTTGGGATCATCAGAGGATCAGACTTTTGGTGCAAAAAGACCTCATCTAATCTTTTAGCCAAAGCCACCACACTCTGATTTTTAACCCCCAGACTGTCCAAAGTTTGAACAGCAGTTGATAGCTGACCTTTCCCACCATCAATTAAGACCATGTCTGGATATTCCTGTTTCTCCTCAGTCAAACGGGTAAAATATCGTCGTACCACCTCCGCCATCATGGCGAAATCATCCTGCCCTTCCACGGTCTTTATTTTAAATCTGCGATACCGGCTCTTTTTTGGGCGACCATCCTGAAAGAAAACTAAAGAGCCCACCGCATCCGAAGGACCTAAATTGGATATATCGAATGCGGCAATCTTTCTGGGAGGAAGGGATAAATATAAATCTTTCTCCAGCGATCTGATGGCGATAGGAACTTTCTTTTTTGCCTCGGATCTTTGCAACAATAACTCATTCAATGAAAGCCGGGCATTATAACTTGCCATCTCCAGAAGCTTAAACTTATCCCCTCTTTGGGGGACGATGATTTTCACCTTCCCCTCCCTTTTGGAGGAGAGCCAATCGGCAATCATCCCCTGATCACCCACTTCGACGGGGAGAATAATCTCAGGAGGAATCACCACCGAATGCATGTAATATTGCCTTAAGAAAGTGGACAGGATCTCTCGATCTGTGCTCTCCTTGAAACCGGTAAGATGGAAATTCTGTCTGCCGATCAAAATCCCCTCTCTTATCTGCAGAGCCACCACCGAGATGTCCTTTTTTTCACGAGCGAAGGCAATTATGTCCCGATCCACCTGTTCGGTATCAGCCACTTTCTGTTTCTCTATCACGCTTTCTAAGGCTTTGATCTGATCCCTGACCGAAGCCGCCTTCTCGAATTCCTCTCCATCGGAATATTCGTTCATTCTCTCTTTTAGGTGCTCCATCAAAAGATTATTTTTTCCAGAAAGAAAAAGCAAAACGTTTTTTATGATCTCTTTGTATTCCTCCTGCGAAACCTTCCCCTCACACGGTCCCAGACATCTTTTGATATGATAATCCAGGCACAGTTTGATCTTTCTGAAGGAGGGAAGCGCATAGTTACAACTTCGAATGGGGAATACTCTTCTCAGTATCCTGAGAGTATGCCGCATGGCTTTGACATTGGTATAGGGACCAAAATATTTAGCCCTATCTTTTTTCACCCTTCTTACTACCAGAACTCTGGGGAATGGCTCATCCGTCACCTTCAAATATGGATACCTTTTATCATCTTTTAGGTTCACATTGTATCTGGGCTTGTATTCCTTGATGAGATTGGCTTCCAGGATTAAAGCCTCCATCTCAGAATCGGTCGCCAGAATATCAAAATCAGATATCTTCGAGATCAAGGCAGAAATCTTGGGATGATAGGGCGGGGTATCGTGGAAATATGCGCGCACTCGGTTTCGCAAAGATTTGGCTTTCCCCACATAAATTATTTTTCCCGAGGCATCTTTCATCAAATATACCCCGGGCTTGGTGGGAAGGTTTTCCAGTTTTGCCTTTAGGTCCATAATATCTTGAAAAATAAGTTGAGTGAGTTTCCCGAAGTCAAACCTGTTCAAGCAAGTCGATACACTTCAAAATTGCTTACGGAATTACCCTTCTGGCACCCCTGTATCTTTTTTTATAGTGGCTTTCATCCAGTGATGATACGATCACTCCAGAGCCTTTGACAGAGTGCACAAATTTGCCCCCTTCGATATAGATTCCCACATGGGAGACAGAAAACCAGCCGTCAGAGAAGAAGACTAAATCTCCATATACTAAGTCGTCTTTATCTACATGTTTTACCAGTTGGTAAAGCTTTTTGGTGTCGTGAGGAAGCTTGAAGCCTGCATATTGTTTGTATACCTGCATCACCAGACCGGAACAGTCGATCCCGGCCTTGGTTTCACCACCAAATTTATATGGCGCCCCCAGAAAAGAGTTGATTATCCGTCCCATCTTAGCTTTGTCGATCTTACTTTTACTTTTCTCTCCGGCGGGCTGGGTCCTTTCAGTCTTTGCTTTTTCTTCCTCCAAAATTCTTTGGCCCTTTTTCTTCTCCAGCGGCTCTGAGGTATATCGAGGCTGAGGAATACAGCCCATTAAGATTAGACCGACGAAAACGATTAAAAAATAATATTCAGAGAGTCTCTTCATGAAGATAGTAGATAGAGTCTTGGGACTAGTGAAATGCCTGCTTTGCTCTGTACTTTGTTCATTCTATTTGTAGCTTTTTGATTAATCCTCTGGTCATCTCGCCTATTGCATCCATCTCCAACAACAGGGGGGGTTATATGTCATTCTGAGCGTAGCGAAGAATCTGATTTCCACCAATCTCCTTCTAACTCCCAGCCAAACAAGAGATCTGCTAACAGGCAAATAAATAAAGTAAAAAGAGATGTTTCGCTTCGCTCAACATGACATACCATATGGTAACTTATTTTATTCGTTTGTTATAACTCCACGCTTTTCTTCCAAATTTCTAAATCTTTATAACTCTTAATCATCTCCTCTCCAACTATTCACTAGTCCCAAGCTACTAACCCCAAGCCACCAGTCCCAAGCCCCTAATCCCTAATCCCCGACTTTGATCACTATCATGGTAAGATCATCCGCCTGAGGTAAACTGCCCGTGAAATCCTTCACCGCTCTATAGATATTTTCCTGAATCTGGGAGGCATTTAGTTGGTGTGAATCATTTATCACCTGTTTCAGTTTTTTTGTCCCGAATTCTTCCTCCTTCTCATTCTTTGCTTCTGTCACACCATCAGTGTAGAAGACTATGATTTCTCCGGGACTGAGCCCCACAGGTCTTTCTTCATATTTTAGATTTTCAAACATCCCCAAAGCCACTCCACCTTCGGTAAGATATTCCATCTCACCGTTTGCATGCCTTAAGATGGGAGCATTGTGTCCGGCATTGGCGAAGGTGAATATCCTATTTTTTGTGTCCAGCACTCCGTATACCGCAGTAACGTAAATATCCGAAGCAGTGCTTTCGAAAAGAAGATTGTTGACCTTGAACATGATGCTTCTTATGGCATAATTGTTTCTTATCTCGGCTATCAGGCTGGCTCTGAAGGATGCCATGATCAAAGCGGCGGGTATACCCTTTCCAGAGACGTCACCGATGGCGACCCCTATTTGATTTTCAATTATAGGGATGAAATCATAATAATCTCCCCCCACCTTCTCAGATGGAATATTTATGCCGGAGATGTCAAATCCAGAAAGTTGAGGTTTAATTCGGGGTAGAAAACTTTGCTGGATTATTCTGGCGATGGAGAGTTCCTCCTCTAATTTTCTTTTCTCTAAAATCTCCTCATGCTGGCGTGCTCTTTCCAAAGAGATAGCCGCCAAACTGGCAAAAGCCTCCAGAAGCTCCAAATCGTCCTCCCGGTAGGCATTCGGTTCATCGCTCTCCAGACTGAAAACGCCGATCATCCTTTTTTGGGATACTATTGGCACCGCCATGGCAGATTGAGTCTCCACCCTGGCTTCGATGTAACGGCGGTCCTGTTTGACATTCGAGACGATTAAACTCTTTTGGGTTTTAGCCGCCCAGCCAGCTATGCCCTGTCCTATCTTAAGCTGTAGATCCGGCTCCAAAGCTGGTGCAAACCCCCTTGCCTTAATGTATTCGATCTCCTGTTTCTTTTTATCAATCAGGAAAATGGCAACCGCATCATATTTGACCACCGTCAAAAGGGAATCCAAAATTAGCTCCAAAAGTTCATTCAGATTCAACGAAGAGCTTAAGGACTTCTCCACCTCTAACAGAGTTTCCATCTGTAAAGTCTTTTTTTTCGCTTTGCTGAAAAGATAAGAGTTGTCCAGGGCGATAGCAATCTGATCAGCTAACGAGGAAAGAATTTCCAAATCGTCCTGGTCGAACTTCTTTCCATTCATCTTATTCAAAGCAGTCACCGCGCCGATTAACCTCCCTCTTCTCAAAAGGGGAACACAGATCAAGGAATCTATGGAAAATCCTATCTGTTTTTCCAGTTCGGGAGAGTAGCGCGGATCTTCCTTAACTTGGTTGGAGATCACTGGCTGGCCATGGTCCGCCACCCATCCGGCAATTCCCTCCCCCATCTTAAGCTCTAACTTTTTCTTTCCCTTTGCCTTTTCGCTTGGAGAGATATAAAGTTTTAGCTTTTTCCTTTTCTTATCGATAATCAAAAGCGAGCTTGCCTGAGCCTCCATGGTCCGGGCAGTCAAACTCAAAATCACGTCCAACAGCTCATCTAAGTTTAAAGTTGAATTCAAAAGCTTGGATGTCTGGACAAACAGTTGGTTTTTGTCATGAGGCAAAATTTGCTCTGTCATCTATCCCTCCCTGATATAGACTTAAATAAACATATCACATACGGAAGAGCCGGTCAACATGTTTTTGTTAAAAATCGTTTTGAACACGATATAGAGAGAGCACTGAAAAAGTCAAACTTGAAAAGGTTCTACTGGAGTGTCAAGCCCCGCCCAGGCGGGATCGACGACTTTAGCTTGACTTAGAAATTCCTGAAAGAAACCTTTCGTGCGGTTCACCTAAAGGTGAACACCCCAAGTGAATAGGCCGCAAGTCGACAGAGATAGAAATACTGGCAAGCCCCTTGTTAGTCACAAACGCCTCCCGGCGTGAAACCCTTCAAGGCAAACATCGGCTACCCGGCAAGGTTGTACCAAAGGCACTGGTCCCCCTCTCCTTTCTAAGGAGAGTGTGTCATAATGTCATTCTGAGGCGTTAGCCGAAGAATCTCGATTTTGCAACTTATTGTAACTACGAGATTCTTCGCTTCGCTCAGAATGACAGAAGCAGGTTTTTGAGAATTGTGACACAGTCTGTAAGGAGAGGGGACAAAGGTGAGGTTCTCAAAATATCAACTTTATTTACTCTTGCGAAGATTTGTATTTCTATCAAAAATTCCAGTCCTCTGTTCAGTTGAATCAAATTAGGTTCAAATTTTACACTCCTTGTGGATGTTATCCCAGACGGGTCTCCGTCATCCACAAGAGGAAACTGAGCAAGTGTAGCAAAATTGTAGTTGCCCTATTTATTGGGCGTCCTTTAGCTCGATCCTTCGACAGGCTCAGGATGGTGAGCTCGTCGAACCATAAATCGAGCAACTACACATATGGTTTCTCCCGTTGGCAACGGGCAACGGCGTCTGTTACCAACTAAGAGAAAACCGCAGGTTCTTTAAAAAACCTGCGGTCTTTAATTTAAAAAGTCCAGACAAAATAGGCTAAAATCTATTTCTCAAATCTTCTTTTATTCTTCCGGGTTAGTTTCTTTTGAGTCGGTTTCTTCGCCCCCTTTGACTTCCTTTCCCTTCTCTTCAGTCTTTTCTTTTTTTTCTTTTTCTTCTTCTTCTTCTTTTTCTTTTTCTTCTTCTTTCTCAACCTTATCAGCCTTCGCTTCCACCTTTTCTTTCTTCTCCTTTGATGGTTTAGCTTCCTTTACCTTCTCTGGCTTGATCTTCTTCGCCGCTTTTTCCTTTTTCCCTTTTTTCTCCTCCTTGGGTGGTCTTTCCACCAAAAGCTCGACCACTGAAAGTGGAGCGCCATCTCCCTTTCTGATGCCCAGTTTCACCACCCGGGTATAGCCACCCTGTCTATCCATGAATTTGGGAGCTATCTCGTCAAATATCTTTTTAACCAGCTTCCTATCTTTGATCACATCGTAGACCTGACGATGAGCGTGAAGATTGCCTCTTTTGGCTAAAGTTATCAATTTCTCCGCTAATTTTCTAACCTCTTTGGCTTTGGCTTCTGTGGTTTTGATTATGTGATACATAAACAAAGAGGCCGCCATGTTGGCCAGCATTGCCTTCCTGTGGCTTTTGGTTCTTCCTAACTTCTTTACTTTTCTACCATGTCTCATCGGAACAAGTTCAGCCTTTCACCTAAGTTTTGGAATCTGGACTCAGAATTAGTTACTCGCTCATTCAGATCCACAGTATCCTGCGGACTGATGAAAAGATCATGAATATATAAAAATTCAAAAACGAAACTTTAACCTCCTGCGCACAAATCTTCTGAAGTCGAACTCCTTTTTCTTTGACAATTGAGCTTTCGTTTATGAATTCCTGGCATTTTAACTTTCTGCTCTTATTTGTCTTCCTGGGGCTCTTTGTATTTGGATACATCCATACCGAAGTCAAGTCCCAGTTCGCTTAAGATGGTATTCAACTCTGTTAAGGACTTCCTTCCGAAGTTACGGTATTTCAACATCTCCGCCTCTGTCTTCTGGGCTAATTCCTCCAGCGTCTGAATGTTGGCAGCTCTCAAACAGTTTGAGGATCTTACCGAAAGTTCCAACTCATCCACCTTAGTCTTCAGAAGATTTCGGATCTTTAAAGTCTCCTCATCCACCTCCTCCTCTTCCGCTATCTCCATCTCCTCCTCCAGTTTGATGAAAAGCTGGAAGTGATCCTTCAAAATCTTGGAGGCAAAGCATAGAGCATCTTCCGGGGTTAAACTTCCATCGGTCCAGATCTCCAGGATTAGCCGGTCGTAATCTGTGCGCTGTCCCACCCGGGTATTCTCCGTGGTGAAATTCACCTTCTGAACAGGGGAAAACATTGAATCCAGAAAAATGGTTCCCACCGGGGCATCTGGTCTTTTGTTCTGTTCTGCTGAAACATAGCTTCGTCCCTCCCCGATGTCTATCTCCATCTTGAACTTAACATCTTCTGTTGTCTTTACCAGGTGCAGATCGGGATTAAAGATCTCAATCTCGCCGTCAGTTTTTATATGCTTGGCAGCAAAACTTCCCTTCTTGTTAGCCTCCAGAACTAAAGTCTTGGGCTCATCCCCATTAAGCTTCAGCCTTAGTCTTTTAATATTTAGCACGATCTCGGTGACGTCCTCATATACTCCGGGAATGGTGGAAAATTCATGCAAAACCCCATCGATACGCAAAGCTACTGGAGCGGTTCCCTGAATGGAGGACAGAAGGGTTCGGCGCAGAGCATTCCCCAAGGTGAAACCAAATCCACGCTCCAGCGGCTCCACGATAAACTTGGTATACTTATCGGTCATGGTGGATTCTTCCACTCCAATATCTTTGGGCATCTGCAAATTCTTCCATTTCATCCCTCAATTCCTCCTTTCAAGGAGAAAAAATCTTTTAAATTTCTGCGGCTTGATCAATCTCTTCTTTCTTTATACTCTTACCGATTCTTTAAAGAAATTTTCAAGAAATTACTTGGAGTAAAGCTCCACGATCAATTGCTCCTGAGCCAGAAGGGGAATATCGGTCCTTTTGGGACGCTCCAGAAGCTCGCCTTTCAGATGGGCTTTATCTAACCGCAGATAGGGGAGGTCCCCCGCCCGCCCTTCTCTTAAGGCTTGGTGAATTAAGTCTAAATTCTTGCTTTTTTCTCGGACAGAGATGATATCACTAGGCTTAAGCTGATAGGAAGGGATGCTGACAACTCTTTCATTAACCAGAAAATGGCGATGCAGGACCAACTGACGGGCTGCCTTTCTGGAGGGGGCGAAACCCAATCTATATACCAGATTGTCCAGCCGACATTCCAGCATCCTCAAAAGGCTCTCGCCAGTTATACCTTTTTGTCTTTTAGCACGGTGAAAATAATTTTCAAACTGCCTTTCTAAGATTCCATAAATGCGGCGCACCTTCTGCTTTTCTCTGAGCCTTAGAGCATATTCCGATCCCTTTCTTCTCATCGTTCGTCCGCGCGTACCCGGAGAATAAGCTCTCCGTTCGAAAGCACACTTATCACCAGAACAACGACTCCCCTTTAAGAAGAGCTTTTCTCCTTCACGTCTGCAAAGCTTGCAATTTGCTTCCGTATATCTTGCCATCTAACCTCTCCGTCTTATATCCTTCAATTTCGGTCAAACCTTCCGAGCTAAATGGGACATATAATTCGCCTACTCTGAATTCCTCACACCGTTTCTCTATACTCTTCTTCTTTTAGGAGGACGGCAGCCGTTATGAGGAATGGGGGTGACGTCTCTTATGGCGGTGATCTCCATCCCTGCCGCCTGCAGGGATCTTATGGCGGCTTCTCTTCCCGATCCAGGACCTTTCACCCACACTTCTGCCTTTTTCACTCCCCGTTCTAAAGCCTCCTTGGCAGCCGCCTGAGCGGCCAATTGTGCCGCAAAGGGGGTGCTCTTTCTTGACCCTTTGAAACCCAGCCTGCCACCCGTGGACCAACAGATTAGATTCCCCTTGGTGTCGGTAATGCTCACAATGGTGTTATTGAAGGTTGCCTTGATATGGGCTACTGCGTGTGAGCCAACCACACCATGTCTCTTCTTGCTCTTCTTCTTTGAGACCTCTGGCAATTTACTCCTCCTTCAAGATAGTGACTATGATCATTTGACTTGAATCCGAAAGTTCAAATTTTGTATGTGATTTCTCTGTTTTATTTTGATCTTTTACCACCAATGGTCCTTTTGGGACCTTTCCTGGTTCGGGCATTGGTTTTAGTTCTCTGTCCCCGCACTGGCAATCCTCTTCTGTGCCTTAACCCCCGATAGGAGCCGATGTCGATCAATCTCTTGATGTTCATGGAGACCTCTCCCCGTATAGCTCCCTCCACCTTGTAATCCGACTCAATTACCGAACGCAATTTGGTTATGTCTTCGTCAGTCAACTTATGCGCCCGGATATCGGGATTTACTCCGGTGGCTTGCAGAATCTTTCTGGAGGAGGATAAACCTATCCCGTAAATATAGGTCAAACCTATCTCTACCCTTTTGTCTTTGGGCAGATCTACACCTGCAATTCTGGCCAAATTTTGCCTCCGCCGTTTTTATCCCTGTCTCTGCTTATGGCGAGGATTCTTGCAGATCACCCGCAATATCCCCTTCCTTTTTACGATCCTGCACTTCTCACAACGCACCTTTATGGATGATCGAACCTTCATCTTTTCTTCCCTTTCACAATTCGTTGACTTCTTTCTGATTTGGGCAGTTGATCTCTCTATCTCAGTCTCTGTCGCAGTTTCTATCTCAGTCTCAGTCCAGGATCACTTATATCGATATATTATTCGCCCTCGGCTTAAATCATAAGGAGAAAGCTCCACCGTCACCTTATCCCCCAGGAGGATTCGGATAAAATGCATTCTCATTTTGCCGGAGACATGCGCCAGCACCTGATGACCATTCTCCAGCTCTACCCGGAATAGGGCATTGGGCAACGGCTCAATTACTTTTCCTTCAACCTGAATGGTTTCCTCTTTTGGCATTAAAACCACCTGCCTTTGGGACTCAACTGTCCACGGTTAAAACCTCGGCTCCATTTTCTGTCACCGCCACGGTGT
>Ga0315543_1001882_pt1 | contig 21604 bp, 28 predicted proteins | sample SalMarSW160210MG_2_FD_203098 | JGI IMG/M metagenome (GOLD analysis project Ga0315543, IMG submission 203098) | Salt marsh sediment microbial communities from the Plum Island Ecosystem LTER, Massachusetts, United States - Salt Marsh Sediment SW1601-210 ...
CGGCGACTGGTTCTTTTGCCTTGCTTCGCTTCCGCTTCGGCTTCTCGGCTTTGGTGATTGTCTCGGCTTCGGCTACCGCTTCGGCTTTCTCGGCTTCCTCAACCTCGGTTGTCTCGGCTTCTGGCTCGGTGTCCTCGGCGGGTTCGGCTACCGCTTGCTCTGGCTCGGTTGCCCCTGCCTTGTCCTCTGGCTTCTGGCTTTCACTGGTGAGCATCGGCATCACCACCAGCTCATAGTCGGGAGAGGTAAAGAGCATCGGCGACTTGCCATCGGTGAGCTTTAGCTCTACCATACCCCCGCAAGCCCTTAAGGCATCGGCAAGATAGCTTCCGTCTATCCTTACCTTAACCTCACCCTGTGTGTCGGCGGGTATCTCGGCTTGTCCCTTGTCATCGGGATTGGACATTATCACCCTGCCGTTACCGATAATGAGGTCTATCGGGTATGCCTTGCTGTCGGACAGGACTTTGAGTGAGCTTACCGCTTTCAACGCCTCGTTAGTGTCAAAACTGGTCAAGGTGTTGAAGTCGGCGGGTATGAGCTTCTCATATTCGGGAAAATTACCATCAGCACCCCGCCACTTATAGCGGATTAGCTCGGTATCAAGAGTAAGGCTCATACCATCAAGGCTATCCCCGCTTTTCTCAAAGCTCACCCTTACCCTGTAGGCTCTCCGTAGGGCACTGATTACACCCCGTAGCTCATCTCGGTTTATCAGGACTTGCCCCTCATCACCATCATAGTCCAGCTTCACCACCGCTAACCTGAAACCATCGGCACTCACCAAAGTGAGCTTACCCTCTGCCACCTTAAAGAGGACACATTGTAAAACAGGTCGGTTATCCTCTTTAGCGGTAAAGGGCATTACCCTTGACAGGGCTTCCGATAGCTCCAGTGCTCCGAGGTTAGGCTTGACAGTGTTGGAAGGACTTACCCTGACATCACAGAGCGTTAGAGGTGTTTTCTCACCCACCCAAGCCATATCGTCAAGGTAGCTGGTATTTGCTCCGCAGACCAACTTAAGCCTCTTGTGTCCGTTAGCCTGCGACCCGCTAGCACTAACGCTGGCGGGAACTATTTTGACGATATTGCTCCCGCCGAGAGACTTCAGATAAGTAAGGAAACCTTTACGCCCTATGGTAAAGTCAATCAGCACTACCCTTTCGGCTAGTGCCCGACTTAAGGCGTTTACCAGTATCGCCTTGTGTGAAACAAAGCCCTCACCTGAACGCTTGCCCTCAATATTCAGTTGTTCTATTTGAACACCCCCTATTGGCTATCCGACAGTGGGCAAGGCTATCGGCTTCGCCTAGTAGTAAGCTACCACCTAGCTGAGATACTCTAGCCTAGCTGGTGCTTCCACTATATTAGTCGGGATTTGAGGTCAAAAAGTGTCTAGTTTAGGAGCCTTTTTTGTTCTCTTTTTCGCCACTTGCCGAGATAGAGTTTGTCGGCATTGTCTAGCGGTCTGCCCTCAAGCCTATTATGAGCTATCATCAAGAGCCGTTGCGGGAAGCCTAGCAGGAAGGTTCGGGCATCCACCCAAGCGTCAAGGTCAAGAGCCTTGTCATCCGCTATCAGTTCGCCTAGCTCGGTAGTGTGCCCTTCGCTGTCTATGATGGGCTTATTCAGGCTTTCCAGCTTGATAGCCTTGGGACACTCGGTATAGAGGTAATCGTCTTTACACTTCCGCCGTTGTGCCTTGCTACAGCTTCCACAATCCAAGCCGTTACTGGCTTTGTAGTAGGTTCGCCAGTAATCAGCTATAGTTCGGCTGGCTATCCGATACATCACCGCTTCGGTGAAGGGCTTGTGTCCGTTGTTACGCTCTACATCGGCAAGGGTCATTATTATCGTGTGGAGTATGTCCTCTTTGTCCTCAACCTTCACCCTGTCGGTAAAGCGGGAAGCTACATTATAGTAGGCTAGCCATTCGCCCTGTAGTTGGTCATAGCCGTTGCTGTGAGCTAGGGCTTGTCTTTTGTGTCCGTTAGACCTAGACTTGATACTGCGGGGCTTTGTTGGTGATGACTGGCATATTGCCAGATGACCGCACCACTGACAAACGCCCTGCCTCGTTTTTAGAGTCCAGACCTTACCGCAACGGCTACAATGACCTTGATGATTGCCGTTATCGCCGTCTGGTGCTGCTGGTGCTGCTACGCTTGAACTCATACTTAACCCCCTTTCAAAGAGGGCAAGCGTTCAGGTCAGAGCTTCATTATTCAGTTTTTAAGGTGCGTTTTTGTGTGTGTTTCTAGCTTTATTGTGTAACAATTAGCACTTTAGTGTGCTATCAAGATGTAGCTACATTATCTCCCTCCCCCGTCCCGGGGAGCTTCAATAAAAAAAGCAACAACAGAAAGACCCTTGAAAGGCCAAATCAGCGGATGCCACTTGACGATGTATCGTTTATGATACATAATATTATTTAGTTACCGGGAGGGCTATGCCAACCGTCGCCGAAGAAGGGCAGTTCCGGTTTGTGGTATACACACGGGAAAACAGATTCGAGCCTCCCCATGTACATGTATGGGTGGGCAACGATGATATATGCCGCCTGGAACTCAATAGCGGACGGTTCATGGAAGACCCGCCGCCCGGCGACTACCGCAGCATATTGACGGCGTACCGGAAGCATGCTGTAGCCATTCGACAGGAATGGGACAGGATTCATGGGAGGTAGCTATGGGATTATTGATAGCACGTGTAAAGGATGCGGAGCGCATGATGACTCGTGCCGCCGCGACAGATGAGGGCATCGAGCTAACCTTTGCGGACGGGTGCCAGGGAGTAATTCCTTTTTCAGATATCCCCGAGATTGGGAACCCTTCTGACCTGAAGGGCATTGAGATGCCCAACCCGTACCAGGTCAACATCCGCGATGCGAAGGGAGAGGTAGTCGAACTGCCGTGGGATTTTGTGCGTCACTACTGCGACGCTTCTTACCAGTCAAGGGTGGAAGCCGTTGCCGCAGCGGGCAGGAAATCTCTGGGAAAACGCATCCGCGCTGTCCGGGAGGCCGCTGGAATGACACAATCGGATCTTGCCGCAGCCGCCGGAATTGGCCGAGTGACAGAGGTCAGGATAGAGAAAGGTGAGCAGTCGCCAAGATACGAGACGTTGGTGGCGATCGCCCGGGCACTCCGACGGCCGGTAACAGACCTGCTTGCCGGTGAGCCGTTGGTGTAGACGGCGAACTTACCCCAGGCCAGAGGATTGTTTCGGAAGCCGACCACGAAGAACCTGACCTTCCTGACGTCGGGTTTTTCCCTCTGAACCGGATTGTCGAATGACCACAGGTCACCGACCTCGGAGGCCAGGTCCCAGTACACCATCGAACCAGTAGTCTGCGCCCGTACCTTTTCATAGTGAGCCGAGGGAGATGCGGGATAGATTTTCAGAGATTTTGTACCTGTGTCTCCGTTGGGCAGAATATATTCCCAATCGACAATGCCGATGCGGGTAATAGTGATCGTGTAGTTGGCAGTCTCATAGCCGGGCTTCTCGACCGCAATCGTAACCACATTCGCGCCGAGAGCCAGGGGAATGGTTTCCCCTGCGCCGGATGCGACCACCTTATCGACCACACTGCCGTAGGTATACTTGATGGTTGCTCCGTCCAGTGTAGCTGTCAGGGTAACCTCGTCCTCGCTGTTCGAGGCGTTCAAGGAATAACCGTAGACGGGTTGAGGATATCCTTTGAAAACCGGGCTTAAATCATCAAACAGGTCTTCAGTCAGGCTGTCGAGTACCGCTGGGGGGACGAAGTCCGTGCTACCGATTCCCTTGACACTGAGAATGCGACCGGAGCTAATCAACGAAAATGACGCTTCATCACCGGGGTCAGCGTACTCACCAGAAATATACCGGGCGCCAACCCCGCCGGAATCGTGCCGTGCCAGCGTTCCGCCCTGGTGCCAGAATCCAATATGATCCCCAGCCCTGACCTCTATTACCAGACCGTCAATGGTATAGAATCCGGAAGGAACGCCCTCTACCGTGACGCTGTTCCGGCATCGCCAGGTGGAACCGCTCACCGGGTAGAAAAGCCCGATTTTCAGCAAAGTCGGAGCAGTATGAAAATAGACTTGGAAGGATGTAATCCAGCCGTCAACCGCTGCCGGGTTAGCCAGGTATATATAGGTGTACCCAGATGGTGATGCGTTGGGACGGGAGATGGCATCGGAGCCGAGAATAATATCCGCCATGATTCCTCCCAGGCTTATGTGCCCGGCTCACGCACCTTCCGGTGCGGCCAGCCGGTGTTTCTGGATTTGTGGCTTGCCCCGATTTCGGGATACATGGTAAAGAGCGGGTTCGACCACTCCTCGTCGGCGGCGCTGCGGCCGGCCTCCGTCAGCCGGTAATACACCCGGCCCGGTGCTTCGGGATAGTGGTCCTGCATCGCCGAGTTTTCGGTTTCCCGGGTTTCCTCAACCCACCCCAGTTTTTTGAGCGTCCCGAAATACTTGAGGAAGGAGTGGTACCGCATGCGGGTGAACTTGTGGGATATCTTACTCAGCTCCCGCTGGTAGATATCCTCCGCCATCTCCTCGGTAACATCCATGCCGTCAAGCACCAGCCGGCTGATCCTCTTCTCGGCACGGGTTCTTGCGGTGGCCGCAGCCATGGCCACCTTATATTCGTAGTTGATATCCGACTGAGGAGCGCCGCGGTCGGGGTCTATAGGTGTCGAGCCCTCAGGACCGTTACCCATAAGGTACTCCCGGATAAACCAGCCGCAGCCGAACGGCCTCAAATATCCGCCCCTGTTTGGTCGAAGCTCTATTACCATGCTATCTCCTTCCCTATCGTCATACGGCCTCTGCCATACCCTGCACCAGGCCGAAAAGTAATCCCGTCATCACCGCCGATATCGCTACCACGGCGACCTCCTGTGACCACCACACCGCTTCCGTGGGGGTAATTACCCCACCCTGCATCACGGCGACGGTTGGAGCGATAAGCCCTATCATGTGTTAAGCTGCCTTCTCCAACTCGTCGAGTATGGTGCCGGCCACCCGGCGTATGGAGCTCAGGTTCTGGTCAAGCACCTTCTTGTCCTGCGCCCACAGCGCCACGTAGGGAAAGGAACGCACGCCGGTATCGAAGCCGTAGTGGGCGCCAACGACATAGGCGGCGCTCTCAGCAATGGTTTCCGCGTCCTGCCGCGGTATCCTGAACACGCCCTCCGAATAATAATGGGCGATTTCATGAACCAGGGTTTTAAGCTGCTGTGCTCTTGGCTCCTCGGGGCGTACCCATATCTCGCCGTGCGTGTAGTGCCCTTTTATGCCCGGGTCAAGTTGCGGCTTCGGCTCGAAGCTTACTCGGATACCCCTTGACTTCATCAGGTCTAACAGTCCATCGAAAAGTTCCTCGTTGACCTCGCCGGTGAGCACCGGTACTTCAAACTCAGGGAGTTCGGCACCCTCGGTTTGGGAAAGATCAAAAACATGCACCACGCGAAAGAAGCGAGGCTGCTCCATGTCGATTTCCGACGATGTTTCCAGTCCGTGCCCGCACTCGGGGCAAAACCTGGCTGTCCGTGACACTTCGGCGCCGCAGCCGGGGCAGGTCACCTTCGGCTTCGGCGGCATCACCGGCGCCAGGATGGCGATACCCTTCTCGCCTTTCTTCACCCAGCGGCCCAGGTCTTTCCACGTGTTGAAACCGGCGACACGGGTGGCTTCAGGTTTCTGCAGCATGATGAGTATCTGGTTGCCGATAGAGTAGTCGTGGAACTTAGCCATGGTGGTGAGAAACAGGCGGAACTGGTAGCTGTCCTGGATACCCTCGACGCCGGCCTTGAGCTGCTTCATGACGGCATCGATTTTCTTTTCTCCCGCTTCTACTTCCACCGCCGGGAACCACACCAGCAGGCTATACTCCGGAAGGGGGTCTCGCAGAAAGCCGATGATATCGCGGTATTCCGCCGGTACCCGCTCGCCGCCCTCGATAAGCACCTGGGGCTGGAACCTTACCTTATCCTTACCTTCCAACCTGTGCTCCAGCTCGATATGCCTTCTCAAGGCTTCTGTCCTCGTAGTATTACCATATTCCGGGATCTCGATCTCCTGGCCGCAGATGGGGCAAGTTACCGTGACGGTTCCGGATACCTTCTTAAGCTGAGCCAGCAGCTGCGGTGAAAGGTCATTCTCGGGCTCCTGCAAGCCGGAAACCAGAGACCTCGTCATGCCGAAGAAGAAAACCATCCCTATTAAGAATCCCCAGAAAGAAAAGGTGTCATTAACCTGCTGCTGAAGCGGTCTCTGGTACATCACCATGTTACCTCCTTGAGCAATTCATCGAACTTGCCGCCGGCTGTTTCTTTCACCACCCTTGAAGCGATATTGGTCATGGCATCGGCATGCGCCTGCTCAAGGTCCTCGGCACCGGAAGTGTGGTGAGCAATCTCATGGATAACGGTATCGATGGTGCTCCTGGCGCTCTCCAACTGGTCGGAGGCGATATAGATTTCTCCGGTGGTGCGGCTGTACATGCCGGCGGTCCTGACCCGGTCGCTCGCCGGCGGAATAATGGCGGCATGCACCGCGGAGACGCTCCTGATACGGCAAATCTCATCGGTTATCGCCCGGGCAAGCTTCAGGTTAGTGCGCTGCCGGTGAGACAGCCTTTCGTCCGGAATAATCTCGACTTCCCGGAGCCGCTCCTGTGAAGCTTTCACAAGATCTTTGTCGGTCATGATGGCCCTGGCCAGGGTATCTCTCACGTGCCATTGGACGTTAACCGCAGTATAGCCGAGGTGTTTCACGGTGCCGTCCCAGCGGTCGTCGGTGCGGATAACGGCGTTTTCGCCACAAACCTTGCTCCAGGCTTCTTTCCATACCGGGGCGTTTTCCTGTATAAAATCGGCGTAGTCTTTGCCGGTTACCGGCTCACGTCCCATATCCCAAGAGCCCATGCTAATGCTGTGGCTCTCGTCGGTCTCGATCAGCGGCGGCATCCGTACCATTTGCATGAACTCCTGGAGCAGCTCAACTCTTGTTACGCAGCTCCAGAGCCGTCCCATGTCCACCCACATGTCCTGCTCTTCTTTCGGGCCATGGCGGTCAGGCGCCATGGCGAACCCCCACAGATTGTAAGAAAAGGGACTTTTGATATCCCTCATGTAAATGTCGCGGGCAAAGATTCTCGATGTCCCGGCTCCCTTCTCGTACCAGCCACCTGGTTCGGTTACCGGGAACTCGTGCCGGATGAGCTGGTTGAACCGCCTTAACGGTTGGGTTACCGGGCTGGGCCCTTCGGCAATGATGGCGGAGCGTGGTAAATTCACGGCAAACCTGTCCTCAAAGGCGGTCCCCGTGTAACCGATAATGTGAAAGACGGTGCCGCTTCTCCGGCTGTAAGGCCTCCAGAGGGCGGCTAGTGTCTCGGCGTGGCCGTTGGTCTTCTGCTCCAGGAAGACGACCCATAGCTCCCTTTCCGCCGTTTCCACGCGGACGGAGTAACTTTTGCGGAGCAGAGCCAGGGCGGCGATCTTCATCCCTTCACCGAACTTGCCCCTGGCCCAGTCGGGTTTGAGCTTGGGCGGCCCGAGCAGGAAGTCGGCTACGGCGATTCCCTTTCCCGCATCACGGATATACAGGCCTTCGCCGTCATAGCCCCACGTGTAGCGCTCGCACTCATCGAGGGCGTTCTGGACGATATCCCTTATTGCCTCCCACTCACCCCAGTCCTGCCGCCAGGTGGAGGTGGGGCCGATAATGATAAGCTGCCAGCCCTGCGGTTTCCAGTCTCTTTCATACTCGTGCATAGCGAGGACTACCGGAGGTTTGGTGATAACCGTCATTGCCGAAGCCCCCTTGCCCTCGATATGGCCTGCCGGAAAGCGGAGTCGATTATCTCCCGAAATCCGATATCATCGATAGTGTATGCCAGGAACTCCGGGCTGTCGGGGAGAAGCTCCATCTCATCGTTGTGCTTTGGCAGACGGGGGTGTTCGGGAATTACGGCTGGAGATTTCTCCTTCAAATACTGGTGTCGCTCTTCTTCAGTCCAGGGGCCGAAATTCCTGGTGCGCGCTACCATGATGGCCGCCTCTTCGGGGGTATAACGGCTCTCTTCCACCGGGGCGAAATCGCACTTAAAGCCTAAAAGGGTGAAATATCTGCCGGTCTCCGGCTCCCACACGAATCCCGACTCGGTCTCCACCCAGGCATGTCCCATCCGTCGGTTGCCGCTGTAAACTGTTCCATGGATTAGCTTACCCTCGCCTTCCTTGATCAGGAATCTCCAGGCGTCGGCGTAGCAGGTGCCGGTCGGCTTCTCTTCAGGAGCAGCGATGGCTGGTGACGATTGCCGGGGCACAAACGTCTTGCGGAAGGTCGTCTTGTCTCGCAATACGATAACGTCCGCTTCTTTTAGCCTATTGTCGACCAACTCGGCAACGGCAACGCGGTCTGTATGCCATAATTTGGTCAGCAAGCCCAGGTAACCGTCCAGCGCGGCGAAGATTTTGAGTCCCTGGTTTACCGGGGCTTTTCCGACACGTTCAAAGGTAATCCCGTCCCTTAGCTCAAGCCAGGCAAGCTCTCCAGCACGTTTTTCTACTTTATGGGCAACAATCTCTGCAATCTGCCGGCGCTGGCCCGCCGGTAAATCGGTTCGTTTGCCAAGCCCACTTTCGATGACCGAGGTAATCTCGGTCCACAAATCGACTTTCCTGGAAGTCTGCGCCAGAAGCCTTTCACCTCCGGGACCGTAAAGTAACGGCTTTTTCTCAGGCTCTTTGAGCGCCTCGCTGGTAAGGTCCCGGACGATGATTATCATGAACATCCCCATCATCAGGAAACCCATGAAGCCGAACATCGCCGAGGTCCAGTCCGGTACCACTGCTTCGTTCTGTGTAGCAAGCAGGTTTACTGTCGCCTGGCTGCCAGCGTCAATGTCAGCCAACTCGCCGGCGTTGACCTCAAGGAAATACCTGGCCGGTATTTGCGAAGTAACGATGTATCCCGGCTCTATGTCTCGATAGACCTCAGTAACAATCAAATTCTCCGAGAAGAAGGCGATATCGAGCGGAAAGAGCATCGGTACCGTAGTCACCTGGATAGTTTGCTCAACACCCATATCAAAGAGCATGCCGCTGGCAGGTGGTAGCTCCGTAAGACCACCCAACCCCTGGGAAAGCTCCCAGGGCAGCGTGGCGACATCCGTAGACCACTCCTTATCTCCGATTTTTACTATAGCCTGCCCTGACATCACGGCCTCCCCGGTATGCGTTTTACGCCATTTATTTTTCCTTCAAGGTTCAGTTGCTTAGCATCGGAGCCTGGCATATCGATATCAGAGCCCCCGAACATGGCGATATCGAAATTGCGGTGCCAGCGAGCCGAGGCCTTGAAATCGGTCTTCTCCTCGAATTTGCGCCCACGCGCCGGTTTCGGCCTCATCCCGGGTGGGGCGATAGCCGTCATCCCGCTGAGAAACGACTCGCTGGTGGTGTCCTCCCGGTAGTTGATCGGGGCATTGACCCCGAACTCTTCGTGATTGGCGTATTTACCCATCGTGTTTTCCTCCTTGCCACAGCTTCTCGTACCACTCCTTCTGCTCTTCACCCGACACCTTGCGGTATCTCATGGTGGTTGTTATGCTCCGGTGCCCCAGGTGTTCCTGAAGCATCCTCAGCCCATCACCCGAGTCATCAAGCTTTACTGCATGGACAGCGAAGGCGTCACGCAGCTTGTGAGGGCTGATGTTATGAACCTTGCCTGTCTCAGGATTGACCAGGCGGGGTAATCCCGCTTTCAGAGCGCAATCCTTAACGATTTGCCAGGCCCTGTGGCGATAAATATCAAAGAGGGCCTTCTTACCGTTGCGTGATACAGCCCCGTCGCGTTTGATATACTCCTTAAGCATGGTTAAAGTCACCCCGTCTACCGGGAGCGTCCGGAGGCGCTGGTGCTCTTTCTCCTGCTCCACCGCTTTCTCTACCTTAAGCCCGCAGCCCGGGCAGAAGTGATGCGATTTGCTCAGCCTGGCGCCGCAATGAGGGCAGGAGAGGCTTATCCTCGTCTTCAGGTGCTGGATCGTTACCAGTCCCTGTTTGAAGTCGATGTCGCCCACACCGATCCCCAGGGCTTCTGAAATTCGGCAGCCGAGGTGAAATAGCAGCCGGATAAGGAGCTTGTCCCTTAAATACTCGGCAGCCTCTTCCAGCTTCTCAATTTCCGCTGGCTCAAGATATACTCTGGTCATCTTCCTCCATTCCCCCGGTGACCATAGGCATCACCATGCCGAGCATCATGAGCGGCATCATCATCCCCAGCATGCCCGTCATATCGGGAGCAGTGCTGCCGGCAACATCAATGATGTCATCGATTTCGGCCATAACCTCCGGTTTCTCCTCTATCTTCACGTAGAGGTCATAGTCATTACCTCCCGAGATGCCACCGATACCGGCAATACCGGCACCGACAATCTCGATATCCACCTCTCCCGTTACTGTCGTGTAATTATCGGGAGAGTTAGGACAGGAGAGTTTCGCCCTGGCGCTGAGTATCTCGTCAAAGCCAAAGAATCCCCTCTGCCCAATGCTTCCGTAGAGGGTAAACTCGTATGCCGGTCCTCGATATGGCACCGCAACGTTCACTCTCAGGACATCGCCAGCCACCAAGGTCAGCTTGTCCTCAAGGGGCACCAGCCAGCCTGTACCCGGCCTGAACACGTCCAAACCGCTGATCATATCTTCTACACCTTTGCGTAGCCGGTAATGCTTATCTCGCCGAACTGGGAGTCGGGAGTCGCCGCCAGCATTTCTACGACATCCAACAAGGTCGGCGAGATGACCTTGGGTATCGTGCTGCCGATCTTGGCGTAGAGGTCGTAGAAACCCGCCGAGAGGGCCGTGGTAATGCTGATATCCACGTAGTCCTCACGGTAGTTCCAGCTGGCGTCCTCGGGAACGTTGATGGTCTTCGAGGCATGCAGCACCTCGTCGAAACCGGCCCATCCGGAGTTGCCGATGGCGGCGTAGAGCGTCTGGCTTTCCGCCTTGCCCAGGTGCGAGTACCGGCAGGTGATCCGGAGGCTGTCCCCGGCCTTTACCTGGACGTTGGCCAGCGGCAGCAGAAGAAGACCGTACTGCGATGGCAAATAGACTGCGCCCATATTAACTACCTCCTTTGATAGCTCGTTATTTCGATGGAGCCGAACTGCGATTCCGGGACGGAAACAAGGTTCACGGCTTTGGCCATCTCGTCGTCGAAGTGCCAGGAGCCGTCAGCCCCGTAGTAGTAGCTGTAAGCATGAATGGTCACTTTCTTGTCCGGCATGGTGAAGTAGCCGGCAAACGAGTAGGTAACCCCGCCGTTAACATTGGCACTCGGCTCGGGAAAGATAATACCCGGCCAGGGAGAGACGCCGTACTCCAGGGCCCCGGCCGCCAGGATGCCGATAGCCGAGGAGTAGGTGTTCTTGATCCTCACCGTGATATCTACCCGGCTGCCCTGCAGGGCCTCGGCCGGCGCCGCTATTTCTATGATGTCAGCGTATTGTGCCACCCTCGGTCTCCTTACTGCTTATCTTCATCATCCCAGGTGCGCTTGACACACTTGGCGAAGATCATGCTGCCGAAAGTAACCACCAGCGCCCCGCCGGTGATGATGGCGTAGCCATACTCAGCCCCGGTAGCCCACTCGGTAATAATGCCGGCAACGGTAATGCTGCATCCTACCGTCTCCAGGGCGATGGCCAGGTTTCTAGTCAGTTTCATGCTTGTCTCCTTCGTGTAAAGGGTCTGTCTTATCTGCGGTTGAGCCTTCCTTCAGGGTGGAACCGGCTGAATAAAGCCCACCTGCAGCCAAGCCGGCGATAATCCCGTTAAATAAAACGGTTATCCAGTCCGAGGCTGCACTCGCTCCCAGTGCCCAGCCGGCAGCCAGGTTGATGGCCAGACCGAAGCCCAGCGCTACCAGGGGATAGAAGCGGGTGTCGGTGATAAAGGGTTTGAAAAGCTGGACCAAACCCAGTATCAAGGGGACGCCGCCCAGCGCCACTACGGATGTGATAAATTCGTTCCCTTGCATCTAAAAACCTCCTGTCATACCGGCCATCATGGTCATCATCATGAGCACGTTCATGGCCGAAGTCATGTCATCAGCCGGTGCCGGTATCTGTGCCACCTGTCCCAGCATGGTGCCCATGGCCGGCAGCCCGAAGCCGTAGGCGTTATCCTTCTTGACCGGAGCATCCACCGGCTTGGTGGAAAAGTAGGGGGCAAACTGCCTCGCTTCAGTCCAGCGGAACGGCCAAGACTCTCCGTAGGCTCTCCGACCGCTTTCCCAGAGCAGGCCGGTCAGACCGGAGAGCATGGGTGCGGCAAAACTGGTGCCGGATTTGGCCACATACTCCTCGTCGTTCTTATTGCTGGCCATCTCCAGATCCGTGCCCCAGATGACAAAGTCGGGCTTGGTCTCACCCTGAACCGTCGGCCCTCGGGACGATTTCTCCCAGACGACAAGTTCGTCATTGGTCTCTATCGCCCCGACGGCGATCACCTCGGGTTCGCAGGCGGGTAGCATCATGGTGGTCATCTTCGGTCCGGAGTTACCGGCTGCGGCAACGACATCAAGACCGTAGTCCAGGCTCGCCTGACGGCAGGCCTCCCTTACCGGGTTATCATCATCACCGTCGTCTTCGCCACCGAGGCTGAGATTTATAACATTGGGATACAGGTCATCCGTCGGCCACAGTCCCTTTTTCCGGGCTGCCTCGGCCAGGTCACAGACCCTGTCGATACCAAGGATGATGCTCTCGTCACTGCCAAGACCTTCATCGCTGATAACTTTTATATTCATAATTGAAGCCCCGGGTGAGACGCCTGCCTTTTCTCCTAAACCATGCTGGCCGCCGGCGATGATGAAAGCCACCTGTGTGCCGTGCCCGAAGATGTCCTCAGGCGTTGGCGAGTCGGTGAAGTTGGCCTCATAGACAACCTTGTTCCTGAGGGACTGGTGCGTCTTTCTGACGCCGCTGTCCAGCACGGCCACGGTCAGCCCGGTGCCGGTGAGAGGCGGCGTGAAGTAGGAGCGGAGCAGGTAGAAGACGTCGGCGACGGTTTCTACTACAGGCGTCTCCGTCATCACTTGGTCGGTCTTATATTCCTTAAGAGGCTTAATCTTCAAGCCGGGCACCTGGGCCAGTTTCCCGGCTTGTGCCTCATCAAGCTCGCAGAACACCTGGCTGAGAAGCTTGGTCTTCTTCACATCTGTCGCGCCGAGCTTCTTTGCCTCAGCCTCAAGCTGTTCCAGCGATAGTCCTTTTGAAATCACTGAGTATCTCATTTCAAATCTCCTTTAAGCTTCCCTAAATAAAAGTATCCTTAATGAGCAAGTCGGCTCGATTCCCGCCGCCACCAGATAGACCTATTGGCATGTCCACTCCGTAGAAGGTTTCGCCACACGCCGTCACAATGACAGCCCGGGTGTGGTAGGTCTTAACGGGGTCAAGGCCGGCAATATCAGCCGAGAAGCTTTCCCCCAGAGCCTTAGTCTGCAGCGGTGTCGTATTCCCATAGGCGACCGTTTCGCCCCATTGGAAATATACCTGGCAGGCTTCGGCCTCATCCTCATCCACATGACCGTTCAGCTTGGCCGTGGCACCCGTTAGCCTCTGGGCGGGCTTGGTCGTCACGGCGGCGTTCGCCCAGAGTACATAGACCAGGACGGCATCGCAGCAGGCGATTCCGTAGCCACCTTCAGCCCCGAGGGAAATACCGGCGAGCAAGGCATCTGCCTCAGCCAGTGCCCATGACGCCCCAGTGTTCGGGTTATTGTAGAAAATCTCGCAGACCGCAGCCCCACCGTAAGGTATGTCCAAAGAGGCGCCAGAGTAGGTAGTTCCATGGGTGTTGAGCTGCCTCTTGTATTTCCCATAGGGGTAGCCGTTCCGGAGAACATTCGCCTTCCACTTGACCTTCACAATGCCTTCCGTCCGCTTGAAGGGGTCGAGCATGTTGTAAAGGTCGGTGTAGAAGTTGTCGTTGTAATAATTGCGCTCGTAGACGAAGTTCCCACTCACGGAGCCCCAGATGCCGCCTGGGACAAAAACAGAGTCTATCGCACGGCATAAGATATGGTGAGGAATTGACCCTCCGTAGGGGTGAGGATAGCCACCGCCGGGACTGCTGTCAAACCGGATGCCGATTGAGTTATCGGAAACCGGATAGAGGATATTCACGGTGTCACTGGTGAGCACAGCGAGCTCCGAGCCGTAAGCATAGCCGAAAGAGTTATGCGAGTAGGCGCGGAGGTAGTAAATGCGGCTAGTGGTCAGACCCACCAGGGTCTTAGTGAAAGATCCTACCCCGAAGGAGCCGCTATCCTCGGCAAAGGCATCGTAGCCGGATACTCCGGGTGCCACGTTGCCTGGGTCCATGTGGGAGGAAAGACCATATACGAAGCCTCTCCTGTCACAGGTGGGGTCGTCACCGGTTGAGAGTATATCGCCAACGGCGTCAATCGAAACCGTCGTGGCGGCCGAAGGCGGGTCCGTCCTGGTGAGGGGTATACCCACGGTGGTGGTAAAGGTCTTTTCCGCGCCGTAAATCCAGCCCAGGGTAGTATGATGTATCTTCGCACGGTAGTAGTAGGGCGTGGCTGGAGATAGTCCCGTCATCAAGAGGCTGAAGATGCCGGCGAAAAAAGGGGCTGAAGCATCCGTAACACTGTTGGGATAAGGCCCGCCGGGTGTGGTCCCCCATTCAAAGCCGACCTGGTCAATGTTGGTGGGGTCGGTCATAAAGCCATTACCGACAGCCTGCACCGCGCCGATATCGGTGGCCGGGTAGGTCTCCACCGGGGCATTACCCCACTCTTCAAAATACAGGTCAACCTCGGATATATAGGGCCAGGTGGCCCCGGAATCCGTGCTCTGAATGTACTGACCTTTGGCATAGACGTTGGCACCCTGCGTCCAGTAGACCTGGTTGGAAACATCCTGGCTGACGGCCCGGACGACGATGGCATACCTTGTGCCACCGTTCAGGACAGCCCCAGGGGTCAGATTGAGGGAATAGACGGTGGCCACGCTGCTCAGCATGGAGCACGGCATACTGCCATAGGCCAGGTCCGGCCCGGTCGGCACGCCTCCCGAGGTGGCTTTTATGGATACCTCCAGAAGCCCGTTGGGAGCGCCTGCCAGCCTGAGTTTAAGTTTGACAGCCTTGACTAGATGGCCGGATACCGGGGTGAAGGTCTGAGCCTTCCAGTTGACGCCGAACAGGTTAGCGGCAGAAATCTCGCTGGTATTCTGCTTCTCAAAGAGTAGCAGGCTGGGGTCGAAGGCGGTCTGTAAGCTGAACTCCTCACCATAAATCCAGCCTAAGGTGGGATGATGCATCCTTGCCCGGAAGAAGTACCAGGTCGAGGGGTTCAGGTTAGGAATCGTAAGAGAGTATGGGGAACCCGGAGGCGGTCCTGACTCGAGGACATTGTTGGGATAAACGCCAGGTGATGTCCCGTATTCAAAACCGTACTGGTCTATCTCACCGAGGTTGCCACCGTAAGTGAAGTTGGCATTGCCATCAAAGGAGGCAGCCTGAATGTTGGTTGCGGCCGAGGTATGCAGCAAATACCAGGGCACCCGGGCGACCCAGCCCTGTACCAGGAAACGCCCGGCGGCAAAGCGGTAATCCTGGAACGTTACCAGTACGGAGAAGGGCTGGGCCAGCTGAGAGGGCACCGGGATGGTTTCATTCGCGCTCGTGTAGTTGTAGTCGGCCGGCATCGAGGCATCCCTTCTTATCCTGGAGTTGGAGCCCGCCGCACCGACCAGGTGCATGGTCATCTCGGAACCTACAGGGATTTGGAAGTCAAGTGATTTCTGTCTTTCTACGCCGCTATCCCCGGCATTGGCCGGTGAGATGTCAAGACAGTTGGTCCGCATCGAGAACCCACCAGCTTCGGTCTCGGTGATGTAGCCCACCAGGTAGGCCTGGTTATATCCCGCCGAGGCCTCGTACTCGCAAGCGCCATTATTCGCTTTGACTATCCAGAAGCCGTGATACCTCAGGTGGGCTCCATGGGCCGGGTCGCTTGATCCCTGGGCCCGGAATGAGATTTCAGCAGCGCTGGGATAGGTGCTGTAGGCTTCAATAATCAAGGCCATGGCACCCGGCGCGTAGGCAGACATGTCGAGCGGCTGCCAGGAATAGTTCGGCCCGGGAAAAGCCGGTATAGCGACACGGTTGGTGAGCATGGTCACCCCACCCATGGTCCAGCCATGCAGGTAGAAGTTGGCTGCTGACGAAGTCCTCTTATAGGCCGTTACCCTGGACGCATCCAGCGGTGCCAGCAGGAAAAGCCGGCTGGTGGCGTAGGACCAGTTGGAGGTATCTATACCGGAGCTGGGATGCCTGACACCCCAAAGGCCGGCCGTGGAGCCCCCGGTGTTGTTGATTTCAATTATGGCTGCCGTCGCGCCGACCGGCACGTAGGCAGACAAATCCAGGTTGTGCCAGTTTGAGTCCGGCGCTGCCAGCAGACCAGTTATATTTACTCTGTCACCGATAGAGTTAAAGGTCGTGGTTGACATTGACAAACTCCATTAACACCAGAAAATCCGTAGACCTACCTGTATATCGTAAAGTTCAAGACTTGCGCCGAAGGCTACCATGGCATCGCCGCTCACGCTCTGGCGGCTTGCTACGTTATAGGTGCCGTTGGCGTTCACCAGCGCCGAAAGGTCAGTATCACCGATAATGACCGGCCCGGACTCTTTAGCCGAAGCCTTGCAGTAGAGACCTTGATTTGGGAAGGTTATGCCGACCACATCGTCCACGCCCCAGGCGCCGCTGGACTTCTTGATTCGGAGGGTTTTATCCGCGCCGTCGATGTAGTTATCGGCAGCTGAGATGTCAGCCAGTGCTCGAACGGACAGGACGAGAACGACCTTCTTGATGGTAAGACTGGAGGGCAATGCTGCCACCACAATGTCCGGGAAAGCGAGGTCGGCAGCGACATCACTTATCGTGATTTTGTTGGCCGGTGCGCTCCAGCTGTCGATAAAGGATGACTTGTGCGCCAGGGTATTCTGCACCTGGGAAAAGCTCACCTGCATGTCCGAAATGACATTCTTTATATCGGTCAGGTCAACCTTTTCCTTCTCGCCTTCAATATAAAACTCACCGGGCATCTTCCTGCCTCCCTTCCGGCAAGAGCTTGCGCTCTTCCGTTGCGGCTATCGGCTCTGCCTTCTTTTCATCCCTGGCAGGTTTGGTAGCCGCGACGACCGTGCCGATCATCATTACCGGCAGCATCATCGCCAGCATCATGCTCCAGTCCGTGAACGTACCGGTCGAAGTCCCCGCTCCGGGCCAGGACGGCGGCAGGGCGCTGGCATTTGCCGGAGATACCAGCAGGGTGACCACCGTGTCGGTCACTGCTTCGGTCTCCCGCTCAATCAGGAGGATAGCCAACTCGCCGTCGCTCTCGTCGAAACGCAAGGCTCCTCTGAGTCGCACAAAATCGCCGGGAGCCACCTTGAACCAGGTGTAGCCGAAGACCGGCAGCACCTCTTCGCTCAGCACTGCCCCGCTTCTGGACAGTCTGGCCATCAGGGTGTATTCCTTCTCCACATTACCCGGATTTGCAACGTAGATGCTGCAGCCCAGGTCGTAGCCGGGCTGATAGGTTATCCACGGCGCCAGGTCCCAGAAAATATCACCCAGGGAGCCGGACATTACATTAACCGGTGTCATCGGAGATCCACCTCCTCGCCCCTGAAGGCTTTCTTTACCAGCGACAGCGCCCAGGCTCCCAGGGCTACCATGATGACGATATCGATTACCCCGGCGACGAGAGCCTGCCAGAACTGCGGCTGGTACTCGGCCGGGTAGTAGCTGTAATACTGCTGCGGTTGATAGTTCATCCGGCAGCCTCCTTTACCTGTTTCGGTTTCTCCTTCGCCGGAGCCATGAGAGGCTTCATCAAGCTTGTCATGAGCCACATCATAAGCAGCATCATGCCCATGTTGACCAGGCTTGAAATCAGGCTCTTGATGGAATCGGGCAGGATAAGCCACAGGCCGGCGGTCAATAGTGGTGGCAGCACCATCGTAGCCAGCAGGCCAATGATAATGGGCAGCCAGGCGAAGCCTTTCTGCCAGACCAGGTAGACCGAGTTCGAGCCGGTATCGGCGTAGACGTAATACCCGCTGCCCGGCCAGGGCTCGATACCGGCATCACGGCAGGCCTGCTCAAGCTGAGTCAGCGCCTCTTCTGATGGTGACTCGGTAAAGTCAAGGCGTATTAAGACAAGGGCACCTTCGGCCGCGCTTTCCTCAAGCGGGGAGAAGGTGCCCAGGTCCGCAATATCCTGAGCCTGTCCGATAAGGACAGCCCTATATCCCGGTGGGACGAAAGCATAGGGCATGTTTCACCTCCCTATGCTTATTCGACCAGCCTCTTGCCCCTGAGCCCCCATACCGTCAGGTCGACACTGATGGCGCCGCCGGCAATCGCTAAAGTCTCGCCCGTGGCGACCAGCGTGAGCTTGTCCCCGCCGATTAGCCTGAGTGCATTACCCAGCTCATCCGGGTCGGCGAAGTCCCTGATGACGTCCCGGTAGACCTTGACTTCCTCTTCGGCATCAGGGTCCCAATAGGCCCCGACCAGCAACTGGTCGTGGTCGAACACGTCCCCAGCGGCAATCAGCGCCTGGGTGGCCGTGAGCCGGTCGCTGGTGCTGTAAAACAGCTTGGCGACGTCGTCAGATGTCGGGAAGCGGGAGACCCTGAAGTTGCAGATGAGGTCGCCGTCGGTCAGGGCTGCCTGCTGGTGGACCCGGATCTCGTGGCCCCGCAGGAACCATATCTCGTCCTCGGGCACCTCTATCTCTCCGGTTACGGAAGCGCCGACCGCCGTGCCGATGGGTACAGTGATACTGACCTGTCCGTTCCTGGGATCGATCCTGTCCAGCGCATGCTGCTTTTCGGCCATGACGAGCTGCTCGCTCAAGACCTGGAGCGGCAGCCCCACCCAGAAACCAGATACGTTGTCATAGACGCCCAGGAGACTCAGCCACTGGTCCAGCGGAGGCACCCATCCCTTGGGAGGCCGCGTGCCGGGATAGCCCGCGTACTGCTGCGGAATCATTTTGTTTACCATCTCTTAAACCTCCTTAAAGATTTCACCTCCGGCTAGGCCTTACTGGAGCCGGTGACGCCTTTCATCATGGGCATCAAAATGGCCATCATCATAACCATCATGATCATGGGCATCATCGCTGAAAACATGCTGGTCATGTCGGTCGTCTGCGCCGGGTAGTAACCCGACACCGTGCCGTACTGGTACTGCTGGAGCCGGACCTGCTGCCCGGCAAACTGCTGTGTTCCAAACATTGTTTGTTCCCTCCTTTTGGTTTTTGGGTTCGTTCTTTTCGTTACTCTCTGGCGGTAACGCCCTTGAGCATCGGCATGATCATCGCCATCATCATGACCATCATGATCATCGGCATCATAGCGCTGAACATCCCAGAAAACTGGTCGGATGTCTGCGTGGGGTAATAGGCCGAGGGGCCGCTTACCTGCATGGCGCCGTACTGCCCGGGAGCTACCGGCCCGGTTACCTGCTGTCCTGTGAACATGCTTACCTCCTCGTTCGTCTTTGCCTGAAGCTTCCTTTATGCCCGATATCATTCCTGGGAAGAGGTTCGATTTACCGCCGCCGCGACGGCGATAAATCGGTTAAAGGCGGTACCCTCAAGACGACATCAAGCGGTGAGGACGCTATTCAAACATGGCGCGCTTATAGCCGGCGACCACGACTTCACCCTTGCCATCGACACCGTCGCGGTAGTGGTTGACGCGGCCTTCCTTGACCTTCATCCCGTTGGGGGCAATGCCGTTCATTCCCGTGCGGAAAGCCTCGGGAGTGGCTCTCTCCTGGTAGGTGACGGGAACACTTCTCTCGAATTCAGACCAGCTTGCGTACTTACCCATATGGGCACCTCCTTGTTAATCATTACCCGGTCGCGGCCGGGTCTTAAGGGGTGAAGCAACCTAGCCGAAAAGGAAAAGGGGTCAGCCTGAACCCTTCCGGTCCAGATTGCTAACCCCTTTTCTGGTAGCCCCGAGAGCCGCTGATGAAAAAAGCCCTGAGAGCCGGTCTTCACCAGCTAAACTCTCAGGGCTTACGGTTCAAGCCTATAACACAATCAGGTAGCTGTCAAGATATTACGTGCGTATATACGCCCGTACTAACTTTCAGCCGCGTCCCCTGTTCCAGGCTTCTTCTTGATACGGACAGTCACGCCGTCATTGGCGATAACCTCGACCGTATCACCGGGTTTAAGACGGTTATAGATTACCCAGGCCTTGGGCAGGGTGACGGCCAGGCTGCCCTCGCCCACCCGGAACAGTATCCGCTCGACCTTGATTGGCATCAGCTTGATTTCTCGAACATGGCATCGTTCCAGCGCCGCCACTTCTTCTCCTGGGTGGCAGCATATTTTTCTATTGCCTTCTCGGAGGCCTTTCTCTGCCACGGCGGCAAGCCTGCCCATTCCAGGTCTGACGAGCTCGTTTCGGTGGTAGCAGGCAGTAACAGTTGCCGCTCTTTGTTACCGGCAGGCATCGGTTTGCTCAGTGAATATCCCATGCACAGCAGCGCGATGAACAGCGTTACGCGCATGAAATACAGAATATCGCCTGGATTTCCCGGCCCGACTGGCTGGTTCATCAGTCCACTATCTCCACCCGAAATCCCATCGACTGGAAGCCGCGGGACAGCATCTCGGTCCAGTTTTCAATGGCGCCCCTGATTGTTTCCTCGACCTGCGGGTCGTCGGAACGGCTGACTTCCAGGTGCATGCCCCTTTCCGTCTTCTCCAGGGTGACGGTGACGCGGGACAGCGCTTCCCGCCTCTCCGGCGGCGCCTTGGCCACCTCCCGGGCGATCATATTGAACACCATCTCACGGGCTTGCGGGGTGGCCATCATGTTCTGTAGCTGATCGAACATTTTATTCTCCTCCTTCTCTTTCATTACGTTTGCGGTGCGTAATCGCCGGCGGCTGCCACTGCTCCGCCGGTGGCGCTCCGCCCTGAGCCCCTTGCATACCCGGCATGGATATGCCGAACATCTGCATCATCTGCTGCATGGACTGCATCGAGTTCAGCACCTGCCCGAGCGGATTTTCCTCTTTGCCACCCATGGCCTGCCGGATCTGGTTTATCGAGTCGGTTATCCGGGCGTTATTCTGGGAGATTACCTGAGAGAGCTGGGTGGCCGTCTCGTAGGCAGCGCGGTCGGCGATCTCCACGTTGGATTCCTTCGCCCGGTGCGCCGCGGCGTCCTGCTCTTCCCTGGTCTCCTTCATGAGCCTGAGGATAGGCTCCATCCGCTTGGCGTCGGCTTCGGCGGAGCCCTTCTGCACGTTGACCAGGTCCATGACCATGAGCATGGCCGCCCGGAACTTCATGATTGCCCGCAGCTCAAGCTCTTCCTCCGGAGGTCCTCCCATGTACTGGCGCAGCACCGCTTCCGGGGCGATCATCTCCATGCCCCCGCCCATTTTGCGTATCACGGGGAACCGTCCGTTGATACTCTCATCCTCTTCTTCCGCATCATGGGCGCGCTC
>Ga0315543_1001884_pt1 | contig 21577 bp, 20 predicted proteins | sample SalMarSW160210MG_2_FD_203098 | JGI IMG/M metagenome (GOLD analysis project Ga0315543, IMG submission 203098) | Salt marsh sediment microbial communities from the Plum Island Ecosystem LTER, Massachusetts, United States - Salt Marsh Sediment SW1601-210 ...
GGCGCGATAGCCGGATCACTAAGAGCGTTAGGCGTTGACTGTGACACTGTTGATGTAGGTGGTTACTCTGGTTACGCATTCCTAATCAACGTTGCAAAGGGCGTAACTTGCCCTTCAGGACCAACCGCCGTAACCATTGAAATCTGGAAACAAATGATTAAGGGAACCGAAAGTCTCGGATGGACAATAGAATCGTATGAGTATCCACATTCTTATCCTGCGAAAGAAGGCAATCCGACACCTCAGGAAATCGAAATGGCAAAGAAACTGTTCGAGAAAATCAAACAAGAGATAGACGAAAGAGACAGACCAGTAGTTCTCTGGGGACTAGTCGCACCAGAATACGGAATTGTCAAAGGATATGAAGGAAACTCCTACCTAACAAGCACATTCCGAACACTTAACAATCAACCAGAAAAACCCATCAGCTTCTACGACTTGAAAGCCCCCGGTTGCATTGATGCCTTATTCTTCCGAGACAAAGTTGACGTGGATGCTACAGCAGCCAACAGAGAGGCGCTTCAGAGAGCCATCAACTTCGCTACAGCTACAGTACCGATCCGCAACAACTACGTTGGAGGTCCCGCAGCGTTAGGTGAATGGGCGAACGTTCTAGAGAATCTTCCGGAAGAAAAACAAAACTATATGGGTAACAGCTACGTTGGCGCCTGTGTCTGTGAAGGGCGATTCATGTGTGCGAAGTTCCTAAACCGCCTTTCAAAGAAATACCCTAGAAAACAATTGAAGCACTTACAAGAAGCTTCAGAGTGCTACGAGAAAGGCTGGAAGCTCATGGAAGAATTTATGCGAATCTTCCCCTTCAAATTCCAAGGCGAAATGAAACTGAAGGATCGAAAGAAAGGAGCGGAAATACTAAGGAAAGTTAAGCCATTCGAGGAAGAAGCCATCGAACACATGAAAAAAGCACTCGAAGAATGAGCCGTTAGAAAGATGAAGATGCAATGCCCATGTATAATGGTTTAAGGTGGCAAGTGTGGTATCAAAGGTTGCTATAGTTGAATTCAATGGAGATCTTCAAAGATCTCTTAAACAAGCGCTAAAGCTTATCGGAAACATAGACGACTTGAACACAAAGAAGAGAACTGTCGTCATCAAAGTAGGAGTCTTCAATCATAAAGCAGAAACTCACTCCACAGTCAACGTAGTTAATGCAATCGCTAACAGCTTCAACCAGGCCCCACGGATTTTCCTTGCTGAATCAGACAACTACAAAGGAACGGGCACAGAAAGGCTTCAAATCTGGAAGAAGCTCTTCACCGAAAGAGTTGTGCCCTTCAATCTCTCAGAAGACGCAAACACTAGAAAAGTCAAAATTACTGACGAAGAAATAGGCTTTTCACACATACTCTTTAAACCAAACGTCTTCGTAAGCACACATGTGCTACGCACATTTGAGAAAGGAAGTATTTTGAAAAACCTCCTAGGCTTGATCCCGGACGCGAAAAAAGCAAGGTTCCACAAGAAGCTGGAGACAGCCCTCCTCGACGCCTATGAAGCAATAGGTGGAATAGACCTCGCTGTCCTAGATGGCACATACACTTATCGCGGAGCAGGAGCTAACCCACATATTGGACCAGACAGCACTCGGTACAGAATAGAAACTAACATCCTCTTGGTTGGAAGAGACGCAGTCGCCGTAGAAGCAGTTGGAGCAGCTCTTGTTGGCTTGGATCCTGAGAAAATGCCACTGATACAAGAAGCAATGAACAGACATCTTGGGGAAGGGGATGTTGAAAAAATCGAGATCGTAGGAACTTCCTTCGAAAGCCTCAAAGAAAAATTCGCATCTGTTTCAAAGACCCAAAAAGAGTCGCGCACCCGGCGGCGAGGACCTCAAACTTGGGGTGGACACGCGTATCATGCACTTGAAAGCTTAATCCAAGAGGGATTTTTCAGACTGCCAAACAAGAGAACAAGAGAAGACGTGGCTAAAGCGTTAGAAGGCAGAGCGATCTCGACAAAAGGTAAGGAAGGCAGAATCGCAAATTCTCTTTCTCGAAGGGTAAAAAAGGGAGTCTTGAAAGCAGCTAAGAGCCCAGATGGATGGGTTTACTGGACAGAATAACACGCGCTGAAAGAAAACTCAATTTTCGTCATTCATCGAAAGCCTCAAAGAAAAAGCGAAGTCACCAACCGTGATTCATCATGCTTCACACCAGCCAACCATTCAGCAAAAACCAGTTCTAACACGTTAAAACGCGCGCACAGCGAAAAGCCTCGAGCCTCAATTTGCAACACAAGCCCCATCAACGCAACAGAACCTTCCAACAGAAAACCTCCAATTCAACCTATATATAAGGGGGGTCTAGACACACAGAGAACAAGACAGAATCCTCAAGACAAAAACGTTGCTTGAACTTGGCAATAGATCTAGTTCCGCGCACACTCGCGCCATTGAAAACCTATTTCCGTTTACTACGGCTTTTCTTCATTAATCTGCGTTTGTGTTCACCCATTTCATTCAGCTTTTTCATCCACGCACCTCTAACATACAAGGCTCCAACGCCCGGCTCAACAATCCCCCCTAAGCCAACAGTTTTACGCTTCCTTTTCTTCCGTGACTTCTTACGAGGCACGCCATCTCACCACTCTAACCTCTTTTGCCCTAAGCCCGTAAGCATCCAGACCGACGGCCTACTCCCTTTCCGTTGAACTAAACCCCTTGCCTCCAAAAGCTTCAGATGATGCATAACAACCCCATAATGTAGTCCCGCCTGTTTCGCAATAATTTTGGCATCGGCGGAAATCCTCTCCAAAGCATTTAGTATGCGCGTTCTGGCTCTTAAACCAGGTTTTACGTTTCTATAGTCAACTAGGTAAGCATTAGGGTGATAAACTTCCTTAATCATACGAACCAAAAATCATTATGTATCCATGCATAAAAAAGGTTTCACCCCTAAACAAAGTCCACTAGGCTAATTTGCTTCGGTTTATTACCATCAAACAAAGAGTTAATCTCGTCTCTGACAAGCAAAATCCTTTGAGCATAATACTGTGGCAACCCATATTTTTCAATCAGATGCTCCGCAGCATCTATGTATTTTTCTATTCCACCTCGATAGACAGTCAACGTAAGCGCCCCACCACATCCTGGACATTTACCACGAAGCGGCAAACGTCGAAAACGTCTATTACATGACTTGCACCTAAAGCTCTGCGTCGAAAAGGCTCGAAGGTTCCCAGCAATATCTCGGATAAAATGTGTAGTCAAAACTTTTAAGGCTACTTCTTTAGCGTCAACAGCTTCAATCTTCTCAGCTAAGTCAAGCTGACTTTTCAGCTTTTCAATCATTGTCTTAAACCGCTTATAGGAACTCTCGTGATTTCCAGCATTGATGTTTGAAACAGGTGTCGTGTAACTAAAACCTTCAAACTGCGCCTCTGTTCCGAGCCTATACTCAATCAAGTCTATGAGACGGTTGACATATCTGGCTTCCACATTTTCCCAAGTCTTTTCATAAAACTCAACTGGGTAAGCACAAGCAACATCAACAGCATGAGCCTGTCTCTGCACCTCTTTCGTATTAACCACAGGCATCAAAAGCAGCGGAGCATCCATTATCCCACCTATCTGTGCAGGCAAATATTCACGAGAAAAGTTAAGCAAAGTATCCAATGCAAGCATTAACGCGTCTTCGTCGCCATCACAATCCCTCCTCTTGGCTGAATGCCAAACTGGATGAGCATAACAGACACTCAAGCTTGTGAAGCCCACGACGCGTCCCAAAATGCCCACACAAGTGTGAGGAGCCAAACCAACAACCAAACGCCCCACAAGATCTTCCGCGTTCTTAACATTGTAGTAAGGCGAAAGACCATAAACCCTTGTCAGAAGCTCGTCAATGAAGTTTGCAACCCGTATAAAGTACTCGGCACATCTCCTAGGAACAACAACATCTTGAATTTTAAGTTCGCATATCTGACTTGCATTCGTTAAGGGTGCACCATTAACATCGTAAGTGTAGCCAAGCTGCCCAAGCTTCTCAACCGAAACTCCAATTTCAGAAGGCTTAAAATGTGTCAAAGGAGCATTCGTAGCATCAAAACGAATCGTCCCATCCTTATAAACTGACAAATCATATTTCACACGTAAAACACCCTTTTCAATAATCTCAGGAGTCTTTGACTCATTAATCAAGCCCTTTATACCCTTCAAAATCTTCGGAACGGAAACACCCAGACTGGTTCTTGCGTTTTCAAGGAGTTCTTTAAAGTTGATAGGTTGTTTTTGAGATGACTTGGCGGAGACTTTACAGACTGGGCATGAATCCCCCTTTAAGCTTCTGCCACATCTAGGACAAACCTTCTCAAGAATGGTTTCGGCACCACACGCCGGACACTTTATCCTAAGAGTATAAGTCTTACAAACCGGGCACTTACGCTTAACAACCTCCACGAAGACTGGTTCTCGCTTAGCCGCCTCAACAATGTCTCTTCGAGAACCACCCGCTAAACCGACTGGAAAGAGTACATGCACAAGGGGCTTCATCTCACGCCGTTTCGCCTTTTCAGGCCGTCCCATCCGGGCACCCACAAAGGTAGGAGCCTTCTCTTTGACCAGCACGCCGGACAGCATCTCAACGGCTTCTAAGACAGATTCGGCAGAAGAAAAGTCTACGTTCGAAGTATCATAACCTAGGCAAAACGCAAACGCATGCGCATCATCATCTTCAACAACGATTTTGTCATTTAAAACCTTGTGAGGCAAGTAGATTGTTTCCATGGTTTTTTTGAGGTTTGACCCAGCTTTTCCAACAATCCTGCGAACAAAACCATCTGTACATATTATTTCTGAATTAACAAGCCATGTTCTCAACAGTTCAAGCTCTTCAAGTGAGGCAAGATTTGACCAGAAAAACGTGAAGGATGGATGGAGGGGCACGTGTAAGGTTGACGATAGAGCTATTGCTTCGCTGCTGTTGGGCTTATCGACAAACGGGCTTTCCAAAAAACTTTTCAGTCTTTCCAGTGGAATCTTAGTGATCTCAGCTACCTTCTCAAAATCTCCATTGAACTCTTCCATTGCAGTTTTCTTCAAGTCCTCAACCCACCACTCCTCAACATACCCAGAAGGCGCAAGAGGCTTGCTATTATACAAAAAGTCTCCAAAACTGATCAATATGTCGCCTAGAAACAAAATTTTCTCAATCTTATTTTTTATCTCGCTAAAGTTCTGAACTGAAACCCGAACAACCGAACCATCCTTCAACCTAACGATCGGAAGCTCTATCGCATCAACCGGAACCACAATGCCACCCTTTCCCGGAAGCTCCAAGCGCAATTGCGTGCCCGCAGCTGGAAAACCTTGAAGCACAGACATGGTTGCTGGATGGATGCCCACAGCCGCCAAGCCTGTGTTTCGTGCCCTACCATATCTTAAGCGGAAGCCGCCTCGTCTGGATGGAAATGAAAAAATTGGGCGGCCGGCAATGATGTCTTTCATGAATCCAGCGGATTTTTTCTTATTAGATGTCTGTTGGATTTCTTTGAGCCAATCCCAACCTTGAATCCCAAGTTTTTCTATGATCGCCCAAACCTTTGAGGACCGCCCCACAATTCCATCGTTTACAACGCGTAAGGCTCCACCTCTAACACGGTTTGTTTCTATGCGTGGAAGATTCCGAAAAGAAGAAACTTCCACGGGATCAGACTCCGTGCCCGTTACTTCCACTGGTAACCATTGAAGCGGCTTCCGCAACTCCTCATCTGAAACATGGTATTGGAAGCGGCTAACAGAACGTTCGTAAAGCCTTGCCTCCTCAATGAACCGCGCGATTTCCTCTTCTGTAGGCTTGTAGCGATCAAGCCCAAGCAGTCTACGCACAAAATCTCCAATCACGAGCGTTAAAGCTTGATCTGTTCCACCAGCGGAACGTATGGGGCCAGCAAAATAAATTGCAAGATATTTTGTTCGGTCTTTGTTGGTTTTGATTTTCACGTGCGCTACCCCTTGTAAGGGTGCGGCGGTAAGTCCCTCTGTAAGAATTGCCAGTGCTGTTCGTACGGCTTGTTCCGCTGCAGCTTCAGGCTCCATATGCCCAAACTTGCCATAGACAATTTCTTCTGCGATTTTAAAGGCTAATTCTTCCCTTGGAAGTTTGGTGCTCAATTCTCTGATGCTTTCAGCAACTCCCTTCGGTCCAACAAGTCCCTCTACAAGGTCAGCCAAGTCTTTTGCAAGGTTACATTCAGGTGTAAATGCTGGATCAAGCCCCTTTTCCCTAGCCTTTCTGCTTACGACATACAAATGTTCAAGTTTGATTTCTAGGCTTCCAACATATTGTTTATATGCATCACTCATCTCACTGTTCAAACTGTGCCTCCGCACTCTTGTACCTGTCAAGGTTTATTTTGGTTTTCTGACACAAACAAATCAAAAGCTAGTGTTGCTAGGATTTTATTTCGTGTGAATTCTACATAAAAACAGTGTAGACCACTTCTCTTTCGAGCGACCAGTTGCCTTCTGATACGCCTCTTTCGCTTTCTTGCTTCTTTTTTCAACGCATTCTCTGCAGTGCACATGTCTCAAATCAGACGGTCCGTCACATAAACCGCAATTTAATATCAGAACTTCACCTAAACCTCTTAATGTTGTCCACGCATACTCATGCTCATCATATTGAGGCTCAAAATCTGGCCAAACATCATAAAGAGCTTCATTTCCTAAAATTTTCTTTAACGAACTGAAATAGTTTTCAAAGGCTGTCAAGTGTTTTACGCCTTACGGCCTCTTATGCCCTGGATGATCTCAGAAACCTTACGTGTAACCTTAGTGTTTTCCACGACGTTGCCAGTAACGATTATGTCTGCTCCAGCAGATGCTGCAGTCAACGCTTGTCTTCTAGACTTTATACCCCCTCCAACAACTAAAGGAACATGTATACACTGTTTAACGATACGAATCATTTCTGGAGGAACAGGCTTTTTAGCGCCAGAACCTGCCTCCAAATATATGAAGCGCATACCTAGATATTGACCTGCTAGGGCGTGAGCCACAGCAAGTTTAGGCTTGTCGTATGGCACTGGGACTGCTTTACCCACCACGCCTGCAGTGCCACCGTCGCCAATAATAATGTATCCGAGAGGAATAGGTTCTAGACCGTATTTTTTGACAAGCGGAGCGCCTAATATCTGCGCACCTATCAGAAAGTAGGGATCGACAGAGTTTAAGAGAGACATAAACCATATGGCATCTGCATGTCGGCTTATACCTGTCACATTGTTTGGGAAAAGGATTACTGGAACCTCTACAGTGTGTTTAACAGCCTTAATCACGTTGTCAAGATGTGTTGTTGAAACAAACGTTGACCCTCCTATCATTATGGCTGAGGTTCCGCTTGATTTTGCCTTTCGAGCAATTCTTGAAGCTTGTGGAGGTGTTGCCTTTTCAGGGTCTATCAGAGTTATGTGAATAGCGCCTTCAGATTCGATTTTTTCAAGCAGATACTTTTCAACAGAGCCAACCATAAAGATCAACCTAACTGGCTAACACATTCTTAGAGCTTCCATAAACTTTGTCTGTGAACATGCAATAAACATCAACCGCACTCTGTGCAGGCTTAACTTTGAACTCTTCCTTTGCGCCGCAACTGCCACAACTTACAATAGCTCGATCTTCATCACGAAAAATTTCAACTCTAACCGTTTCCTTTCCACATTTAGGACAAGAGAAAAATTTTGGCAAATGCTTCTTGGGGATGTGAACGACTTTTCTTCTTCTTCGCCCCATATTTCGAATCCTTCTATGTTCTTAAACTTCATCCTTTCAGTATTTACGTTTGTCCTTAAATACTTGCCTAAATACTCATAATCAAAGAGGGGCTCATTTGAAGTTAGAACCCACCATTCTAGATTTGGATTGGTCGGAAGTGGAGACAAAAATAAAGCGGTTCATTAAGGACTACGTGGAAAAGTCCGGAGCAAAAGGAATGGTTTTGGGGTTGTCAGGCGGGATCGATAGTTGTACGGCAGCGGCGCTTTCTGCTTTAGCGATAGGCGGGGACAAGGTTTTTGGGCTTTTGTTGCCAGAACAAGAAACGTACAACGCTAAAGATGCTAAAGATGCGAAACTTGTTGCTGAAAAATTCGGATTTGAAACTGAAATGATTGACGCTACATCGACTTTAGAAGCCTTTTACACTTCAACACCCATTTTTCAACCAACAGACAAGATATGCAAAGGCAACATAAAAGCCCGAGTCAGAATGATCTACGTTTACTATTATGCTAATAGGCTCAGTATGCTTGTCTGTGGCAGCTCAGACAAGTCGGAAACAATGATGGGTTACTTCACAAAATGGGGAGACGTTGCAGCAGACATATCACCACTAATGGATTTATATAAGATGCAAGTTCGAAAATTAGCTCAGCACATAGGTGTGCCAAAGGAAATAGTAACAAAACCAGCCTCCCCAGCATTATGGCCTGGACAACTTGCAGAAGAAGAGCTGGGAATAAGATATGAAATCCTTGACCTCATCCTCTACGGGCTGGAACACTTCATGAAGACAGAAGAAATAGCCCGACAATTAAGTGTAAAGCAGGAGCTGGTAAACAAAATCAAGCTTAGGTGGCTATACATGGAACATAAAAGAAGAATGCCACTCACGACAAAAATTCAGTATCGGACGATGGGAGCTGATTTTAGGCTTCCACGCACAAGCCATTAAATAAGGAAAGGATTCGGGTGAAAGAGAAAATTAAGGTAGCTCTCGCACAGATAAGCTGCAAGCGAGGAGATAAAGCAGAAAACATGAGAAAAATTGAGAGCCTAGTAACAAAAGCAAAACAGCAAGGTGCAGAGCTTGTTATTTTCCCAGAGCTTTCGTTAACAGGCTATACTATGAGAGACCAAATCTATGAACTGGCAGAAACAATACCTGGACATTCAACGACTGCTTTAGAAAAATTAGCCAAAAAAACAGGTACGTACATTGTATTTGGCACGCCAGAACTAAGCGAAAAAACACAAGCAACAGTTTATAATACCTCGGTTCTCGTAGGCCCAGACGGTTTTATTGGGAAATATCGCAAAATGTACCTTCCAACCCACAGTGTTTTTGAAGAGAAAAGGTACTTCCGCCCAGGATATCAAACAGCAGTGTTTGAAACAGAGCTTGGCAAAATAGGGTTAATCATATGTTATGACATCTTCTTCCCGGAAGTAAGCAGGCTGACACGTTTAAAAGGAGCCCAATTAATAGTGTGCATTTCAGCTTCACCAGCAACCCGCCGAACATTTTTTGAAATTTTAACAGCTGCAAGAGCAATTGAAAATACGGCTTTTCTAGCTTACGTGAACCTCGTTGGCATAGAAGATGGATTGCAGTTTTGGGGAGGAAGCAGACTTGTTGGACCCAACGGAAAAACCCTTGTGCAAGCAAAATATGATGAAGAAGACCTTGTAGTAGGCGAGATTAGCTACGCTGACATAAGACCGACCGAAACATTTGTCCCAATCTTGAAAGATTTACGTCCAGAACTGTTCGACAAGCTAAAAGAAACTGCAGAAAAACTGTGAGTCTTTGAACATGGCTCCTATAAGAATAATCCGAAACGAGGACATAGAGAAAGTGCTTATAGGTGTTCCGAAGGGTCATAAACACCTTCGCGTTTGCGTGAAGCTAAAGGACAACTCAGTCATGATCTTTCAAGAAGCAACCATGGCAAACATCCTGCGTGCTTGCGTAACCATAAAGACACATCCGAAAATAAAGGCGCAAGAGCTTGAGATGTATGTACTGGGTGAAACTTCACAAAAACAGGGATATGCTCTTCATCAGCTACTTGAGATTTCTAGAAGCCAGGAAGAAATAGAAGAAGAATTGACACAATTTCTCGCCAAGTCTACCTGAGACGTTTAACAGCTTTTTCTATACGGTTTAATGCTTCTTCCAACTGTTCATAAGCAGCAGCGTAAGAGATTCTGATGTAGCCTTCACCATAACTTCCGAAAGCGGAACCAGGAACCACTGTGACATGAGCCTCCCTTACGAGAAATGCTACAAATTCTTCCGAAGACATACCGAAGCCTTTTATGTTTGGAAAAACGTAGAAAGCACCTTTCGGAAGTGCACAATCAAACCCTTCTATCTCATTAAGCCTTTTGTGAACTAAGCGTCGCCGCCTATCAAACTCTTTAACCATATTTCTAACAAAGTCTTGCGGTCCTCTCAACGCGGCTAATGCAATATACTGTGCTAGGCTGTTTACACAAGCAACTGTATATTGGTGCATGAGCCAAATAGAAGAAATAAGTTCTTTTGGTCCATATACATAGCCAACGCGCAGGCCAGTCATCGCGTAAGTTTTGGAGAATGAATTAACAATCAATGTGCGCTCACGCATTCCCGGAAAAGTCGCAAGACAATAATGTTTAGCGTTGTCATAAATTATCTTCTCGTAAACTTCATCAGAAATCACAATCAGGTCACGCTCGACAGCAATCTTCGCCAAAGCAGCGACTTCATCATAAGAAAGAACCGCGCCAGTTGGGTTATTTGGATAGTTAAGAATCATCACACGTGATTTATCCGTGACAAGTGACATCACATCATTAATAGATGGCCTAAAATCATTCTTCTCGAACAAAGGGGTATAAACAGGAACACCACCCGCTAATAGAACACTTGGCTCATAGCACACAAATCCGGGATTCGGGATTAACACTTCATCACCGGGATTTACCAGGCCCATTAACGCCAAGAAAATCGCTTCGGTCCCACCGACAGTAATCAATATTTCAGAATTTGGGTCGTAACTGAGACCGTAATTGCCATATGCCTTCTTAGCTAAGGCTTCTCGAAGTTCAGGTATTCCATTGGTTGGTGTGTAGTGCGTCTTACCTTCTTTTGCCGCTTGCCAACCAGCATCTAAAGCATGTTTTGGAGATGTAAAATCAGGCTCTCCTAAACTTAAGCCTATAGCATCAGGTATTCCTTGGGCTAAAGCGAAAAAACGGCGTATTCCAGAGGGCTTTATTCGTTTTAAGCGTTCTGCTGACTTAAAGTCTGACACTAAGACACATTCCCTATTATGCACTGTTGTCTCAGCATAAAATGTTTACGTTGCCAAATAGGCAATAACAAACATGAAATTTCAATAATCTTAAAAGACTTTTGCACGTATACAAAAGTGTATTCATTAGAAAGAACCTGTGGAGAGAGAAATGTGAACCTAAAAAAAACTGTTCAATCGTGGCTGATAAGCGCCTTAAACGACCCGATCACGAAAATACTCTCCAATAATAGCCATTTAACGAAAACGCAGCTTGAAACGTTGCTGATTGATGTCTTATCCGAAAATATTGCGGGTAGATCGTTAAAATACGACGAAAAAGCCAGATTGAGGCTAATAAAGGCAAAAATAAGTCGCGGAGCCTTTAACAGAACTTTAAAACAGGCAAAAGATAATGTCGTAAGGGCGATTTACACCGTGCTACTTTTAGGATACTTAGGCGTTTTCGAAAGCACAACTCTAGACCCGTATCTCGAAATAGCAAACAAATTAAGCACGTACATGGAAGCACACAAAAACATGCCAAATCAAAGTGAAGATTTAAATGAACATCTAAAAGTCATAAAAATGATACGGGAAGAGCTTGAAACAAGCCTAACACACCTATCAAATCCATAAAAAGACGTTATGTGACATCACAAATCACACTGAAAAAGCTAACTAACATACATGAGAGCAAGCACATATAGTTTAAATAAACGCACAGAAAGGCTGGAAATCAAAAAATAAGCCAAAAACGGATTTTTTTCACATGTAATATGGATAAGTCTAAGAGCCAAGATCGGTTGGGTTCCTAGACTGTGATGTGTGACGTCATAGACGACTTAACCCATGTTGGTACCATAATTCTTAAATCCTTAATGGTAGAACTGTGATGTGTGATGTAACATGAGTAAATCACATGTAATCACAAGCGAATCACGAGGTGTGAGGTTTGACTGATGTATTACTGGTTCTTGTAGGGATTTTGATTGCCATGACTATTGGCGCCGCTGTCGAATATTATAGGCAACTTCGCAGGGTTCAGAAGGAGTATGAGAAGGCGAAGGAAGCTGTAGGAGACATTGTGCTGAGCTTTAATAGGCAACTTATACGTGAAGCTGAAAAACTGGAAGTTGTCGCATATAAAGTTGAGGCAGTTTCCTCGAAAGGTGACAAAGCTCTGAAAAGGGCTGAGGAAGTTGAGAAACGGTTTCACATTTTAGAGCCTAAAATTGGCGTTGCATTAGAAGACAGGGAGAAAGTATTGGGAAAGCTGGATGAACTTGACAAAAAGGTATGTGATGCTACCGCATCACAGGAGGTACTTACTGCAAAGATTTCTGAAATAGAGACACAAGCCCAACAATTTTCAATGGTTCCTGAACTAGGGGTTGAAGCAGTGATACCCATAAAAAGGGAGAAGGCGTTGGCTCCGTTGACTGAAACCGAGTTATCCGTGTTAGAGATACTAGCTTTGCAGGGCCCTAAGACTGCACCTGAAATTAAGGATAGAATTAAGCTTAGCAGAGAGCATACGGCGAGGTTGATGAAGAAGATTTACGAAGAAGGATATTTGGAAAGAGACACAAGTAAAATTCCATTCAAGTATCACATTAAGAAAGAGATGGAAAAACTGTTAAAAAAGACGGAAAACGAAACTTAATCCACTATAAAACAGGTTTCTGTCCACTTAGCTGTTTAAGTCGTTTCTCCATGTTTGAGAGCCTCGGTGATTCCGGAAGCCCATAGTCTTCCTTCTCCCGGTCATCCAAATATTCTGGGTAATGCGTGACCTTTATTGGCACAGCAAACCTTATCTTTGGTTCAGATATGAGCAGAGCCTCGCCAACATCAAGCATTTTTATTTCCGTGTCACTATATTCCATATAAGGCGTGTTTTGAGTGAGGTATGCCCTGTCGCGGCGCAACTCTGTCTTCATGATGACTTTGGTCCACAATTCAGCGAAGACGTTGGGGTTTATTCTTGAAGGACGCGGTGTCACAGCGTTCAACCCAACACGATACTTTCGGTATGTTAGAGCTATGTCGGAAAATATGGTTTTACGCACTTCAGGGTCAAGGAATTCGTGGGCCTCTTCAAGGGTTATCAGAAGAGTTGGAAGTCTTTTCCATTTCTCAAAATTATCTTCCCACATCCGCTTATAATGATACGCAACATTGGATGCTGCGAGGCAGGTGATGTTGCGTTGCTCCTCAGAACTTAGACCTGAAATATCAATGAGACAGGTGATTCCGTTACTAACGTTTTTGATAACATCATCAATGAAGTTATAGTTGGAAGGCGGAAAGAGGGTTGGTGAAAGGTCAGAAAGCTTGCTCATGAGAGCCTCGATTACGCTTTTTGCTTTGTAGTTGATGATTTTGCCAACTCCCACATATCCTTCTATCCCATAAGCTTTGAGCGATTCCTCTATCCAGCTACCGCCTAGTTTTTCATACAGTCTTCTGGCAACTCTTGCTTGAGGCTTGCCTATTTCAGGGAAAATCGTTCGCAATTTCCCAGGATGAATTGTGTGCAATCCTATGCATAACTTGCCTTCTCTGGCTGAGTAGTATCGGACTTTGGTATGAAAAAACGGGTGATCTCGTAGACCCCTCTTTGGCTCTATACCCTTTCCTGTCAACAATTGACCAGCAAAGTCGAAAATGAGCCCGACAGTTTTAGGGCTGTAATCGATAACACGAGCGTTTAGAACAAGTTCTGTGTTGGTCTTCCCTGATCCAGTCATCCCGAACATGCCCATCATGAGGGGTATAGCCTCAAAACTCATGCCTACAGAACCGAGCAAATGTTCGCCCGAACGTAGGCGCCCTATTTCCAAGTCTCCCTCAAGTTTCAGGGTAGAAGAGTCTTCTTCTCCAGTTGCGTACACTCTGTCTCTATAATTGGGATTGAATGTTGGAGAACGTACCTTACCATCTTTCTCTTCCAGAAAAAGGACAGCCTCGACTTGTCTGTAACTAGAATATGGCCCAAAGGACTCTTTCCCTTCTGCCTCACGAAGCTGCTCGCTCATATCTAGGGTTGACGAACTCTTGGCATCCACGACACGAGCATAGAAGCTCTTGTCCCCGGAGTGTATCCGAACAATCTGTCCAAAGCACAAATTAACTCCTTCGTCGACAAAGAAGAAAATTTGGTCTCCCCGCACTTCGCGTATAAACCCTACGGGTTCAGACATATTCAATCCGCTCCCATCTAAAAGGATGTTTCACCCCGTGAAGCTCATCGGGGAAGTTACATGACAGCTCTTCCAAGCGAAGCACATCTAACAACCCACCGTCAACCAACGTTTCCTCAACCTGATCATGGTAGTGAAGTAACATTAAGTCAGATGGGGAAGAAAAATCATGAGCAAGCCAAAGGGCAACTGGATACCCAAGACATCTCGGATCTTCTGAGATTGCTGTGAGTGGGGAAAGGAGTTCAGATATCTCACAGTTTGTTAAATATTCCATTATATCACAACGGAAAGTACGTAAGCTATCTTGGCACAATTTCACAAGAGATACGTCGCCGTATAGATGTTTATCTTTGTTTGCTTGTCTAATTGGGTGATAAAGCCATGTCGGATAATGCGCAAGCATGGATGTTGCAGCCATAAAATCTCGACCCTTTTCATCAACAAGTGTTGAAGACTGTTTACTTATAGCCAAAAGATTGACCTTTTTACGAAGAGCCTCTTCGTATAGTAAGGTGTAGAACCCTCTTTTTCCGCCGAAGAAACTAGCTCCATCCAAAAGAATGTAATCCCCTTCACCTAGTCCAACAAAAGTCTTGCTACCAATGCTTGCACTACCCTCAGACTCTTCGTGAAGAATTGTCAAAGCCATTTCACTCTCCAGTTGTAGCCTTCGATCCATTAAAAAATTAGAACGTGCCCGGCGATCTCCAACTATGCTGGCAATGCTTTCTTCATAACCCCAAGCAACATCTCGTCCTTCCACTGAAGCGTATGCTACCCTCATTAGATAAACGCCCCAGTTGTTTGCCCTTTTCAATGTTCTTGTAGAGCAATCCACGGCGAGGAAATCCCCTTCATAGCTTTTCATCTTAGCCAAAGGCTTTATTTTAGACCTGTCAGGCTTGACCGCCATTGCTGGTTCTTCTCCCACCCCATGAAATTCTACTACCCGACCTTTATTGATGTACTCTGTTAGTTTCTTCTTAATCTCTACCAAGTCTTCTGTGATTTTGTCATTCATTAGATCTTCTCCTTAGACGACTCTTCACGACTGAAGGTGTTACCATCTCAAGGAATGGTACAACTACTTATTATCTTTTCTTAACAAAGGAATCTGCATTGCACGCACTGTAAGTCGCAGGCATTTGATATTCAAGAAACCACTCTCAAACGTCAACTGGCTTCCTATGTGGATATACACCCATGTGCATAGTCTCTTCACTACTGTTTCTGAATAGAACTCAGTAGTAATCTTGTCATCGTATTTGTTGTTTAATCGTGGCTGCAGGAAAACTTGGTGCTATCCTGTATTTTAGGCGTTTAGACGCATGCATCTTAACAAGTATTCCCCTATCTGCCATCCGAGAAAGGTAAGTTGCCACCGTGCTGAGGCCTATCAGCTCTTTCAATTCCCGCTCATAAACAGACTGAACCTCCTTTGAGAAGAACCAGACCAGTGGGAAGTGTCTTTGAATAATAAGATGGGTTTTGTCATATTTGGAAAACTCGTTTGTTGGACCGTTGATTTCAGGGTTGCGTCCGCCGCTGGGCACTCCACCCAGCAACTCTACCAAGTCGAGAAGATGGAGAGCTTTCTCTCTAGTTACTTGACCTTCAAAGGATATAGTATATCGATTACCCTCACTGTCGAATAATTCGATGCGCATCTTTCTCGCTGGCATTAACGTTATGCACCTTAAGCTGTATTTCACAACTTTACAGTTCACAAGTTATAGCTGTTATGGTGAAGAGGGTAGAAGAAATAACGGTATTTTAACCTATAAACAAGTGAAGGGGATAAATTTGCAGTACTTCTACAATCACAAGCTTCACACATTCTGGAAACAAAGAAAAATGGCAGAAAACTCTCTGGTTGCCTGTCTCCAGTAGAAGGATAGGGGTGGGCTTTTCACAAAAAAGAAACAAGAAGAAGTCAATATAAAGAGAAAGAAAGGTGGAAAAGACACATAACAAATCAATTTCACAAGGTATTCACAAAAATGTGAAGAAAAAAGTATGTAGGTGTTTAAGCGTTCTCGTGTAACTTTTCAATAGTGGGGAAGGGAGAGGGGTAAAGGAGAAGGAGGAAGGGAACCATTGATAAGTAAGAGCTAAAAGCATTTGAATTAAGGAGCGGCACCCCTTTGTTTCCATTGGAACAGAAAAAATAAGATTAAGAATATCTTATGATTAAAAATTTGTTTAGAACATCAAAAATGTTTAACAGTAATTATTATAATAGTTTTTATTATCATTACCTCTTTAGAGTATATTTCTTCTAAAGAAGAAATCAACATATCTCCAAAAGATTATTTAAGAGTTCCAATGGAAACACCGGGGTGCCTGTGGGCTTTTCTCCTTCTTTTTAAAATTTTTGTCTTAGTGATTCAGTTTTGTGTATGATAGGGCTTATTTTTTCTTTACTGACATTGAGGCACTATGTCTGAAAGGTGAGGAGAGGAATAGTTGAACAGCTCTGGTATACTTGATGAAGTGTTCGAAAAGTTCACTAGTAATGCGCAGATTTTTAAAGATCGAGAGGTTCTTCGCCATGATTACTTGCCTGATAGACTGCCGCATCGTGGAGAACAGATTAAATGTCTTGGGCAAACAGTGGCGCCTGTCTTAAAAAGCGCTAGGTGCTCAAACATTCTTCTTTATGGAAAGACAGGAACAGGAAAAACAGCCGTAACTAAGTATGTGCTAAACCATTTAGAGGCTAAAGCAAAGGAGTTCAACGCACCTGTTAAAGTCTGTTTCGTCAACTGTCATTTAGCTGGAACTGAATATCGCGTCTTTGCAAGGTTATGCCAGAGCCTAGGCGTGTCAGTTCCCTTTACCGGTTTATCTGTTGGAGAGGTTTTTGACAGGTTTAGAACAGGCTTAGATTCTTCAAAAATAGTCTTTATCATTGTTTTAGATGAGATTGATGCGCTAGTGAAGATTCGTGGTGATAGGCTCCTCTATGAGCTCACGCGGATAAACGAGGCGCTGTGTAATAGTAAACTTTCCCTTGTGGGAATATCTAACGACCTAAGACTAAAGGAGTTTCTCGATCCGCGCGTTTTAAGTTCACTTAGTGAAGAAGAAATTGTTTTTGGGCCATACGACGCAAGCGAATTGAAAAACATTCTTTTTTGGCGTTCACAAATGGCTTTCTGTGACAATGCTTTGTCTGATGGTGCTCTAAGTCTCTGCGCTGCTTTGGCTGCCGCGGAACATGGCGATGCTAGGAGGGCCTTGGATTTGCTGCGTGTTGCTGGCGAGGTTGCAGAGCGAAAAGGTGTAAAAGTCGTTGTCGAAGAACATGTCCGAGAAGCGGAAAAACACATTGAGCACAACCGAGTTGTTGAAGCATTGAAAAACCTCACTTTACATTCAAAACTTGTGGTTCTTAGCCTTTTTCAGTTAATCAAATCGAACGTTCACCGTGTCATTACGGGTGAAATTTACGAAGTTTATGTTGAGCTTTGTGGAGAGTTAGGTGTTACACCTTTGACGCAGCGGCGCGTGAGCACTTTGGTGAACGAACTTGACGCGATAGGGTTGTTGAATGCGCAGGTCACAAGTATGGGAAGGTATGGCAGAACGAAGAAAATCCGGTTGGAGGTAACACGCACCCTTATTAAAGAAGTTTTTGCCAATGACAGTAGGTTTGGACGTTTGGTCAAACATGAGCCGAAGTGCCTTCCTAAACACACCCGTGGTAGGAGTTGAAGACGGAAGTTTCCGAAAAAGCATAACACCAAAGGCTCTTCTCGCGGCAGTTCTGTTCAAAAGACTGAAAGTTGAAAGCGTACAAATTATGAAAATAACGGTTGACGGTTTAGATGCAACCCGAAATCTTGTCAAAACCCTAAGAGCATGGACGTTTAGAGCAGTAATACTTGGAGGTGTTTCCTTTGCAGGCTTTAACGTCATTGACCCAACGATTGTTTACGAAGAATTCGGAAAACCAGTCATTGTGATATTACGAACAAAACCAGACAACAAAGCAGTAAAACGAGCCCTACAACGCCATTTTGAAGACTGGCAAATTCGCTGGGCAGTGTTTGAAAAATTAGATTTAATCCATACCGTTCTTGTTTTAGTTAATGAACCCCCAGTTTATGTTGAAACTGTAGGTGCTCCCATCAAATGGGCAGTCCTGTTTATTAGGGCTCTCTCGGTTTACAGCAGAATTCCAGAACCAATTCGAACTGCACGATTAATTGCACGCGGTTTGTCCTAACTAAACGGAATGACTGTGGTCTCTAACGTTTGGAGGTTTACCACTGGAACCATTGCAGGTGTTGGAACAACCCCATGTCTGCGCATATAATCTGTCTGTTCTTGCCAACAACCCGAGTTTACAACTAAGACCCCGCGATAGTTACAGTATTCAAGTTTGTGTATGTGTCCGGAGTGGAAAATGTCTGGGACATGTTCGATGACTAGAAAGTCCCTGTTTTCGGGTGACAAAGGTGTTTTTCCACCATATACAGGCGCAAGATGACGACTCTTCAATAACAAGGTCATAGCTTTTTCTGGGTGTTCATAATTCATCCCTGGAACCGTTGAAACAATGTCATCTAAGCTGCGGCCATGATATAATAGTACTTCTACACTGTGGAGGCTTAAGAAACATGGGTTTCCAAGGGAATAAATTTTTCTTGATTCTTGCAGGGGCTCTAAGAATTTGTTTGAGATAGCTGGCTGTGGTAACGCTTTTCTTGGGGCGTCGTGGTTTCCAGGTATAATTATCACTTCTATATAATCTGGAATTTGCTCAATGAACTTCGCAGCCAATTTGTATTGCTCATAAACTTCTGTGACTGCCAACTCTTTGATCTGGTTCGGATAAATCCCTACTCCATCAACGATGTCTCCTGCTATCAAAACGTATTTCACATGGCTTGCTGTCTCCTTCATTTTTTCATTTCCATATTTGCCGTTAAGCCATAATACGAAACGGTTGAATGCTTCTCTCTGAAATTTTGTGCTGCCAGTATGCATGTCTGAAGTGAGCACTGCATAAACCGGGATTTGGGCCTTATGCTGGGGCCTTTGGGCCACGTCAGGCAGAACTATGTCTTCTGCAATAAGGAGATTACTTCTTGTTTTTGCAACGCTCAAGCAGACAACTTGGTCAAGCAAAAGTGAGGATGCCTTTCTCAAGAGCCGTTCGGAAGCATTTTGAGGAACAAGCACTGTAGTGCTTGCACGCAAGTCCTCAATGGTTAGGATTATCCTCTTTTTTGATTCTCTCCTGTTTGTTATCATGGCGATTATTTTGAGCTTTGTCTTTGCTGGAGCTTTCAATGCATCCAAAACTGACGTAGCGCTTCTAACATCTATTCTTTGCCTCAGCAGCCTTTCCATTCGCTTGAACCGATCTCGGAAATATTCCAGATAACCTTGGATTGTTCCGGTTGAGTTTAGTTTGCTGCTTGGGTCCTCAATGATGTTGAGGTTTGCTTCTATGTCCTTTGCATAGGGGCGGAAAGGTTTTTTTCCTTCTGTTATTTGCAACTCTGGCAACGTTTGGAGTGGGTCTTCTAATGGCTGTGTGAGCTTTTCTTTTGTTGGCGCCGTCCTCTTCGTAAGCTCTTCCAGTAAACTTCTGCCAATGAATAATGGCTTTTTCTTTAAGGTCTCTATCTTTTGTATTGCTTTGTTCACGAGTTCCGCTGGGTCTTCTGTTGCGGATATTAGGCTTAGGAAGTCAAAAGCTTCTTTGTTGAGTTGGTATCCTGCCTCGATTGTTAGTTCGACGGCTTCTTGCAGTTTTTTGGTTTCACTCATATTTGAAGAGTTCTCCAGTCCTTTTTTTTAGGAATAATTATGTAGCCTTCTTCTCCATCCCCTATGGCTTCTGTTTGGTTTTTCATATGGAGGTATGCTGTCAAAGCGGCTGTTACGGCGTCAATTTCATGAGACTTAAGGGCACGTAGTTTGAGGTCTCCTTCTAAACCTATAGTTTCTAGGGTTGTTTGAATCTTTCGCCAGTCTTTCAATGGCATGTTTAATGCTTTACGTGTTGAGGTAGGGTGCACCTCTATTGTTTTGTATCCTTTTTTTGCCATCAACTTGTTTAATTTTATGGCTCTGAGTGTTAGTGTTTTCATCGCTGGAAGGCATGGCGGAAAGACCCGATACCCTCTCCTTATCATTTCTCTATCTGCTATTCTAAGAATTCCCTTTTTTGGGAGACTAGAGGGCGCGTCAATCGCTATAATAGTTGGGGCGCTGTGTGTGATGCCCTCTAATATTTCTTCATTTGTATGAATCAGGCTCGTTTCCACTTTTCTGCTTTTCCACAGGGCCCATCCTGTGGGGTTTTTCGGTTTTCCAGCTAGGTCTATACCGATTATAACTTTATTTTTCAATTTTAGCGCTCACGCTTTAGATTTATATATTGGGTTTTTGTTTAGATGTGTTAATATGCTCGATGATTCATACTCATGTTGATATGGTGATGTGAATGAGTGAGATGCGCAAGGTTCAACGCACTCCCGGTGGCACATTTTTTGTCACCGTGCCTAAGTCTTGGGCTCAACAACACGGTTTGGAGCGTGGGACCATAGTGTTCATTACTGAAACTAGGGATGGCAAGCTTCTTATTGACCCTAAGTACGGTGTTGAGCCTTCTCCCCAAACTATTACTTTAAGGCCTGGGGCCTATTTAAGCCGTGAAATCGTAGGAAAGTATCTCCTTGGCTTCGATATAATTCGTGTTGATGCGAAGAAACGTATTGGCTTTGAAACGCGAGACATCGTTAAGAAGAGTGTTAGTCGTTTGATAGGATTAGAAATTGTTGAGGAGGATTATTCGGGCATTATTTTACAGTGTTTGCTGGATCCTTCAGGGTTTCCGCCTGAAAAGATTCTCCGGAGGGGCTATGCTATTGCTGCTGGTATGCATCGTGATGTGGTTAACGCCCTTGTTGGCGGAGATGTGCATTTAGCGAAGAGCGTTATAGCCCGCGATGAAGAGGTTAACAGGCTTTACTTCCTTCTAGTTCGTATCTTACGTACCATAACTCAAAATCCAAGCCTAAGCGGGAAGCTCGGCATTCGCCCGATTGAGTGTCTAGATTACCGTCTAGTAGCAAGTTTGGTGGAGGCAATCGGTGATGAATGCGTGCGAGCAGCGCTAAAAACAGTTGAGTTAAAGGGCACGAAAATGGCTGAAGACTTAAAGAAGCTGTTTGTAGAATTTCACACAGTCTGTTTTGGGGCTCACGAAAGTGCATTAAAAGCCTTTTTCACGAGTGATATATGTCTAGCTGAAGGCGTGCGGGATATGCGAGGGAATTTAGAAAAACAATCCGCTCGTATTGAGAAGGTTGCTAGGGGTCAGTCGCTCGATG
>Ga0315543_1001885_pt1 | contig 21577 bp, 14 predicted proteins | sample SalMarSW160210MG_2_FD_203098 | JGI IMG/M metagenome (GOLD analysis project Ga0315543, IMG submission 203098) | Salt marsh sediment microbial communities from the Plum Island Ecosystem LTER, Massachusetts, United States - Salt Marsh Sediment SW1601-210 ...
AATACCAGGCAACTTCTTCATCCCGTCTCCTCCTTATCATATCTCTAGACTTATTCTATTAGCCGCGGAAAATGTCTTCTATTGTTTGTTCTTGCGGGGATGCTTTGCCATACGGCCAATATAGCCGACGAGTTTCTCAGGACTTACCGCGAATGGCCTGACCCAGGTAGATTTCTTGCGCCCCCAGGCTAGCCAACTCCTGGCCCAGAACCACCATATGACACTGATAATAACGATTCCCATAAATCCTAGTACGGCGAAATATGCCCATTCCCACTTTAGCTCAGGCATATGCTCGAAATTCATTCCGTAAATACCGGCTACCAGCGTGAGGGGCAGGAAGATGGCGGCTACTATGGACAGGACTTTCATAGTTTCGTTCTGCCGATTGGCTACCGATGAAAGATAGGTAGCCAAGGCATTGTCAGCCCTATCCAGTATCGTTTGGTTCAGGTCTTCAATTCGTACCAGATGGTCGTAAATATCACGGTAGTATATTTGAGCTTCGGTTCTTATCATTGGAAACTCGCCCCGGCTGAGCCGGTTTATGACCTCCCGTTGAGGAGCCATAACCCGGTGTACGCGCAAGGTCGAGCGCTTGAGCTTCAGTATGGCTTCCAGGGTTGGCGGCTGTGGGTTATGAATTGTCTCTTCCTCGATATCCTGGGCAACATCACTCATCTGGTCTATAGTGGGCAGGACGTTATCAATCAAAGTATCCATCAGGGTATGAGCTAAAAAGTCAGCACCGTGCTTCATGGGACGACCATCGGTTTCCACCTTTTGTCTGATTGCCTCGGCACTGTAGAGGGGGGCATTATGGTTGCTCACAACAAAATTACATCCGAGGAAGAGCGCCAGTTCGGCTGTTTCCACAATATCCGACTCCACCATGTGGTTGATGCCATGTACTATGATGAAAAGAAAATCATCAAAATCGTCAATCTTCGGTGGGTGTATCAGCGGGCTTACACAATCCTCGACAGCAAGCTGGTGAAACTTGAATACCCTTTCCAGAAATTTGCCGTCTTCTTCCGTGGTCTCCGAGATATCTACCCACAGCAAGCCCTTACCCGATTCAAAAGCAGCTTTAGTTTGTTCCTCGCTGAGTTCGCGCTGTAAAGTTCCATCTGGAGTTAAATAGTAGGCTCTTAGTGGCATGTGGCACCTCCTTACACAATGTCTTATTATTTATATATTCCTTAAGAGAGAAACAGGAAAAATATGAAATATCTCAGCAAGGGATAGTCCCTTTCGTCTGTTTGATACTTCCAGTTTCTCACCGGTGAAAACATTTAACCAATGCTGTGGTGCATCCTCAGGCAGAAGTAACTTGTCATTCCCCCATACCTGCTGTCCGCAAGGAAAGGTATCAACGTTGACTAATCCGGTCATAAGTCTGGGGGCAACGGTCAGAGCCCACTTGTCCCCTATATTCCGGGCAAAAGCACAGACATGCTCCTGCCTTTGTCCCCCAACCCGTAACGGCACATAACCTCCGCCCTGGAATACATCTATATCGGCGCTCCGTATATCCCGTGCTTTATAGGTCACATAAAGCTTAACCCTGCCATCCTGCCAGGATTTCATAATCCGTTCGGCTAGCGATTGCTGTCCAAGCCGTTCTTGCTGAATTAACTTGTCCAAAAGCTTAATCCTCTTGCTAAAGTTAACCGGGCGTCGGTTATCCGGGTCAACAAGGCTAAAATCCCACAATTCCATCCCCTGGTAGAAATCAGGCACACCGGGCGAGGTTATCTTTAGCAAGACCTGTGCCAACGAATTCATGGCTCCGTAAAAAGCAATCCGTCTTTGAAAATGCAAAAAGTCACCTAAAAATTCGTTTTCTTCCGAGGTCTGTAAAATAGACTCAATAAATTCTATAAGCAGACCTTCATATTCCTGATTAGGCTGTAGCCAGCTAGTATGCTCCTTGGCCTCTCTGGCTGCTTTAATCACGTATTCCTTAAGACGTTTCTTAAGGCTGTCTGCTTCCCTTATCGAGAATGGCCAGGCGCCTAGCAGGGTTTGATAGAGGAAAATCTCCGTATTTGGCTCTGGCACCGGCAGTCCATTTGCTTTGCCTTTCTTGGCTTTATTCCACTCGCTCCAGCGGATTAGACGCTCCTCCCATTCCTCAGGAATCTCGGAGAGCACGTTTAGTCTGGCTCGGACATCTTCACTTCGCTTTGTGTCATGTGTTGATGTTGCGTTTAACGTGTGAGGACAGCGTTTTAATCGTGCCAGGTTACGCCGGTGAAACTTATCAACAGATAAACCCATTGAATCCGGTTGACCTCCCACCTCGTTAAGCGAAAGCAGGCGGTTATAGGTATAGAGAGCAGTATCTTCAAAACCTTTGGCCATAATAGCACCAGTCAACTGCTGCCATTTCAGTACGAATCGGAGCCACGCATCATTCTGTGCCGTTGTAAAGCTCTGTGGAAAGTCCAGAGTGAGTATACGCCGTAAGAAGTTTATGGCGCTGCTGTCTATATTCGGATGCCGCCGTTTGACCTCATCTACGGCATTTTCCAAGTAGAGCTTGTCACGGGGGGACACTTCTAAATCCCGTGTGTACGTCCTGTAGATGGGTAAGCATGCCGTAATCCCAATAAAAGCCTCGGTCAACTCTTCAGAGGACAGGTTAACAGTATGTCTATCTTGCTGAGCTAGTTGATTGAGGTATTGACCAATCGCTTCCATTTCCTCAGGAAACAGTTCGGCCATCACTTGCTTCTTTTTCTTATAGACGATATCAGTAAAAACAGACTGTCCACCGGTAAAGCGTGAGTATATCTTGCCTAAATCCCTGATGCCGTCGCCGTTAACGAATAGAGCATTTAGCATGTTGGTAAAGTCGTAGCCTGTTGTCCCGAAAACTGGCCACTCTTCAGAGAGGGTCTCATCACCTGCCAGGATCTTTTCCACCACCACATAAAAACATATTTCCTCCCTGACGTCACTCGCTTGTTGGGCTATGTTTTGTTGCAGGCGAAGGAGATACTCCAGAGGGTCGTACAACCCATCAATATGATCAATGCGCAGACCGGTAATCTTATCATCGGCAATAAGCTTGAAAATCAGAGAATGTGTTGCTTCAAACACACTCGGGTCTTCCACGCGGATACCCACCAAATCATCGATGTCAAAGAAACGCCTGTGGCCTGTTTGTTTACTCTTGTCCTTTCCGAAAGCGAGCCAATTCATATCGAAGAAACTTGTGTAATACGAATGATTACCCTTCTCCAAGACATCTTGCCACCACGGGTTTTCAGGGCTGGCCGCCATGTGATTGGGGACAATATCAAGCAATAACCCCATCCCGTATCGCTTGAGTTCCCGGTCTAGAGCATCAAACTCTTCCTCGGTGCCAAGTTCCGGATTAAGACGTGTAGGGTCGGTTACATCGTAACCGTGAGTGCTTCCTCGCCGGGCGCTAAAGATAGGAGAGGCATAAAGGTCAGAGATACCCAGCCGGTTCAGATAAGGTACCAGTAATTCGGCATCCTTGAAGCGGAACCGCTTGCTAAACTGGAGCCGATATGTGCTTATTGGTATCCGCAAACTTTTCATCTAGACAGCTCGTATTGATAGCTGACCTCCCAGAGAAACAAACTTATTAACCCATTCCCCGGCTGATTGGTCGCCATGCTCGGCTCTTTTTTGAAAATCGGGATACACAGTCTGCAACATTTGCCAGTAGACGTTCTGCACCTTCCATAGGTCTACCGCAAAAGGTAATGAACGTGCCAAGGATACCGCATCCAAAAGGTTACCGAGAATTGCGGTATCCTCCGAAGCGTTTAGAAGATTTGAAATCATCTGTTCAAGGTTCTCTTTAAGGTCATAGCCAATGCCATCAGTATCAAGGTCAACCTGCCACGACTTGGCAGTATCAAAAAGGTTTCTGACATTCTCTGTGTCAAGGGTACTGCTGCTTACGGCACGGTGCAGGTCAATGTTCAGGATAAGCTCAGCAGCAGAATGGAATGCCTTGGGCACTGGTCCTCCTAGCTCAGTTAGGAAGCGCATGGGTGGATAATGGTGCTCATATAGCTGACGATAAGCGGCTTCAATCTCAGAAATGGTCGACTCCAGAATGTAGCCAAGGACCTTGCGTTGCTCATCACGGAACAATGACTTAAGCGAGTATGTAGAACTGCCGAAGTGCTTGTCCAGGAGCCGGATGCCCTCCGTGAAGTCCCCGGCCGCGCAGGTCTGGGTTGTTTCCTGAACCATTACCTGATAGGCTTCTTCCCCCTGGTACTCCCGGACGCCGGCGTTTAGGTTATGGTCACCGAGATGTAGTACACCGAAGCTGAGCAGTGCCGAATCATGAATGATTTCAGAAGTGACCTTAGCCCGCCCAACCGCCAGTCTGGTCTTCCCGCACTCGGAGGTGTGGCAGTCTTCAGTATCTACATGGTAGCAGTACACTTTGACTTCCTTTCCGTATTCCTCAAAAAGAGAACTCACTGCGTAATGGGCAACAACCTTGGTCAGGTCTACCATGGCCGGCTTGACGCATCTTTCATAAATAAGGCGGCCATCACCCTGCTCAGGTATATTGCTTTTAGCGGCTTGGAGTCTCTCCAGAAAGCGTGATTCGGTATCATCGCCCAACAGTTCTACGGCTAGTTGCACAACCCGACCTGCATACTGGATAACCTGCATGGTTTCGATACCTGAGAGATCATCGAAGAACCAGCCGCAACTGGTATACATCAGCATGGCATGGCGTTGAAGCTCCAGAAGCTTGAGTGCGGTTATTCGGTCGGATTCGCCAAGCTCACGTGTGGCATGATTACCGAGGAATTGCCGGACATTCTCCGGCGAACGGTCAAGTATTACATCGATGTAATCATCACGGGCAGCCCACGTGTCTTTCAGGAATTGCCCGGCCTTCTCTTCATACTTTGGAGTTATCTCATCCCGAAGCCAGTCTAATGCCTGGCGTAGCGGTGCCCGCCAGGATTGATTCCATTTGGGATGTCTACCACTATTGCAACCACAGTCGCTTCGCCACCTTTCGATTCCATGAGCGCAGCTCCAGGAAGTATTTTCAATTATCTCCACCTCGTGGGTGGGCGGGTGCTTTTCCAGGTATTCACCGTAGTTCGTGACCTTGGCCAGGTTGTTAGCTTCAATAAAGTCCAGCGCGTACGCCAGCGCCATGTCGCCGAAGCGGCGGTGATGACCGTAGGTTTCCCCATCAGTAGCTATATGCACGAGCTGAGGCCAATTGCGTTCATCCGAGAAGTCATCGGCAAGCCGGCGACCGAAATCTTCGCCACTTGACAGCAAGTCTTCAAAGGCGACGGAACGGGATACGGGGCCATCATAGAAAAAGAGGTTAAGTTCACGACCTGAGGATAGATGCAATTTATAAGCCATGGTCGGGTCAATCTTTGCCTCGCTGACATCACTCCAGGCATCGGTGCCGATTTGGCGCACCCTGCCGGCTTGATGTGGGGCAAGAATGGTAAACTTAAGCCCTAGTTCAGCAAGGATGTCCAGTGTCTCCAGTTCTACCGCCGTCTCCGGGAGCCACATTCCCTCCGGTTTCCGTCCGAAGCGGTGCTCAAAATCACGGATGCCCCAGAGAACCTGGGTATACTTGTCACGGCGGTTAGACAGAGGCAGAATCATATGATTGTAAGCTTGGGCTAATGCCGACCCGTGACCGGAGAAATTCTGCTGACTGTCTCTGTCGGCATCAAGGATAGAATTATAGACATCAGGATTGTTGTTTTGCATCCATGCCAGGAGAGTCGGCCCGAAGTTGAAGCTGATTTTCGCATAATTATTGACGATTTGGGTAATGTGGTTTTCCTTGTCCAGAATGCGTGAAGACGCATTGGGCGCATAACACTCGGCGGTGACTCGTTCGTTCCAGTCATGATAAGGGTAAGCCGAGTCCTGCACCTCGGTATACTCCAGCCAGGCATTCTCCCGCGGCGGCTGATAGAAATGACCATGAATACAAATATAACGCTCCATATTAGGCCCCCTTTGTTAATAGAATAAATGACTTGGGCATTAGATCAAGAGCGACCTCTCCCGGCGAATTAAGCTGTTCTGGCATGGCACTTCCGTTTCCCAGCCAGTTCTGTTCGGCTGAGTCCAATCGTTTCTTCCAGCTACCTGCCGGAACAGGTAAGGTGATTAACACATCATTATCAGCAAAGTTGAATACTGTTTCAACCTCATTATCGCCCTTCCAGCGGCGTATGAAAAGAACTTCGCTCTCTTCATATCCCAGTACCTCTTGTGTGTCTTTGCTCAGACAGGATAGGGGAAGCATTTCTTTACGAAGCCGGATTAGCTCTTTGTAGAATTCCAGAAGGACCCGGTTCTTTCCGCCCTTATTCAAATCGTGATTAAGCTTAGCCTGCATGAAGGTCGCCTCATCTTGTGGGTCAGGCAGTTCACCCTCCCATTTGAATGCAGCAAACTCATCCCGGCGCCCCTTCCTTACTGCCTCAATCAGCAGCGGGTCTGAGTGATGAATAAAATAGGGGAAGGGTGCTTTTTCGCCGTATTCTTCGCCCATGAAGATAAGAGGTATATATGGTGATAAAAGGACGATACCTGCCGCTAGTTTGAGCCCGTCGAAAGAAATAATCTGGCTCAGGCGGTCACTGCAGTCACGGTTACCCACCTGATCATGGTTTTGACTAAAGACCACAAACCGATGAGCTGGGATGTCCTTAGATGAGACCCCATGCCTGCGTTGACGGTACACGGAATATTCCCCGGAATAAACAAATCCTTCTTGAATCGCTTTTACAAGCTGCTGAAGTTGACCAAAGTCTTCATAATACCCGGTTTGCTCGCCGGTCAGCAGCGTATGAAGCGAATGATGGAAGTCATCATTCCACTGGGCATCCAGTCCATATCCGCCTTCCTCTGGTGGACTAATGAGGCGAGTGTCATTAGCGGTGCTCTCGCCTATGAGGTAAACCTGGCGCTTTAATAGTGCTGCTTGCTCATGAACAGCACCGGCCAGCTCTTCCAAGAATGTATACGAAGAGGTATCAAGTATGGCATGGAGCGCGTCAAGACGGAGAGCATCGATATGAAACTCGGTTACCCAGTATAGTGCGTTCTCGATGAAAAATCTGCGTACCTCGTCGCTATGCGGCCCGTCGAAGTTAACGGCTTTTCCCCAAGGGGTATGGTACCGACTGGTGAAATACGGTCCGAAGGCTTCCAGGTTATTGCCCTCCGGGCCGAAGTGATTGTAGACCACGTCCAGAATAACGGCTAGTCCCCTCTGGTGACAGGCATCCACTAACCGCTTCAGACCCTCTGGCCCACCGTAGGAATTTTGCACGGCGAAGAGATGAATACTATCATAGCCCCAGTTACGTTCTCCAGGAAATTGAGCGACAGGCATAAGCTCTAGGGTAGTAATGCCTAGCTCCTTGATGTGGTCAAGGTAAGGGATAATAGCTTTAAAAGTGCCTTCTGAGGTGAAGGCTCCGACGTGCAACTCGTAGATTATATATTCCTGTAACGGGATACCGGACCAGAGGCTATCTTCCCATGGGAAATGGGGGTCTATCACTTGTGAAGGACCGTGTACACCGCCGGGTTGGAAGCGGGAAACCGGGTCAGGAAACTCCTTCTGTCCATCTAATTGGTACAAGTAGTGTGTCCCGGGTGCTATGTCATCTACAATCCCACGGTGGTACCCTTTGGCAACCTTTTCTAAGGGAAGAACTCGCTCTCGGGGTGATACCATATGAACGTCCACCCTTTCCGCCAGGGGTGCCCAAACTAAAAACTGGCAGCGGCTGTCCCCCAAATATTTGGCTCCTAAGCTACTTTCAATTGTCATCGCCATATTATCAATATTATACAGTACTTTTATTTTAGTCAGAAATACAACGGGAGTAAACTCCCTCACTTTATCCTGGAACTATTAATCTCATATAGCATTTCATTCACTTCGGCCAGTTGACTAAACGCTTCGAAACTATAACGTATTTTGCGACTCCAGTTCGGGCATCCCTCACAAGTACCAGGTACGTTTTGCGGTAGTGTTTCCAGCCACAGGTCTTCCAGGTTAAGCAGCATTATTCCGGCACGGCTATTACCTAAAAAGGAGAGACAGCCCCTAAGTATAGCGTTAACATCCGCCGCTTGTTTCTGCAGCAAGCCTTTGTTCCGCAGCAATTTAATTATGGCCAATTTGGTGCTCTGGCGAGCCTTGCGTTCCAATTGAGCACCTCTCTTATCTAAAAGACCCAGAACGAGTCTTTCTTCAATATCCAAGCCCTGCCAGAAGGCGTTGAAAGGATACATATCATGGGTATTGAGACTCGCTACTGCATTCTTGGGAACAGGGGGAAGTTTTGTTACTTCATTAGACGCCAACTCGTACTGCACTACATACATACGATAGAGTTTATGCCTGGCCATCTCAGTTCTCACATAGGCAGGCACAGTGCCCAGGTCTTCACCGACGAGGACAGTCTGATTCCGATGAGATTCCAGGGTTAGAATGGCGTAAAGCTCTTCATTACGATAGCGAATATAAGTCCCCTCGCTGGCTCCCATTCCGTTCGGAATGCAAAAAAGCCGGTGAAGACCCATCACATGGTCAATGCGAAGGATTCCGGCATGTCTCAAGTTATGGCGCAGGTACGCTATGGTGTAGCGGTAACCTTGTTCTCTGATTTTATCAGGATGTAACGGCGGGAAATCCCAGACCTGACCCTTCGTAAAGACTGCATCTGGGGGTGCACCAGCCGAAAAATCCTGAACAAACAGGCTGCGCTCGCGCCAAACGTCATAACCGTTGGGGTTGACTCCCAGTGGCAGGTCAAAATATAGCCGAACGTTTTTACGCGCAGCATCATCAGCGAGAGAGTGTATCTGCTGGTCGGCCAGCCACTGCACATAAAGATGATAACGCCTTGCATGCTCCTCAAAATCGTCTCCTTGCAGAGTGCCTTCCCGCGGCGATTGCGGCCACGACTGCCAGGGAGTACCAAATTTTTCATGGGCAGCTCGGAAACGAGCATAATCCTGTACGCTTTGATTCTCCCCTGCGAAATCAAGGAGAGCTCCGAGACGGTCAGATGCCTCGGTAAACAGACTCCTGCACATTTCCTCCAGGACACGACGCTTTAATATCATTTGCTGATGATAATCTACAAATTTGGCATTACGGACGGCTTCAACCTGGTCTTGGAATGATGATGACGCAACGAGCTCCTGAGCTGCCCGGCAATCCTGCATTTCGAGGGCACTGCTTATGTCCAAGTAAGACTCGCTCCACATCAGGCGGCTTATGGGTCTATACGGGCTGGGAACAGGCCTATCATCAGAGAAATGTGCCAGAAGCGGCAAGGTAGCTATCGTTCCTGCCCCCTTCTCCGCAGCCCAAGTCATAAGGGAGTTTAAATCCGTAAAATTACCGCTGGCCCAGCTTTTTTCGCTATGTAAAGCATAAAGCGGAACAAAAATCCCCCAGCTTCGTCTTTCTGATTCAGGCACGTAAGCAGCAAAAGGTGCCGATATTATAAGAGTCTCTTCATTCTTCCCTTGTAGGTCTAGGATAAGCCGATGATATCCCCAGGGTAATGGATTTTGAAGAGTGAACTGCTTGACAACGTACAGTTGTCCTTCCACTTCATTTGTTGCTAACACCGGCGTGTTAGCAAGAGAGCACCTACCGTCAATAGATTCACCGTTTTCCAACAAAAGACAATAATCAATCGAAAGATCAGCATAATTAGAAGGAAGTCGTATTGTAATCAAAGCTGGCTTACCTTCCCAGGCAACGACCACAGGCTCCAATGGTCTCTGCCAAAGTTCCAATTGTCGCTCTCGCCAAGCAGGAACGATATCCCGAAAAGATGAAATCGGAGCGCCTAAGGCTGTTAAAACTGCTAATACGGTTTCTATAGACGCCCGACGTCTCTGGTGGGAAAAGTCGTAATAGACCGTCTGTACACCCCATAGATAAGCCAACTTATTAAGAACTCTTGTGCTATTTCGCAGATTCATTTTCTTACTTGGTATTATTTTATTTACTACTGCATTTTACACCACCTTTAACTATGTTGGTAGTAATGTATAACATAGTACTGATGCAATGGCAGTACTCAAGCGAAAACAACACTGAATCTGGACAAACAGCGGATTATGTTGTCGGACTTCCGGGAGCTGGCGCTACCGGCTATATGCTGAAAAGTGCCAAAGGCGATGGGCTGGTATAAGCTATCCGCTTCGTAAGATCGGAGAGTTTGTCTCTCACCCGCTAATAGCGTAGAAGATCTTCAGGCGGATGCGGCGCCAGCTAATTGCTCAATCCTGGATAATAGGGTGAAGCTCCCTCCCGTGTGCTGCCCTTGGCGTAATTGGGCTGGTGGCATCCCATCTCTTCGTCATATTAATTTACTATGTTCATGAGAGGTGGTGAAGTGTTAGCTAGAGTAACAATGATGAGAATAGTTACGATACCGCGCCCGTTACCTGTTATCAGTATGTTGATATTCGTCTATCTCAATGTGGCCGATGTATAGCTTACAACACAATTATTGTCTCACAGGGGAGTTGAAGCATTCTGGTGATTCTCAACCTTTAATAGCAATATGCTCGTTAAGGGGCTCTTAACCTTCCTGGTGGCGATTCTTCTTATTCGTCTTGGGGTGCCCCCATTTTTAGTACCACCTACAATGAGAGACTTCCCGCATTCTCCATTGGTTGTCTAACCTCTTTTACCTGGTTCTTTTCGTAGTATCTTCTAGCAAACTCCGCCGGTGTCAGATAGCCCAAGCTACTGTGTGGCCGGTAGTTATTGTACTCCTGCCGCCAAGCTTCCACAATAGCCTGAGCCTCCCCACCGGCCCGAGTAAAACTTCGAGCAGCTCGCGTATATTGAGGAGTTCGTCGGACCGATTACCTTCCGAAAACGAATCTGTATGGTGGGCGGTAGAGGACTTGAACCACTGACCTCTGCGATGTCAACGCAGCGCTCTAACCAACTGAGCTAACCGCCCACAGCCACTGTAATTCTACTAAATACCCCCTTCACAGTCAACCTCCCATCTCCATGATGTAATTTACGCCTTGATGTGATAGAATGGTTTTTAAATATACAGCGATAATCTAGCCACTGACTATCTTAGAGATATAATAATATCTCTTCCGCTTCCATCCAATATAACCGATTTGGAGGAACAGTACGGATGACAGTTCTTAAGGGCTTCGCGCTTGGTATCTTAAGCCTGCTGCTTTTCCTGTCACTATCTGTTTTCGGCATAGCGTTCATGATAAACAGTACGCTGCTAAATCCCGACTTTGTTGCCGACGAACTGGAAAAGATGAATGTATCAGAGCTGATTATCGATATCGCTGAAGAACAGATTGGCGGAGAGCTACCTGAAGATGTTCTCTTCCTGAAAGAGGCCGTCTATGAGGTCATCTCCGACCATGAGCCCTGGCTAAAGGAACAGCTGAATACCGCTATATACTCCGGATACGACTATCTATTGAAGAAGACGGAAATTCTGGAAATCGCTATATCACTGGAGGATTTGAAGGAAAGCCTCCGCGATAGCCTCTGGCGGATTTCTATAGAACAGCTACCTGCATGGCTTTCCGATTCTCTTGATGATGGGCTGAAGCCATATATTCACCAACATTTATATGAATTCGCTGATAATATACCGGAAGAATATCTACCGCCGGAATTCGCCGACCTGCCCGAAGAGCAGCTAAAGCTCTATGTTGACCGCTATTTCGATGATATCACCAGGCAAATAACGAATGAAGAGCTACTGCCGATATTTTCCAGGCAGTTAGAAGCCCTGTTAAAACCGTATTTCGAGCAGTATTATGATGAATTCGTCGGTGATATACCGTCTGAGCTGGTTATTGATGAAAGCGATATATCTTCAGACGCTATGGAACAAATCACGCTGGCCAGACAGTATATTGGCTATTTCCGAACTGGTTACTACGCTCTGATTGCCTTTATGGTGCTGCTGGTCCTGGGCATCATCCTCATCCACCGTAATGTGAAAGACTCCACCCGCACCCTTGGCATCGGCTTCCTTATCTATGGCGTACTGGAATTCGCCGGCGTCTATGTCTTAAGAAACTTCACACCGAATGTTCTGCCACTCGAAGATTTACCATCAGCGCTGCAAACGTGGCTGTTAGGACTATATGGCGATTTCCTGGCGCCGTTACAGTGGTTCAGTCTCGGGATTCTGATTCTGGGAGCCATACTACTTGCGGCTTCCCTTATTTACAGACCCGGTGAGGCCGAGGATTAGGTAATCACGCTTTAAGTTTCACCTATCTTTCTCAAACGCCACCACCCCACTCCTCCTAATATCAACGCCCCCACAGCTGTCGCCAGGGCGCAGAACATCGCCGCATCAAACCAGAAGCCCCTGGGAAAGAGCATAATGAGATAGTCTGTAGCCGGGTCAAGCATCCACAGTTCATTGGCGAAGCTGGCGAGGTGAAACTGCAAGAAGAGCCAGTCGAAGTCCAGCAGTGCCGCCAGTCCCAGCGCCAGCATCAGTACCAGCGTGAGACCGCCGCCGCCAATCAGTCCCCACGCCAGCCGCCTTCGGTCCTTCCACCAGAAAAAACTGACGCCTACATATATACAGGCGTACACTACTGTCCCCAGCAACACCCGGTAAACCAGCCGGAACAGCCCCCTGACGTCCCTGAGATGGGCTACCTCGCGCTCGTTAAACAGCTCGAACGCCTTGCCGTCCTTCGTTACGGTGAGGCTGATAGTCTCCTCACTGGAATTAAAATAGGCAATCAGTCCTTCCGCAGCTTTTCCCAGCTCTGATTGTGCCAGGCCTGTTGTCTGGCTGACGTTATATTCTTCAAAGCCGTATTGATAAAGCCATTGGCTGTTCACTGCCCAGCTTACGCTGGCTGTCAGCAGCAGTACGGGCAGACAGATGATGAAAAGCCATTTGGCCGCAACCCTCATAATCATCCTCGACTTATAACACCCAGATTTTACATCGTTATACCCAAAAAGGACAGTGTGCTATCATATACCGGACAGACAACTACAGAATATCCGGCTGGGGTAACTTCGGCCGCCGTGCCAGTAAAACGCAGATAAGCCCCACCAGACTGAACGCCGCTACGATTCCAAAGGCCATGGTATATGATGCCGTGGTATCATAGACAATTCCGGCCACGGCTGGCGCCGCCGATTCCACGGCGATGCTTATGGCGAATATCACCCCCAGAATCTGAGCATAATGGGCACGGCCGTAATATTCCCCGATTATCGTCGGCATGGTGGTTATTATCGAGCCATTGCTGATGCCGAAAAGAGCTGCGTAGATATAGATAAGGCTCAGGTTCCTGGTTGACATTAGAATACCCACAGCTATCAGTTGAATTATGAAACCGGCAACCGCCAGATACCTGATATTAAACCTTAAAGCCAGAACACCGCACCCCAGCCTGCCGACAATACCTATACCCGATACCAGGCTCATTGTTAATGCGGCGGCTACGGGACTGAATCCCAGGTCCTGTACATGGGCTACCTGATGTGCCACCATCGTCCCCAATGCGAAATAGTTCGCCGCGGCGAATGCTGCGATTATCCAGGTGGTGGTTACCCTCATGGCCTGCCTCGTCTCCCATCCCGCAAGCCCCTGTCCGGTGCCTGACGAATAGTCCACCGAACCAGTATCTTCCAGGTGTTCAACGGATATGCCGTCAGGCACAAGCCCCATATCCTCAGGCCGGTCTCTGACCAGAACGAGACTGCTAATCAAAACAGCGACCACAAAGACTATTCCCGCCAGCACCAGCCATGATATCCGCCATCCAAAAGCAGAAATCAAAACTGTCACCAGTGGCGGGAAGGCGAAACCACCCAGGGCTGCCGCCGAGGCAAAAATCCCCATAGCCAGAGGGCGTTTTCTCATGAACCAGTTATTGGCAATCGTCGTGCAGGCTATATAGCCACCCAGGCCGGCTCCCAGTCCCATAAAACTATATAGTAAATAGACATGCCACACTTCCCGGACAAAGTACATCCCGGCCAGACCCAGTACCGCCAGTATGTTGCCCCACACCATGTTAATTCTCGGTCCGAACCGGGCAACAAGAATACCGAAAAGTGGACTGGGTAAACCGAAGGCCAACAAACCCAGGGACAAGCCTACCGATACTACTGCACGGCTCCAGTCCAGCTCAGCGCACATCACAGGCAGGAAGACTCCGAAAGAATAGAGAAAAGCACCGCCCGCCGTAAAGGCCGTGAGCATGGCTCCGGCCAGTGCAATCCAGCCGTAAAACACTCGACTCGTTATCGGGCTCATAATCCTCGACTGCATAGATACTGTTCTTTCAGAATATCTGGATTCCCTAATTCTAGCAGGAAATTATAAGACAATCATAGCCTGGCTGCCCCAGGCTTATCGTACAGTTGGACCTGATTGCCTTAAATGGCTTCCGATGATGCCGGCTTGGGTCGCCGGGTCACAAAAGCGATTATAATCCCGGAAAAACTGAAAACAGCGGCAATAGCAAAGGCCGCAGTATATGCGGTGGTAGCATCGTATATAATCCCGGCGACGGTCATTGAAATGGCGTTGGTAACAATCTGGAAGGGAAAGACGACACCCAGAACCTGGGCGTAACGGTCACGCCGGTAATAGGCCCCCACAAATGTGGGTAGTGCTGTTATCAGGGCACCATTGCTCAGTCCCTGACAGGCTGCGTAGATATAAATCAATCCCAATTCCCTGGTGGATAATAAGATAGCCAGACCTATCAGTTGAATAACAAAAGCGGCACTTGCCAGGTACCTTACCTTATATCTCAATCCCAGAGTCCCGAATAACAGACTGCCTGTGATACTGAATACCGACGTCACACTCACCGTGGTGGCCGCCGTCATCGCTTTAAAACCGATATCCTGAACATAGGCTATCTGATGCGTCATCATGAGTCCCATTGTAAAGGCATTGGCAGCGGCCAGACCTCCAATCAGCCAGGCAGTGGGCTGTTTCAGCACCTGCTTGATATGCCAGCCGGCACGCTCTTCGTCTGTGCCGGAACGAATTTCCTTTGTTTCCGCTTCTACGATAGCGTCAGCCGGCATATTATCCGGCAGTAAGCCCATATCCTCCGGCTTGTTTCTTACCAGAATAACGCCGCCAATCAATACCGCTACTATCAGAATCAGACCCGCCAGTACCAGCCAGGTATCTCTCCAGCCTATGGCATCAATCAAGGCTGTTGTCATCGGCGGGAAGATAAAACCACCCAGACCGGCACAGGCAGTAAAAATCCCCAGAGCCAGGGAGCGCTTTCTGATAAACCAGTTATTGACTACGGTAGTACAGGCTATGTAACCACCGAAGCCACCCCCCAGACCCGTCAGTATATATAGGAAATAAAGGTGCCAGACTTCCTGTACCAGATATACCCCGGCCAAACCCAGAGCCGCCAGCGCATTGCCCAGGATAATAGTAAACCTTGGCCCGAACCTGTCTACGAAAATCCCGTAAAGCGGACTGGGTAGCCCGAAAGCCAGAATACCCAGTGACAGTGCCAGCGCCACCGCCCCCCGGCTCCACTCAAATTCACTGCTGATAATCGGCAGCAATACCGCAAATGAATTAGTAAAAGCCCCGCCGACGATGCATATCACCAGCATTACGCCGGCCAGTGCGAACCAGCCATAAAACACCCGGCCTTTTGCCGAGGACGTAAAATCTTCTGTCATAGACAGTCTCTTTTCACATAAATTCTGATGAGAGCAATGGCCTGATAATATCTCAGTAAGGATTACTTATGCCAGCAATCAGACATATTTCTATAAAAGCACGATGAATTACCTTAATTATACTTCGCTAATCTAATCTACGGCAAGCTGGAAACCCTGCTTACGTCCCGTTTTACTGCGGTTTTTAACGGTTCTGTGCTGTGCTATAATTGTCTAGACCGAGAGCCGGGAGAAGAATGTTTACCCACCTCCATGTTCATACCGAATACAGCCTGCTCGATGGAATGTGCCGCATTCCGCAACTGGTAGCAAAGGCCAGAGACCTGGGCATGGAAAGCCTGGCAATAACCGACCACGGCGCCATGTACGGGGTAATCGAATTCTATCAGGCGGCCAGGGAAGCCGGCATAAAGCCTATTATCGGCTGCGAGCTTTATATCGCCCGGGGCAGCCGTTTCAGTCGTGATGCCGGAGGTAAAAACAATAACCACCTTATTCTCCTGGCCAGGAACCAGACCGGCTATGAGAATCTCATCCAGCTGACCACCAGGGCGCACCTCGAAGGCTTTTACTACAGACCGAGGGTAGATAAAGAGCTCCTGGAACAATATAATCAGGGTCTCGTTGCCCTCAGCGCCTGCCTTGCCGGTGAAATCCCACAGTTAATCCTTAATGGACGCTACGAGGAGGCCAAACAGGCTGCTTCCTGGTATAAGGAAAAATTCGGTGATTTCTACCTGGAAATTATGAGACACCCCATTCCTGAGCTGGAAGCAGTAAACAAGCACCTCATCCAGATGTCAGGTGAACTTGATATTCCGCTGGTGGCGACCAATGACACACACTATATTAACAAGGAGGATGCCTCCGCCCACGATTTGCTGCTGTGTATCGGCACCAACTCTTCCATTCACGATGAGAAGCGACTCAAGATGGCCGGTGATTTCTTCTACCTCAGAAGTCCGCAGGAGATGGCAGAGCTTTTCCAGGATATACCCCAAGCTATGGAAAATACCGGGCGTATCGCCGATATGTGCAACCTGGACCTGGAATTCGGCCGACTCCACCTTCCTGAGATAGAACTGCCGGAGGGAAAAGGCGCTGACCAGTATCTGGCAGACCTCTGCCACCAGAATCTCAAGCGTTATTACCCCAACCCCACCCCGGATATAGAACAGCGTCTGGAATACGAACTAGATGTTATTAAAAATACCCAGTTCGCCAACTATTTCCTGGTTGTCTGGGATATCATCTCATTCGTTAAAGAGCATGATATCCTCTTCGGAGTCAGGGGCAGCGCCGCCGCCAGTATCGTACTTCACTGCCTGGGCATCACCGCCGTCGACCCACTTGCACACGGACTGGTCTTCGAACGCTTTCTCAACGTCGAGCGCCAGGAAATGCCGGATATAGACCTTGATTTCCAGGACGACCGCCGGGATGAGGTAATCAACTATGTTTCACAAAAATACGGGCAGGACCACGTAGCCCAGATTATTACCTTCGGTACCCTGGGAGCCAGAGCCGCCATCAGGGACGTAGGACGGGCGCTGGGCATGCCCTATAGTGACGTTGACCGCGTCGCCAGGCTGGTTCCCAACGCCCCGAACATGACCCTGTCCAAGGCTATGGACGAGAATAATGAATTAAAGGCTATCTATCAGGAAGATGAAATCGTGCGCAATCTGGTCAGCTCGGCCAGAAGAGTGGAGGGCATTGCCCGCCATGCCAGCACCCATGCCGCCGGTGTCGTCATCTCCAGGGAGTCCCTCACCAGATACGTCCCCCTGCAACGAGGCGGCCGGGTTGATAATCAGGAAACGGTAATGACCCAATTCGCTATGGAAGACATCGCCCGAATCGGACTGCTGAAAATGGACCTCCTCGGCCTGGCTAACCTGACCATCCTGGGTAAGGCAAGGGAGATTATCCGGCAGAATCACGGAATTGATATTGACCTGCTGAATATCCCCATGGATGATTCCAGGACATTCGACCTGCTCTCTTCGGGAGAAACCGTCGGCGTGTTCCAGCTTGAAGGTGCCGGCATGCGCCGCTATATCAAAGAACTCAAGCCGACCAACTTCAGCGATATCGCGGCTATGGTAGCCCTTTACCGGCCCGGTCCTATGGAGCACATACCGACATTTATCGACGCCAAACAAGGACGTAAGCCCATCAAATACCCTCATCCGGCGCTGGAAAATATCCTTAAAGAAACCTACGGTGTTATCGTTTACCAGGACCAGGTTCTGTTTATCGTCAGGGAATTTGCCGGCTACAGTCTGGGGCAGGCCGATATCTTCCGGAAGGCGATGGGCAAGAAGATTGCCGAGGTTATGAAGAAGGAAAGACGCAGCTTTCTCGCCGGTGCCAGAAAGAAAGGGTTCTCCGCCGACATAGCTGCCGGAATTTTCGACCTCATTGAGCCATTTGCCGGCTATGCCTTTAACAAAGCACATAGTGTCAGCTACGCCCTTATTGCCTATCAGACCGCGTACCTTAAGGCAAACTACCCCGCAGAGTACATTACCGCCTTCCTGACCATCCATGCCGGACAATCGGACAAGGTGGCGAATGCCGCTGCCGAGTGCCGCCGACTCAACATCATGGTCCTGCCGCCGGACATCAACCGCAGCCAGCTTGATTTCTCCATAGAAGACAGCGGCAACGGCCAACCAGCCATCCGCTTCGGCTTATCGGCTATTAAAAATGTGGGCACGGGGTCGATTGAGTCCGTCATTGACGAGCGAAATAAGAGTGGAGATTTCAAATCTATTGAGGATTTATGCCGCCGCTGCGACCTGCGCTCCGTAAACAGGCGAGTAATGGAGAGCCTGATAAAAGCGGGAGCCATGGACTCCCTGGAAAACCGTGGCACGCTGCTCAACAGTGTCAGCCGCATCCTGTCACTGGCACAAAGGGAACAGCGTCTTCGTGAAACGGGACAGTCTACCATGTTCGACCTCTGGGGAAAGACAGCACCGGTACCCATGCCCGAGCTTGACCTGACCCCCGCCGATATTTCTGACCGCGAGAAAGCATCCTGGGAAAAAGAACTGATGGGCGTGGGTTTCTCCGAAAAGCCGTTCAGCCCCGTGTTGAGCGGCAGGTATGCCAGCGCCATCTTCTGTGGTAGCATCGATGCCGAATTGGATAAACAAACCATTATCACCGCCGGCCGTGTGGTATCGGCTCGCTACCTCCTGACCAAAGACGGCCGTTCCTTCGCCAACGCCATCCTGGAGGATTTCAGCGGGCAGGTCGATGTGATGGTCTGGCCGAAGGTCTATGCCGAAACCGATGAACTTTGGCAGGAAGGCAATGAACTGGTTGTGCAGGGCAAGGTCAGGGTGAGGGATGACCAGGTGCAGATAAGCTGCGATAAAGTTGATTATTATCAACTCCCGCAGGACGAGGAAGTCGCTCCCGTAGCTGAACAGATTCTACCGGAGGCTCCGATTAAGGTTGCTGCCGCCAGCCCCGCACCCGTGGAAAAACACCGGCTGGTAATAAACATCAATCAGACCAGTGATGAGGACGGGGATATCACACGCCTTAACAGGATTATAGCCGTCCTGAAGGAATACCCGGGACTAGATGAGGTACAGTTGAATATAGCCAATGGTGGCGAAGCTACCAGCCTCCGGCTATCCAACATTCATACCGATTACTGCCCGGAGCTAAAGCAGCGGCTGGGGGAACTGGTGGGGGAGGACGGGTTTCAGGTGGAGACTCTCCAGTAATACAGACAGGGGGTTAGTAACAATGGAAAAGCCAATGAGCGACATTTCTTTTAAATTCATGTCTTTCGGCTTCAAGTTTCGGGACTTACTTTCGCCCCGGGAAGACACATTAAAAGAAGTAGGCATAAAGCCTGGCTTCCACATACTTGACTACGGCTGCGGATCCGGCAGTTATACGATTCCGTCAGCTCAATTAGTCGGGAACTCGGGTAAGGTCTACGCCCTGGATGTCCACCCCTTAGCTGTTAAGCAGGTTCAGAGCGCCGCCAACAAGCGAAGCTTGAGTAATATAGAGACTATCCTTTCCGATTGCGCCACCGGGTTGCCAGATATGTGCCTGGATGTTGTTCTACTCTACGACACTTTTCACGGTTTAAGCGAACCAGATAAAGTACTGGCTGAACTGCACAGGGTGTTGAAGCCTGATGGCATTCTATCATTCAATGACCACCACATGGAAGAAGAAAAGGAGATAATAATCAGAATTACGGGCAAAGGCCTGTTCACGCTGTTAAGAAAAGGCGAAAAGGTATATAATTTCTCCAAGATTTAATAAGGAAAAAACTGTGATGACTTCGGGCGACACACATCTGGGACACAGAAAGCGACTACGCGATAAGTTCCTGAAATCAGGACTGGCCGGCTTTCACGACTACGAAGTCGTGGAACTACTGCTGAGCCTGGGCACCCCGCGTAAGGACTGCAAGGTGCCGGCTAAAGAAGCGATAAAGAGATTCCAGACCCTGCGAGGAGTCCTGGAAGCCCCGCCTGAGGAGCTTCAGCAGATAGAAGGCATTGGTGCTCACAGCACTTTTGGCATCAAGCTGGTACAGGAAATAGCCAGGGAGTATCTCAAGGCGAAAATACTGGACAAGCCGTTTTATAAATCATCCCAGGAAGTCTTTGATTATCTTTACCACTCAATGCGCGGCCTTAAAAAAGAGGTCTTCAAGGTAATCTACCTCAACAGCCAGAACCAGATTATTGATACCGCTGACTTATCCGCAGGTACGGTAAACGGCAGTACAGTCTCCCCCCGCGAGATTGTCGAGGGGACTATCAAGCACAATGCTGCCTCCCTGATTTTTGTACATAACCATCCCTCCGGTAACCCTGAGCCAAGCGTGAGCGATAAAGCGCTGACTCGAGAGCTGGTCTATGCCGGCAGGATTATGAGACTCAGGATTCTGGACCACATTATTATCGGGGACAACAGGTATTTCAGCTTTGCCGGCCAGGGACTGATTGAGGAATATGAGACGGACTTCATCAATCTGATGTTCAGGGGTACCGCCGAGGCAAAGCGAAGGCTTTATAAAACCAAACTACCGGCTGACAAGCACCGCTAAACAGGACCATATACTCAGTTAAGCCGCAGATGACCTTTCCAGACGCAGGAGAAACCTCTTCATCTCCAGTCCCCCGCTAAAGCCGCCAATGGCTCCATCAATGGCCAGGACGCGATGACAGGGAACGATAACAGGCAACGGATTCCTGCCGAGCGCCTGTCCCACGGCGCGAACCGCTTTCGGTTTGCCAATCTGCTCGGCTACCCAGGTATAGCTTCTCGTCTCCCCATAAGGGATAAGCCTGCTTGCCGCCCACACTTCACGCTGGAAAGCGGTTGCCGCGGACAGGTCAAGCTTATCGGGAAAATCAACCTGGTGACCGTCGTAGTAAGCGCCCAAACGTTTTATCAGGTCTTCAAATAATTGAGACGAATTGTCAGCCTGATTGATGCTGCCGCCAAGTTGCTCTTCCGCCTCCGAAGCTGAGTCCCTAGGGAAAGTGACACGCAACAGTCCCGTTTCGGAGGCCAATACGCCCACCCAGCCGGCAGCTGTACTGAAGATACAATAGAACAACTCCTGAGTCACATCCAGACAAGTAAGTTTACCTAAGACCGGCTCGCCATGCGGCGTTGAAGCAAAGCAGCGACAACTATCAGGATTATACCGAGTAATATGCTCACAACGATTTTTATCAGCTGTGGTATATCAAGACTCAGGAAGTAGGCATAGGTGAATACACCCGCCACACAGGCTACGCTATAGCTGACCATGTGAGCTTTAATCGACCG
>Ga0315543_1001886_pt1 | contig 21576 bp, 22 predicted proteins | sample SalMarSW160210MG_2_FD_203098 | JGI IMG/M metagenome (GOLD analysis project Ga0315543, IMG submission 203098) | Salt marsh sediment microbial communities from the Plum Island Ecosystem LTER, Massachusetts, United States - Salt Marsh Sediment SW1601-210 ...
CGATTCCACACACACATTTGTTAGAAGTCCGACGATGAGTAAGGCAACGATTTCATTTTGTCTCAAAATAGCCTCAAGATTGGTGTTAAAGAAAGGATCATATCGTTTCTTTGTAATTATAATGTCGTTTTCTCGAGGTCGCAAAGTCTCGACAATTTCACTATCCCAACTGTCTTCTAAATATCCTTTTAGTTGAATGATTTCAGGAGCGATATATTTAACTAAAAGACCAGCGTCAGAATAGTCTGGTTTATAGGCCATTTTTGTATACACGGCCAATAAGCCGTCGTTATGGGCAATAGAAAGAAGAGATTTAGTCGTGTCTAAAACTCTCTTTAAATTAAGAATTGAGAATCCTCTTTTCATGAAGGAGCCTTCTGGAGAGCAAAACGCATTTTGCATGTCCACAATGATTAAGGCAGTGTTATTAAGCCGACACATTTTGCTTTTCTACCAATTTTCTCATTTCTTGAATAATTAATTGTTTCATTTCCTGGGTTTTAACTTTTTTATGATTCGGATAATTTCCACGAAAGATGTCTTCTGTTCTATATCCTTTCGCTAAAACTTCTCTCACAGCTTCATGGATTAAGTTTGCCTCCTTTGGCATTCTTAGAGATAGTTCCAGTAACATTGCGGCTGCCTCAATCATAGCGATGGGGCTTGCTATATCTTTTGTCTCTAGTGATTTACCCGTCCCGTGGATAGTTTGGTAAGAAGCGAATCCGTTAGAATCAAAGTTAGCAGAAGCAGTTACACCCCGACTGCCACATAAAAGAGCGGCTAATTGGTCAGATAAAATGTCTGCCTCGACATCCAGCGCAAGAACGACATCAAAATTTTGTGGCGATAATATAATCTCTGCAGCCCCGACATCTGGTGAAAGTATTTCTAAGTTCACATCAGGGTAATTTTGATTGACTTTTTGAAATGTCTCAATCCACAGTTCACCTATCTCACCGAGTACAGCATTCTTAATAAAAAGGTGAACTCTTCTGTCTCTTGACATACTTAAACTAAATGCTACATTAGCTATATTCATTATGTGGCTCTGTGTATACTTGAATGTGCAGCCTACCTCATGGATATTTGATTCATTTTTCAGCCAGAACTCACCATGATATGGTCCACAATTGTTATCGCGTATCAAAAGAATGTCCACCTTTTCAGCCACTTCTTTTTTAAGAGGAGACACATCAAGTAGTTCAGGGATTGATCTAAGAAAGACTAATTTGTAAAAGAAATTGAAGTCGCGCCTGAGTTGATAGACTAATGGAGCATAAAGGGACGCTCGAAAGATTACTCCCTTGTGTTTCTTTATACTATTATAGAAATGTTTGAGCTGAAGATATGTCTGACTTGAATAGTCGAAAGAACCTTCGTAACTAATAAAGTTAAATTTGGCTTCTCCTATACGCTCGATTTCCTGTAGACATGCCAATGCTGCATCGATAATATCAGGCCCAATTCCTTCACCCTTAATTATTCCAACAGTCTTTGCTTCCATCTTTTTGCTTTGCTTAACTGTCATTTCCATTCATTCTGTCCTATTTACTATCCGTAACGATAGAATGTTCTCTAAAGCATATTGCGGGGCAGTTTTTCAACCATTTTCTCAAGAATGTTCATGGCGGTCCTGTTATCCTAAAGAGTCAAGTAAAAGGATCTTAATGTGGTTATAATCTCCTCGCTTGTCGTGCGAAATCCGACCGTTTTGATTTTCACTCGTCCGCTTCTGGTCACCCCGTGCTCTACCACCCAAATTATTGCCTTCCTTGTTTTGTCCCTCGCGTCTGCTAAAAGAAAGTGTAACATGGGTATGTCATCAACTTGCCTGTCAGTTATAGGACCAGAATTTTGTAATGAAGTGAATAGCGACCGATTCTCTTCGAGCAATCGTGGAATATCTTTCCTCCCCTGTCCACCGTCTCCATAGAAGCTCTCCCTGTGTTCTGGCTTGAGGATCGTAAGGCGGAATTTCTTTTTGAGCCGTACTGCTGCATTTACCATGGTCCCTCTTAACTGAGTGTCGTATATGTGCCTTGCCCCAGTGTATCCAATTGCTGGAACTCCAGCCATAATCATTAATTCTTTACGCACATTTGTTAAAGCCTTCACACATTCGCCAAAGATTTCTTGGGGGTCAAGCAACGGGAAAGTCTCCACAACCCTCTCGGTGAGCCGCTTCGTAGAGAGATATGACAAGAATGCAACAAACGCCGACAATACCCCTACAATGCCGAAAAGGAGAGAAATCCATTGGAAGATCGTTAATGTTTTGCATTCTTCCACAAAATGCTCAAAGCACTGTGTCATCTGGGATTCCATTTTTTACAAATAACATGATTATTATGGGAAGTAATCATCACAATCCCATGGATGAAATTATTTCTTTCTCTAGCTTAATCATTTGAGGGCTTTCAAATACCCTTGGTCTGGCAATATTGACCGAAATCTCTTTGAATACTTTGCAAGGCTTATCCGATAACAAAAATATCTTGTCTGCCAGAAAAACGGCCTCTAATGCATTATGTGTTACGAATATGACGGTTCGTTTTTCCTCATGCCATATTTTCAATATCTCTTCTCTCAGTCTTCTTGCAGTGAGTTCGTCCAGATGGCTGAAAGGCTCATCCATTAACAGAATCTCTGGTTCAATTGCTAATGCTCTAGCAATTCCCACCCTTGCCCTCATACCGCCTGAAAGAAAAAGGGGGTAATTGTCCTCAACTTCTCCCAATCCGACCAGGTCTAAATACCTGTCAATTATCTTGTCTCTGTTTTCAGGCATTACTCGATTTGCTTCGAGCACAAACTTGATATTGTGCTTGACTGTTTTCCAATTTAACAATCTTGGCGATTGGAAAATATAACCGATTTTTGCCTTCGAATTGTTACTTTCTTTATCTATAATCACCTGCCCCGAATAGTCAATCAAACCTGCAATTATGCTCAAGATCGTTGATTTACCACAACCTGAAGGGCCAAGTAGGCAAACGAATTCCCGATCTTGAGCCTCGAAAGAGACCCCATTAAGAACATTGATTGTTTTCCCATCAATGCTGTCAAAACTTTTCTCTAAATTCCTAACAATAATTTCAGGCACTCTTAAACCTCAAAATGCAGTAACAGGTCGCCAACGTGTGAACCTCTTTTCGAAACTGCGAATTATTCCATATTCAATTACGAACATGACCAATGTAAAGGAAATTGTCCACGCAAGTACGTCCTTCATAGAAAATAGGCCAAACCAAAATGAGATCATATAACCAATCCCGTTGCTTAAACCCATCATTTCAGCGATGACGACCACTTTCCACGCTAACCCTAACCCAAATCTTATGGATGCAAAAAAGTATGGAACCAGTTGGGGCAAGACTATATGTTGAATAATCATTTTCTTATTGCTTTTAAAAGCTTTTCCCATCTCAATAACATCTTTATCCAATGCCTTCATCCCCTGTAAGATATTAACGGTGATCATGGGCGTAATTAAGGCTATTATCGCAAATATGGCTGATGCGTCTTTTAATCCAAACCACATTATTGAAATCGCTGCCCAACATAAAGCAGGGATTGTGAGTCCGATCAATACTTCTGCTTCAAAGAATTTTTCTACATACTTAGAAATTCCCATAACTACGCCTAAGAACGTGCTAAGTACCATGGCGAGAGTAAAACCTATGAGAATTCTGATTAATGTCTTGTACATATGAAAGAAAAACTTGCCTGTTGCAAACAATTTTACTACCGTTTGGAAGACCGAAAAGGGACTGGGTAGAAACTCAGGCCTGTAAAATAACGAGACAATCCACCATATAAAAATCACGGTTAAAATTGATGCTACAACCAAGATAGTGGAGCGGTATCTTCTCATTAATTTTATTCTCCAAGCTTGTTAATTATTCCTTCGGGAATTTCCTCTATGATGACACTATCTTTGACTAACATTTTTAACGTTAAATTGATGGACGCCTCCTTGTTACCCCACTCACCGACATAGATAGGAGGAATCCTTTGCACCCCGAGTTCTATTTCTCTATCTGTTTTTAGATTTGTGTAATCTTGGTATTTTCTGAGTACCTGCTCAGGGTTCTTCTTGATATAAGCGACAGTTTCTTTCCACATTTTTATCAGCGCTTCAGCCGATTTTGGATTATTTTTAAGCCATTTTTCAGTGGCCGCAAAGCCGGTCATCTCCATTTCATATCCGGTTTCGTCCTCCCATGCTTTGAAGAATGGACCGACAAGGACTCGATAATTACCAGTAGCAAGCATTCTTGACACAAATGGATCATAGATAACAATTGCCTCTATCTCCCCTCTCTCTAGTAGGGGCCACAACATGGGAGGCTTTGCGTCGATAAACTCATAATCCTTCAAGATGTCTATTCCCTTTTTCTTTGCTAGCACATAAAATCCTGTACCCCCTCCACTTTGTAAGCCATACCAACCTACCTTTTTTCCCTTTAAGTCATTCAATGATTGGTAAGGTGAGTCCTTCTTTACAACGACGCAAACAGAATTCAATAAAGTAGGGAAAAAGTACTGTACTTGATAACCCTGTTTTCTTGCTAAAGCGATAACGTTTACACCAGCAGCAAGATTAACCTGATATTTGCCGTTAATAAAAGCATTGTTCGATAATGAGGGATCCGTAAAGCCAATATAATCGAGGTCTAAATCGAATTTCTCCGGAATCTGGAGTTCCTTCATAACTTCAGCGGCTAAGCCCGTAACCCCCGACGAAACATACCCAAGTGAAATTTTGTCAGTTTTTTTTCGGCAGCCAAAGGTAAAGACAGTAATTGCTAATATCACAGTCATAATGCTAATTAATCTTTTCATTGGTACTTTTCCTTTCTTTTCTTATTTTAAGCCTAGTGCAAAATAACCCGTTTTCAAGTTAAATAAGCAGAGATGCGAGAGACAACTTCTACCGCTAGGCCCGGGCAATAGCTTCGTTGGAGAAGGCCATTTTTAGAGTCTCCTGTAAAACACTCTTCAAATTGCACAGTTAACTATGGCGTGTAGTATAGGGTGTATCTTCGCCTGCGTCAAGTACGCTATAAGCATACTAGGAGCAAGGAATATACCTTCGAATCTAATTACAATTAAACTCCGATTCGCGGCGTTTATTTGTTGGCTTCTCAGCCTTTTTTCCGTTGTAAGTTGTAAGAGGCGGTAGAACCAGCGCCACTCTCCGAAATGCACCTCGTCTGCTCTTTTGGGCAAGCGCTTGGCAGATAAATAGTGAACTGGAACCTATAACGTACTAACCGCAACCGCACTTACTTCTTGAGCAGCCTATATATCCTCTCAAATTCCTGCTCGTCGATGGTGTCCGCATCGATGAAAATAAGCATCTTTTCGGCCATAAATGGTCACAGTGTATTGTCTTCGGACTTGATTTATAAATCTATATTCCTTCGCTTACGACCTGCTCATAATCGGATACAGCTCACAAATCACCAAACAGCAACATCTGTTCGCTTCCAGACGCAGCCTTTTTCCTCCTGCGTCCGGTTCTTTTCTTTTTCAGGAAACTTTCCGGATCAACGTAAAACAACATGCCGTCAGGTGCTGGCTCCCGGTACTCTGTCTTATTCGCCTGGTTCAGCTTCGACCAGACCTGCTCGACTCCTTCGGTTTCTAAGCCATCGACCAGGGCCTTGGCCATAGCGGTTGTCATGTCCTCGCCAGCGGTCAGGGCAAGAAGGCCTTCTGTGCTGAACTTGCCTTCTATTGCGAGACTTGCCTCGAGCTTCGAACCCATGAGCTGCATCGCTCTTTCCTGCATCGTGGGGCGATAATACAAATAGTGTACCGTCACCGGCCTGTGCTGCCCTATCCTCCAAGAGCGGCGCGAGGCCTGCCTCAGAGTGAAAATCGAATATCCCGTCTGATAGAACGTAAGTTGCGGGAAATCATACAGGTCTAACCCTGTTTGAACCAGTTTCGGATTCGCAATTACCACATCGGTGCCGGACTTTACCTTGCGCCGAATCCACTCCTCCCTCTTTTCAGGATTTACCGAGGCCCTCAAAATCTCCGCGTCTATTCCTTCGTCCAGCAGTAACTCCTGCAACCTCGCTGTCACGTCCTTTCTGCCTGTGTACTGACAATACGTAAAGCACTTTCGGCCCTGCGAAAGGCCGTCCTTGATTAGTTCCACAAGTTTTCGTTCCTTGTTGTAAACTTTGTCTTTGGGCAGTTCTGCCGGCACCGTTATGACCCTTTCCCCATCAGGGTAACGAATGGGTTCGTTGTCGAACGGCCTGTCCGGATACGAGAGCAGCGCGTTGACGTACGTTCCGAGCAGGGCCTTGCTGCCTTTTGCCAGGGCCTGTCTGACCGCCAGGGAAAGCTCACCTTCGAGGTCCTGGTACGCTTCCGCGAGTTCCTCGTCCATTTCGATACCGTGCACGCACTCGGAAATCGGCGGTAAATCGTCCGCGATGTCTTCGAGTCCGAGAAAGACCGTCTTGTCCAGCAGGTGCCTGCTGAAGACCAGCGGCGAGACGCCGGGTTTTCTTTTCAGAACCGTCCGTCCCTTTTTGCCCTTGGAGTATCTGTTGTCCTGCGGGTAGGTCTTGGTCACGCGTTCGAGCACACCATATTTCGCCATCCAGCCCGTGACCTGGCCGTAGTCCAGTCCTTCTTCTTTCACCGAGGCCGGTGACAGCCTGTACAGCACGTAGAATATGTCGTCGGCATAACCGCCGAGCAAAGTCCCTGTCAGGCCGATGGTTTTCTTACATGCGCTCGACAGGGCACCGAAGGAATTGCCCTGGGCAGTTGTGCCGCCTTTCAGTTCGTGAACCTCGTCGGCGATGAAGAAATCGAAGTAGCCGTTGAGATACCTTTTCACGTACTCTGACAGCGGGAACCGCCTTATCCTTTCATTGTCCGCCTGCCACAGGGCGCCTTTGCAGTTCGGACAGAACCGCTTGTTTCTTTTCAGGTAGTCGTAACCGACCGGTATGCCGTCCCTGTTGACGAGCAGCTCGTTGCAGTCAGGGCAACAGTAGCCGTCCCTGTCCTCGATGGCAGCCGGTCTCCAGGCGTAGCCGAGCTTGGCCCTGTCCTTGCTGACGATTGTGTAGTCGGGCCTCTCTGGTTCACCATTCCGGTCGAGGCGCTTGAGGTCGTCAAGTTGCCTGATAATTCTCGCGTCAGCGTCCGGTACCGTTTCGTAAACTTCCCGTTGCCACTTCTTGACCAAGTGCCCCGGACACATGACCAGGGTTCTGGCTGGCTTGCCGCTGTTCTCGTAAACATAGGGAACCGAGGCCCCGATTAACGTTTTGCCGCAGCCCATCTCGCCTACGATGAGGGCCGAGTCGTAATCCCGCAGCAGGTTGCACAGGCCCATGACTGCGTCTCCCTGAGCCTGATAGGGTTTCCGCAAAAGCGAGTACAGCTTTCCGTCCCACGTGTCTCCAGGATTGAACAGGGGCTTGGCACTGCCTTTGACTGCATCCGCGAGGGCGCTGCTGTACGAACGCAGGTACTGGTTCATGTCCTGGATGTCTTCGAGCATTGATACCACTAAAATGATATTTCACCGTTGCTGACCGCTTCCGAAATCAGCGAGTCCAGGCTATCCTCGTCGAGCGCGAGTCGCAGCACCTTTTTCGTGCCTAGCAGCTCGTGCATATGGCCTTCCTGCCTGAGCTTGCCGTAAAGCCAGTCCAACCACTCCGGAATCATCGGAACAGGATACCCAGCTCTTACGGCCTCGTAAACGAGGCGGGCAGGGTCGCCCTCGTCCACATACAGAAGATTCTCCGGCCCGTCGCCAGACCTGAAAAAGCCTTCGTCCATGACCACCTGATGCAGCAGTGCGTCAGGCAATCTCGTGCTCAGGATTCTGTATTTCTGTCTGTAGGCGCCCCAGGTTTCGATAACCGGCTCCGACAGTATTTCCACACTCCTGCCGGTTACGACGGCGCTTGTTATCGCCTTGACGTTGCTGTCGTGGCCAGCTACAGATAGCAGGTAAAGGCAGTTGTATTCGTCGTACGCGTAACCGTCCGTGCACGCCTCTACGTCCACACCCTTGTCGTAATCCTGGAACCTTACCTTTTGCAGCATCCCCTCTCACATCAGGTTCCTTATCTCGCCGTCAGGGGTCAGCACCTTGATGGAAACCTTGTATCGGTCTACCTGCCGTTCGACCACGACATCGCCCTCGTATTCCTGCTCTACGTGAGTGACCTTCTCGACCTTGCCCCTGACGATGTGCCTGTCCTCACCCTCGCCTACCTTGCCGTCCAGACAACCGCTCGCCAGCAGCAGCCCCAGGTGTCCGGTGTGCAACGGCAGCGGAGGTCGGCCAACGCCGTCTTTGCTGCTGTGCCCGTCCCGGTTAATCTTTCGCCACAGGGTCGAGGACATCAGCTCCTTTTCCAGTTCTGCCTCGTCTATCAGAGTCGACCGGAACAGCTTGACTTCGGGTGACGCTGGCAGCTCGTACATCGGCTCGTCCAGATACGGGATTTCGCGCAGTCCGGTGTGCGGGATAGCGAACAGCTTTCCAAAGGAATTGTCATCCAGGCTGTTCTTGGGTTTTTTTGTGCCAAACAAAACTATCTGCTTGAATTTTTCATATTCCCCGTCCTGGAACCTGTACGTGTTGAAATCCTCAAACCGATATGACAGGATTTTCGCAACATCTTCGGTAACCCTTGACTGCGGAACTATGTAAACCAGAACGCCCTCCGGCAGCAGATACTTGAAGGTGCCCCTCAGAAATGCTTTCTCGGTTCTCTCATGTCTGGACTCGTCCACCAGGCTGCTATCTTGCCAGTCATAAGGCGGGTTCAAAAAAAGGCAACCGTAGGCGTTATTACTTATCCTCACGTCTTCGTAACCGCAGCGCAGTACATGGTCGAGTGTGTCTTTTGCCTGCTTTGCCCTGTAGTCATCGAGTTCTATTCCATAGGTGGTCGCGTTGGCACCGTCCACAACGTTCCTCAAAGCCGCACCCTCACCGCAGCAGGGGTCCAGGATGTTGACGTTTTCACCAGGAAAGCTCAGAAAGGTTCTTATCCGCTCTGCCACGGACAACGGTGTAGGGTAGTAGCCCATCTTGATTCTCGCTTCCGGCCTCGTGTCAACCGCCTCCTTTACTTCTGTTTCCGTTCAAATGCGAGTAGAACTGCCCGAACGTCTCGCATCTAATTCGGTCGTTTTTGTACGGGCACCTTTCGAAGACCAGCTTTGATTGCGGCGGGTCACCCTTGCCATTGCCGCAGCCGAACTGGTAACCCTTACCGGATGCCCTGTAGGCCACCTCGACAATCTGCCTGGCCGTGTGCTCTTCCATGGGAGGGCTGCACCTGCTCGCAAAGGACTCGACCATTTCTGATGCTTCTTGTTGCGTATGTCCTGCGGAGCGGAATCTGCTCGCAAATCTCAATGACATCGCAGACCTTGCCCCCTCAGCCACACCTTCCCGATACAACTCAAGTTCTGCCTGGCAGAGCGTCTCTTTAAGATTTCCATTGTTCAGGAAGCCGCCCGGATCAGGCAGGTCTGCATAAGGGACTTTCTTTGTCTGCTCAATGGAGCGTTCGAATATCTCTACGGCCTCGGCAATGGGTTCAACGTGGTATTTTGGCACAAGTCCACTCTCGTCCGTCAACCAGGAATGCCGCGGCTTTTGAGCAATGCGGCGTATCTCTTCCGGCTCGCAGGACAGCAACTCTTCCATCTGGAGCGGCACTTTGTATAACCCTGATTTTGAGTGCCTTGTGTTGGGCAGTCGCAACAATCTCAAACGGTCGCTGATAGAAAAGTCAACAGTCTCCAGGTGCTTGACCCTCGCCTCTTTAACAATTGACTGTCTGAACTGACAAAAGATTTTCGGTAATTCTGTGCTCGGTTGAACCTCCCCAAAGGTTGCGGTTGCAATGTTGACGTGAAATCCTTTCATCCCGCTGTAGTAGATGGCGATAGCCTCTTCGTGTACGCCATGCTTATCCAATAAGTAGTGCGTTAGTTCGTTGGCGGTCTGTAATGCATATTCAAGGTTCCGGCTGTCAATATCCAGCGGCAGATAGTGAGCATAGCAAGGACCCTGATAGCCTGACACCGAATGGCCGTTGTTCTGGATGTGTTCGCGAAGGCCCCGGTCGAATATGAAATACGTGCAGAAGCAGTCGGTATGACCATAGTTTTTCGTAACTGCTGGTAAGTCTCCAACTTCGACGACGTTATTGCGGAAACCGAGTAAAGCCCTTGAAGCAAAGTCTACGTAATGAAAGCTCCCGATATCGGCCATTTCTTTGCACCGTCAAGAAGTAGACAGACAGGGACTTTTTATGTGCTGTACGGGGGTTGCTGTTGGTGCGGATGCGGATAACCGAGAGGATGTGGCATTTATGAATTGAGTATCAATGCTAACAGGATGAGGGCCTCGACAGCTTTACGGCACTGTCTCTTCAGCCTGTGTTGTTGAACGAATTTGGGGAATTGAACGATGCGCTGCTATTTCGCGACGTTTCTCTTACACATTGTGAGCAGGGTTGACCTGCCATGTGGTTGGGTTAATTCAGCCTTTCAGCAGCTCAATTATTTTTGATAGAGCATTGCTTCTTCCCAGCGCTTCATACCTACCCTGAAAGAAGTACCGATGAAAGTCGTTTCTGCTCCTGAACAGATCATAAATCTGGGTCATAATGTCGTCCACGCAATAGTACAGTGCTGCTTGTCGAAACAAGTCAGGATAGTGTTGTTCTAATGTTTTCGGTATGTCCGCAACAAGGTCGCGCCCTTCGGGCCACTTTTCCTTGAAAAGAGCGTAGATGCCCTCGAAATTAGCCCACTCGTCTTCGAAGAGAGCAGTGTGATAGTCGATTCGCTCCTGAATGATTGCGCATATGCGATTGAATACCGTCGTCTGCGTTGCGTGGAGTTTCTTAATTGCTTTCTTTTCAAGCTCGGTCTTGTGCTTTCTGGCGGTCGTTTTCTTAGGTTCGAGTCTGACAAATGGTTCCTCATCAATTTCTCTTACCTCTGTGAAGAATTCCTCTCCGACCTTGGTTTGAAGAATTTCCAGCAACCTTTTATCGGTTTCAGTCATAAACTTAGTAAGATCGTCCAGCGAGTCCGGTGCGACCATGGTGCGGATTTCGAAGATGTTTTTTAGCACCTCGGATTTGTGATGTTCGATTTTATCTTTGAGAAACTTTTCTTCGGCAAGGCAGAATTTGCAGATATGCCTTTTGTTCTTTTTTGATAACGTTCCTATAGATTCTTTGCATGTCTCGCACAGGTTATGAATATTCTGAGGAATGTCGTATTTCAATTCTTGTAATGTGTTTATCAGATAGACGTATGCCCATTCCACGCTGTCCGTCTCAGCGTGTATGAGCTTATGTACTTTTCTATTTCTATAACAGTTAATTTCATCCAACTTCTGTGGTTCAAAAAACTGGCAATGCGAATAAAATCTGGTGAAAATTCCAGATTTGCGAAATATGCCTATCCATTGACCTAATGTTATTTGGGTATCTTGTTTGGTTCCTGCTATTTTTAGTCTCTCCCTTTGTATTCTGTCCCTTTGTTGATCGGACACTTGGTTAAGTACGCGCTCATATTCTTGGCTCGTTAGTTTCTCCAGCAATGTTGTAATGTTAGTTATTGCTCTAAGGTTGTCTGCTCGGCTTATTTTTATTCTGATATTTTTTACTAATTCTTGAAGTTCCAGCTTGGACATGGTTTCACGAATCTATTGTTGTAAAAATGACTTAAAAATCCATCACCTTCAAACGCACCGGTGTGAGAGTCGGCTTGGGCAGCTTCCATGAGTGCGCTTCAGCCTGCTTGTGAATTCCGGGTTTTGTCGTGCGCGACCCCCCGCCTTATGGATCACCCGAGTGTAGCTTCGTCCAGGTTTTCTCAGACCAGTCCGCTGGCCCTGCGCCTGTGGCCAGGCAGTTTTTTGCAGGGCGCAAATCACCTTAACCGAGGGACGCTCGGACGCATAATTCTCGATTTCGGTCTGCAACCGAACTATCGAGATAAGGTGCCTTCGCTTTATCACCCTCGAGGTGATTTGTATGAACAAAAAACTGGTTCACACGCAGGCTGTCCAGGCCAGCGACAGTCAAAAAAACAACAACGGAGGAGGTGCGGAAATGACGCCCGTGAACCCAGACCCCCGTCCGCGTCAGAGTGAGCCTAAGAAGAAAGAATACGAAGTGGCACTGGCCAGAGTAGACGAAAAGTGCCGCGTGGTGATTCCCAAGAGGGTGAGAAGCAGGGCAGGCATAAAGGCCAGAACCGTTGTGCTGGCTACCGGCTCGGATAGCGTTGTCTTCTTGAAGAAAGTCCGGTTTGTCGAGTCACCTCTGGCTGACCCCAATGGAGGCCTGGTGGTTCCGGCGGTGTCTCCCTTCCGCCGACCCGACGGCGTCCGCGAGCTGATAATCTGGGCGCTGGCACAGAGGCGTGTTCTGTCGTCCAGAAAGCTCTACAATATCGTGAAGCGGTCACGTGGGAGAATAAGTTTTCAGGGTGTCTGGAAACAGTTACAGCACCTGATGCAGGAGGGAGTGGTATTGAGAGTTGGCATCCGCCAATATACTTTGAACAGGCGGTGGCTGGACCAGCTTCGCATCTTCTGTGACACAGCGGAGGACAACCACAGGACGTGTGACCAGGTGGAGGATGTGTGAGTGTGACCTTTTGGGACATTATGCACTGAGTTCGGTTGGGCCTGCAAGCCTGGTCGATACCTAATATTGGACAAATATTCTTGATTTTTGACAGGTGAGTTGTCACGTGATGCTTGTTGAAAGGGCTGAGTCAGGTTGCAAACGTGTACTATTAGGTGGGCAGTGCGCGCATGTTGAGTCGGGAGAAAGCCACCCCCGCCACTTGTACCTGTCCAGTTGGATAACGGTTCGGCGGTGTTGGTGGCGTTTGAGTAAAAAGCCGGTTGCTTTTGCTTGAGCGGTGTGATACCTTTGTTCGTAGGCCGGGCAATGTCACTTGGGAGGTTCAGAGACTCGGCGATATACGCAGGACTCAACTTCTTGAAGATATGGTGGACCTCTACCATTATCCACGTATCGCTGTAAGAATGTGCCTACAGCTTTCTGGCCAAACTTTACCGAAGTTTTCTCATGAAGAAACTGCTGGACAGTTGATGCGTTAATCAACCCATCGTCATTGAATAATTCAGTAAGCGGTGAGTTTTCCGGACTTCTAATGAGACGGTGGTACCAACCTTGGTACGTGCGAGACTCTGGTCTCTGGCGGCGCGGCATGATTGGACGCCCCCTTTCGTCATAAGGATATTTGCGAGGCCTGCCAGGCTGCCCGATTCGGGGTTCTCTTACCTGCTCGCCCAATACACTATAGTAGTTGTCATTCAGCCTGAATGTGTCTGGGCCAGTTCTCTCGATGGGAGCGATCTGGTGCTTTTGGAACTGCCGGGTATTGTAATTCAGAATGCTTGTGGGGTCCGGCCTGACATTCGCGACTCTCTGGAGAGCGCCGCGGATTTCCTTGAGCGTCCATTCTGTCTGGCCGAGTTGTTCTAATGCCAACTTCAAATACCAATCCATATAACAGGAAAGGCGGTGATACCGGGTGGAAGATGGCACCATATTTTCCTTATCTGCGAAAATTTTTTTGCTCGTCATGAATATGGATAAGTCCTTAGAAATAAAAGGGTTGCGCTGATTAAGACTTAAATTTGTGACTCAACAGAGAAAAATTTCAAATTTTTTTGGTTGACACATCGTTAAGTAACGCGTAAGATGAAGCAAAATACGCGTAAGCTTACGGAATAGCATTAAGGAGTGTTTGAATGAGAGCAAGTGAGATAGTAGAACGTATTCCAAGGTTGACTAGAGATGATATTTATAATTGGCAGAGGCAGGGTTATTTGTCACCTAAGGTTGTGCAGAAAGGGAAGAAGGCTTGGCGAGAATATGACCACAAAACCGTCAAGCTAATTGAACTGATGGCACACTATCGAGCGGAAGGTTTTTCTCCCCGAACAGCCCGCGAAAAAGCCCAGTCTTTCCTGAGGCGACAGACCGAACATGAAGCTGTCAAAAGCGATAGTCGGGCACACAAAAAACGAAAAGTGTTCTGGGATGAGCAGCAAAGGCCCATAGTGGAGGTGGTTGATTCAGACAGATTGCTTGAGGATTCAGGGGAACTGGGGTCTCTTCCTGCGAAGGATGTTGTTTTGGTGAGCCGCACGATTGCAGCATTTTGTGATCGGTTTCAGATCGGCGATATTGTCGTGAATGGAGATAAGGCCGGCATGTTGGCTGGGGGGATTTGTGTAGTCAGTCATATTGAGTTCGGTTTCGACTTGCGGCTAGTTGACATACGAGACGTGCACCGAGGAGTTGTGGACGCTCCTGATTCGGGAGTCGGCATGTTAGCGTACGAGTTCCATGATTTCTGGCGTCTCTGGGAGGCACTTTGCGATTTTGGTGAGTGGCCGCAACATGTGAAGCTCTTGTTATGTCTCGATGCGCGACCGAAAGTGGTTGTGGGTAAAGTACCAAGCGAAGAAGTGATGAGGAAGCTGGATTTACGAGGTTTTAGAAAGGAAGCAATCCCTTGTTTCCCATCAAGTTTTTTGTTTGTGCCCGAATCGGGGATATCATTCAAGACTGGGCTAAAAACAGGTGACCTAGAAGTCGATTCGAAAAACTAGGAACAAAATTAAGGAGATCGGTTTCTTGATGTAGGAACGAGACAAGGAAGGACGACCCGAACCAAAACTTGGTCCAATCTTTAGCCAGCGGCCCAAGTAAGGTTCAACCCGGTGACCTAAACGAGCTAACGCCCGTTCGTTTCGGATTGCGGACAAATCCACTGGGTCGCCCTTTGTGCATAAGTATAACGTGAATCGATGAGGATGTCCAGAAGAACCGTTATTGAAAGGAAACATGAAATGAAAAAACAGAAAGAACAGTCCAGCATTTACCTGGCGAAAAACGAGCTGGCAACACGCAGGCACGGCGCAGCAACCGGACTCGTGAGGGCTGCTTTGGCTATGCCCATGGCCTGTAGTCTGGAACACATGCTAAGCGTGGAGGTCGCGTCGCCAGGGCTTGTGGAGTTCGAGCATCAGGAGGCTGCCAGGAAGATTATTGAAATGGAAGAGGAAGTTAAACAAAGGGAGCGTGAAGCCATGCGTTTCACAAGGGACTGAGCGCGGTTTACGCGGGGTTTTGCGGGCAGTTCAGGGGCAAGAAGCTGCCCGCTCTTCCCCGCAGGGAAGGAAAAGGATTATGCTCGTGCGAAATTCAATCAATATACCGTCTGTGACTCTTGACGGGATGATTCTTGAGTTCGGGAAACGGCGGCATACAAAAGATGCAGTGTGCGAGATGGGGGTGTTTAGAAGAGAAGGAAGGCAGGAGATTCTGCATCATTCCACCACGTATATCACGGATGATAAGGAGTTGGTCAGGTATCTGCGCAAGGTCAGCCGCGCCGGTAGGTTCCCGCTGATTGTGTCATACGGCGTCTCTCGTCTAAACGACGGTGAATCGCAGAGGTATGCTTCCGCTGTGGACGAAGCGGGTATCTCGTGTGCCGGGCTCTTACACCTGTACAGGGCAAAGGGGATGTTAATGGCAGAGGGCTGGTTGAGGGAAGGTGAACGGTTCGAGCCGGTTGACATGCTGAAAACGCCGGGACCAGGAATGGGCGCATTGTCGGTAGGCCCTCTATGGCCGCTTCAAAATATGGAGGCCGGACCGGAGAATACGCCGAAAGCAGATGAGAAATATCATGATAATCCGCAGGAGGTTGCAGACCTTAGCCGTCTCATATTACGTCTTGGTGAAGGGGATATGGCCAGAGGTCAGGCAATTCATAACAGAACTGAGAATCTGCGGGTTGCTCAGGTCGGGTGCGGACGTATGGGGTCCAAAGTGCTAATCGAACTGGCGAAAAGCGGCGTCGCCAGGAGAGGAGGGAAGTTTCTTATTGACGCTGACTTGGTTGAAGAGGCGAATCGTGACGTGATGCTTCTGCCCGAATCCTCTGTGGGGAAGCCAAAAGCCGAAGAGCTGGCGAAGCTGGCTCTGGCACTGGACCCGGGTGCTCTGGTAATCCCTATAGTAGGGACGATAAGTGACAGGATTGCGGCTGAGGCCGCGATGTCGAGCGATATCATCATCAATTGTACGGATAACGATGCGGCGGTCGTCGGTACCGAAGTGCTGGCCCGCAGGTGCAACCGTGTCCACTTCGCCCTGACCGGCGGGACTGCCTATACGAAAAGCGGGGCAGTGGCCGTTGGCGGGGATATGAGGTTGAGCTTATGCGGTTGCAAGAGGTGCACGATATGTTTCGGCGACGTTGACTGGCGAGGGGCCATGAAGGAATTGTCGCGGACGGCAGAGCAGGAGAAAAACGAAAGGTTGAATAACGACTGGATGAAAGAAAGGCCGGGATCAGACGGCGGCGTCCTGTGTTCGGTTACAGGAGGATTTATGCACACGTTCTGGCGTTTGCTTCAAGGCAAGCAACGGCGGTCCCTGTGGATGCATTACGATGCTAACGGAGAAGTCCCGGGCTGGCACGACTGGACCACGAGGGCAAGACGCTACTGCCGGTTTTGTGGCCGGAACGGCATTGGAGGTCTTGGCGATTGGAAGAAGAACAATGAATGGCGATTGTGACAGAGTGGGCTGGGAAGATGCGGTAAGCATGGGCAGCGACCCCGGAAGTAATACGGACACCTACGACGGACCGGTTGAATGGGATGGCGCCGTAAAGGAAATCAGGGGAGTCAGCCATGCTGTCAAAGAATTCAGGCGGGCCATTTTCGGCGATTCGGCACGGAGAACATCCGGCAGGCGAGCATCTCGAAAGGGGGACCCTGAAATCGTTGTAGAACTGTGGTTGTTCCTTTTGGGATTGTTAGCGTATTTAGGCGTTTTCGTCTTGTTTGGCGTGTGGTTAGGTGCATTGATGCTGGTGGCGAGCCTTAAAGTGAATCTTCATCTTCGCATTTTAGTTATTGTACTGCTGATTCCTACCTATCCGTTGGCATTCGCACCAGTGGTATGGCACCAAGTGTATTCAGACAGACTGGGCATATAGAAAGCCCGGGTACATAAGTATTAAGTTTTTATGGGTGCTAGGCTTTTGCAGGCTTATGGAAAAACGTTTTTCAAGAGTGAATGAAATGAAAACGGAAGAAACAAAATAATGAGAATGAACAGGAATGGAAAATGATATTTGAGAGAATAATAGAGCTGCTTCAATCGATTACGGGTGCACTGCGCGGTAACAGCGTATCGCGATGGAGACAGGAAGACATTTATGAATCGTCAGCCAGCAAGCACGAGCTGGTCGAACCCCTGCGCGAGGGCACCGGGACGAGAAAGCGAGAGGTGCACGCGATTGGCCCCTGGGCCTCCAGCGACGGCGTGGGCTGGGACAAGGAGCGGGTCGAGTACGTTGATGGGCAGCGGGTGCAGACGACGGTTGAGTACAGTCAGGCCAGGCGGTGCGACTGCGGGGCCGTGCTCGCCTACCAGAACTACGTGCTGGGCACTTGCCGGATTTGCTCCAGGGTAGTGTGCAAGCATGAAGGGTGCGCCGCGAGATGCGACAGGTGCGGCGCCCTGGTCTGTACACGCCACTGCGTGCATATAGGCGAACATACCTTTTGCACGCGTCATCGTGCTTACGGCTTATGGATGCGCTTCTGGGGAGTGCTGAAATGAAAACGTTGTGTGTAATAATTCTGTTTATCCTGCTCATGGGGCCCTTGCGCAGGCCGTTCTTCAGTCAGTGGAGGTTCAATGTTCCCGCATTGATTGCAGGTCTGGCCGTGCTGTTCCTGGCTGGCAGGCTCATGCGCCCCGAAGACCCCGGCTGGTTTCCCTGTGCCCTGGCGCCGCTCGCAGCGCTCGGTGCGGGGGCGGCGTTCAAGAAGTGGCTGGACGATGTGTTCGGGAAGGAGAAATGAGATGATATCAATTCCCATGATAGAGAAGCTGGCGGACATGGTTGGGCCGGACGACCCGCAGGTCATGATGCTTGTTGAAAATGCAAAGCTTTTCCCCGACAGCAGGGACACCTCGTACAGGCTGTTGCAGGCCATGCTGAAGCAGAAGGGTTTGAGCTTGGGCAAGGAACCGGCTTTCGGCATCCCGTCAAAGCTGCCCGATGAAGGCAAAAAGATAGGCGACGCGATGGCGGGCGACACCATTCACGGCGCTTGCAGGTTCGGGATGGGCCAGTTGCCGGGAAACGTTGGATTGTTCGGGGGCAGCGGAACAGGGAAGTCAAGCCTGGCGGGTCTGATGTGCGAGTGGTGGATTGGGTTGGGGATATGCGTGATAATCCTTGACGTGGCCGACGAGTACGAGTGGCTGATTCACCGCTTCGGGGTGAACAGGCTGCTGGTCATCCAGGCGAGGCACTTTCCCCTTGGAATCTTTGTCAACCCCGTCGGCTCGTGCCTCTCGCCCCTGGCATGGCTTTCCAGGGTGGTGGGAGTTCTGCGCGAGGCGCTGTTCCTGCGGGACGGGACGTGCAACCTGCTGCTAAAGACAGTCGGCTCGATGTACAGGGAGCGCGGAGTGTTCGAAGGTTCGCGGGACTATCCAACCGCAACGGAGGTCTTCCAGCGTTTGGTGACGAGCAAGTTCAGCGTTCAGAGCAGAAACGCGGGTTTCCTGGAGAGCGCTGTAAACAGGTTCCACGGGATGTTGCAGTCGTTCCCCGGAATGAATGCGAAGAATTCGCTTGTCCCCGAACAGGTCTGCGGGCGGTCGTTGATAATCAGGATGGCCGACCTCAGCCCCCAGGAGATAGACGTCTTCGGCGGTCTGCTGGTGGCGTGGCTGCTCGCATACAGGGAGGGCAAAATATGAAGGACACGTATGTGGAACTGGTCTTTGAGGAGGCGCACCTGCACACCTCGCAGCAGAAGATGCGCAGATACGACCTCGGAGAGCCGATGATAGTGCGGCTCTTGAGGACCGGGCGCAAGTTCTCGCTCTCCTGTCTGGTGATAGACCAGACGCCGAGCGAGCTGCCCCCGGCGCTGCTGGGAAACCTGGCTTCGCGAATCGTATTCCGCCTGAGCAACTATCCATGCGTCAGGGCGATTTCCCGGACGATGGGGCTGAGCGGCGGGCAGGAGGAGGAACTGGTGGAACTCGCTCGCAGGTTTGCAATCGTCCAAACGGCGGACACACCGAGGCCTTTTATCATAAGGGTTGTTGATATTGCCGAGCGGTACAGGCCGCCTGAGGATGAGCTGCTTGCGCGGGAGCGGGAGTCCCTGGCTTTGCTTGATTATGAAATACCCGCCGTGGACGTGGTCGGGGTGCTGCTCGGCGGACGGAAAAAAGATGAAAGGCTTGAGTTGAAACCCATCCGGGGCGACATGTTGAAGGTGCTCACGCGGATATGCGAGGTCCCGGCCGAGCTGATTGAGGAGCGCAGCGAAGAGATAGGGATTGAGCGGTCAAGAGAGGGCAGGGCACGAGAGAACCTCAATAAGCTCGGGACGATAGAGATGGGCGACAAGGTCGGTTCGAAGTGGCATCTATACGTGGCTACGGAGAAGGGGAAGCGCTGGGCACGGAGCATGGGCCTAAAGGTCGCGGAGTTCAAGTCGGGAGTCGGGCACGAGTTCATGGTCCGCAGGGTAAGGGAATCGCTTGAGAGGTTCTTCGCGGACATTGAGTTCTTTTCTGCGGGAGAGAGCCTGGGAATAATCGGCGTCCAGCCTGACCTGCTTGCGGGAATGCGCTTGCAGGGACCTGACACCGGATGGAGGATGGCGATTCAGGTTTCATCGACGAACAAGAGCGCATACGAGGTCGATAAGGCGATTGAACTGGCGGGGATTCCGCAGATAGACGTGGTGGTGGTCGTGGCGAAGAACAAGACATCGCGCAAAAGCATTGAGATGAGGCTCGGAGAGAGGACGGGAAGCGAAGGTTTGTTGTGGAGGGAGAGGGGAGAGCGCAAGGATGCTCAAAATAAAACGGGGAAAGGGCCTCGTGAGGAACATCATAAAGAGACTCGGAGAGGGGGAAGGATACAGGGAGATGCTCATGTTCGGGAATGCGCGAAGTGCATCAAAATCATCGATTTTGAGATGTGCGTAAGTCGTGACTACGACTGGAGTTGGGTAATAAAATAATGGAAAACGTAAATTCATTGGTTAATAGGTGAAAGAAACGGGTCATATGAACATGAACCGGAACGGTGAAAAACGAATCTATTGTCCTGTGGAAAAGGATGTGGTGACTATCAGGGGTAACTGTGACCATTGCCCGTTCTGGGATGGGCTGAAGTGTACAGCGGGAGATGGTGCTCATCTTGCAAAGCGGGCAGGGAGAATCGCACGAAGCTTCAGAAGACTGTTGAGGGGAATGAAGAGACCGGGGAGGAGAGGCAGAGGTCTGAGGGTTCCGCCCGTCTGGGAGAGCTGGCCGATGTACAATGCTCCCGACGAAGTTCCCCCTGCTCTGGATGAGGAGTCCGCACCAGGAGTTCCAGGACCTGACTTCCACAGCATAGAGCATTATGAGCCTGAAGAAGAGGATTATGTCCTGCCCGAACTGATCAAGGAACTCTGGGATGTTGAGCCGGATGCCCCTGATTGGGTTTCCGGCCAGGAGTCTGATCTTCCTTCCCCGGGCGATCCTCTGGTTCCCGATTCACCCGCTTGCGCGGATGATCACAAGCTGGAGCCGTTTCCGCCTGGAATGGAGCAGGGACCGGGGATTGAAAATCCCGATGATGGTATGCCCGGCTTTCCGCCGGATATCCCTGGTAAGGGAATGCTGTAGGGAAAGGAATAAACCGATATGCTCTGGCGCAACATTTATATACCTGAATGTCAAATATCAATCATGGGGGCACCAGAGGCATTACAATTCCTCGATGTACTCTACAAACACCGACTTCTTTCCAGGCGAACCGTTGCGCAGTACGTGGTCGATACTCTGCTTGCAGGAAAAGAGAGCAGGGAGGGAACGCCCGGCTATGCGGTATTTGAAGAGAGTGTATACGGAGAAATATTCGACGAGATGCTTGGTAACAGGATGCAGGCCGGAGACGATCCGAACGAAGAGGCTGTCAGCAACGAAGCATACTTATACATGAGGAAGATAATAGAGACGTCGGTTGATGGTATGCACAGGCTTTCGACTCTCGACCCACCTTACAACGGATTTTCAAGGGAAGCTTATAATGAGGTCTGGAATCTTCTGGGAAGTACCGGGAGGAGGTATCTCGGAATAAAGGCGTACAGGGACAGAATCAGCATGGACAAAAATATGGTGCACGCGATCATCATCGAGGATGGAGAGAACGGACCCGATAACCAGTCTATTCAGGTCACCGGTCCCGAAGCAACACTACAGGACATGAAGCAGATGGAGGATGATGTGAAAAGAGCCGCGGACGAGATGAAATGGGAGCCGGATGAACCGTGGATGGAGCCTTTCCCGACAGGCATTGCCCGGGGAGGTGAAGGTAATCCAGGGGACTATGGAAGCTACAGGAGAGAACACGCACTGGTTTGACTGTGATTTCTTTAAGTGTTTA
>Ga0315543_1001889_pt1 | contig 21508 bp, 15 predicted proteins | sample SalMarSW160210MG_2_FD_203098 | JGI IMG/M metagenome (GOLD analysis project Ga0315543, IMG submission 203098) | Salt marsh sediment microbial communities from the Plum Island Ecosystem LTER, Massachusetts, United States - Salt Marsh Sediment SW1601-210 ...
GTACGGCGTAGCAGTTGGCACTCCGGTCGCCCTTCGGGCTCCCTCTGTGCCAACTGCTTTAATACACGGTGACGGATCCACCTTAAGTAAGCCTGTTTTGTGTCTTGACAATGGGTAGGGGTATAGTATCCGTTGTTTGTCCGCCTGAGGTGGATAAATCCGCCAAATGAACGGCGGATAAATGTTGTATATTATTATGTTGCGATAAAAAATTTTAAAGGATTTTCCTATGTTTAGCAATATTCCACCGAGTATTTGGATCAGAATTTTAATGTTCTGCTACAAGGCTAAACACTTTATGACATTTTTTCTTGGATTCTTGGGAGTAAAACAAAAAATCTCTTGGTTTGAATATAATCTATCGATTAAGATTCTCTGTTTCCCTATCAGTCGTTTTAATCCTGATATTGTAGTTGGTGTTGGCGTTGGTGGTTCAATTTTATCTGCAACAATCGCTGGAAATATAAATAAGCACTTTATTGCCATAGATCGCGAAGTTAATTGGAATAATAAACGCGGTGTTAATCTTTTAGATGCCTCACTTACAGATGAGCGAAAAAACTTATTTGTAAACAAAAAAGTTTTATTGACTTCTGCTGAGATAATATCTGGCGAGACAACAAGAAAGATGAAGGATTATATTCAACAATTTAATCCAAAAGAAATAAAAGTTGCTTGTATAGATTACAATACAATTGCCGCTTCACAAATAACTCCAGATTATTATTATTTAACTACCACTAAGATTATTCAGAAGCCATGGAGAATTCTTAAAACTTACATTGGCTCAGACGACATACAACGCAAATAATACAATTGTAGTTTATGAAAAGAGCAAAATTGATTTTAATTATGGGGGTTCCCGCTTCCGGCAAAACAACGATTGCCAAATCGATCATTAAACAGATAAAAGCTGTATATTTAGATAATAACTTTATTGCCGATGCCTTTTTTCCTCACACAAGAGATGATAAGAAATACAAAAAAATAAGACATAATATTTATAAAGTTTTATATCGTATAACAAGTGAAAATCTTAAACTTGGCAATTCTGTAGTGTTAGATGTCCCTCATGTAACCCATATGAAAGTCAAAAATTGGCGTATTAAAATATATAATTTAGCTGCAAATGCAAACGCCGAATTAAAAGTTATCAGGTGCTATTGTTCAGAAGAAACCTTGAAAAATCGTATTATAGATAGAGGGGAAAAAAGAGACAGATGGAAATTGTCAAATTGGGATAAATTCCGAAAAAAAGAACCAATATTTGTCAAAATACCCTTTGAACATATTGATGTCAATACAGAGGAGAAAACCGAAGAGAATATTAAAAAAATTCTAAAATACCTTAATTCATAACAACTCAGCCCACCGGACCATCCTTGTGGTCTAACCGCTCATCGGGCTGAAGATTTCGAGCGCTCTGCATTGAATTGAACACGGCTTGTCAGCCATCCGTGTGAAGAGTACATGTTAAGCATCTGCCGTTCGGCATACGGCGTAAAAGGCTGGCTTTGGTTTACATTGACGGTCGAACAACATAGGATAGTCGGACCTTCCACTTATGGGCATGTAGCTGCGCCATGATTGGCCGTCGTGGACGGCCCAAAATGTTACCCGGCTGATCCTTGACTTCGCAGCGCCGAAAGGTGTCCTGTGGAGGGCAAGCCTGTCCCGGTGCGGCGGGATTAAAAACCGGAATCTTGATTAAGCAAGTCTCCTACCTCGATATAAGTTTAATATGGTATAGTAGAGTGATTTGGAGTACATAAAGCGCGTACGCGCTTTACGTATAAGCTTTTTGTTTCGATTAATTGTTAAGGTTGAACAAAAGAATGAACAAGAAGAAAATTGCTAAACAAAAATGCTACGTTTGGCAGAGGGGATTCTGGGAACACCTGATTCGCGATCAGCAGAACTTTGCCCGACATATGGATTATACCCACTACAATCCTGTAAAACACGTATATGTGAGATGTCCTCATCAATGGAAGCATTCGAGCCAGAGTGGTGCGAAATATCGCGCCTTACATGCTACATGCTAAGCATTTGCCGTTTGGCATACAGCGTAAAAGGCCGGCTTTGGTTTACATTGACAGTCGAACAACATAGGATAATCGGTCCTTCCACTTATGGGCATGTAGCTGCGCCATGATTGGCCGTCGTGGACAGCCCAAAATGTCACCCGGCTGACCCCCCCTTTAGGGGGGGCAAGCTTGTCACGGTGCTTGTGAAAAAGTGCAAACAATTCAGCGTATCGTTTCGCCAAGTCTTTTTGAACGGAATCCGGCAGGCCATCCGGGTATGGGTTGTACTTTTTCTGCGTTGCAGTATCAAAGGAGGAGAGGTCCACTAACTTAGAATCGACAGGATAAAAAGGAAGTACGCCTACGTCCATCTCTGTGACCATCAGCTTGACGCCTAATTTTGAAAGAGCCTGGATGGCGGTCTCAAGCTCCTCGATACTCGGATAGTCCAGGAACCAGTGTCCCTGTATGCCAAGGCCGTCTATGCGGACGCCTTTTGACTGCAGGTCGCGGATAAGCCGAATGACAGCTTCGCATTTGGGCTGCTTCACAAGATCGTATTCATTGTAATAGAGCTGAGTATTAGGGTCGGCCTGGCGGGCGTATTCAAAGGCCTTGAGCACGTAGTCTTCGCCGATAGTTTCGAGCCATTTGCATTTTCTGAAGCTGCCGTCCGCTGCAATTGCTTCGTTGACGACGTCCCAACCCTGGATTCGGCCTTTGTAGCGACCCATCACGGTGAAGATGTGCTCTTTCATTCGTTCAAGCAACGCCTCGCGGCCCAAAGGCTTGCCCGATTCATCCTGGAACACCCAGTCCGGGGTCTGATAAAACCAGACGAGAGTGTGGCCGACTACAAACATTTTGTTCTTCTGGCCAAAAGCCACATAACGGTCCGCCGGCTCGAAATTATATTTGTTCGGCTCCGGATGAACCTCTTCCCATTTTAGAATGTTTTCCGGCGTGATGCTGTTAAAGTGTTTTTCCACAAGGGCCATGGTGTCTGGTTCATTGCCGGAAATCTGATTCAAACTGAGGGCAGCACCAATATGAAAGTCGTCCTTAAACACGTCTTTCAAAGCCGGTTCGTCAGTGCGCTCGGCATCAGTTGCAGCGGCGGTTTTGTCTTGTTTTGTTTCATTGTTGTTCAACTAATTTTCCTCCTTATTTTTTGACGTATGCTCTGTTTAAAAACCCCACCGTCATTTCGACCGAAGCGACCCTTAAGGACGCGAAGTGGAGAAATCTACCCAAAAACAGATTTCTCGACTCACCTTCGGCTCGCTCGAAATGACATTCTGAACTCTTTTCAAAAGAGCAAGTTTTTATCGATTAAAATCTTGAGCATTTCCATTGCCTAATTGGCATCAAAGACCAACTTCGGTGGAGATGTACTCAAACCAGTCAAAATCCGCCGGGCTCGTGCACTTTTGGCCGTTGCCACTGGCGTACATTCCAAAATACACGCCGGTAAAACACATCCCGTAGTCAAAACCTATCGTTTCAATGGACAAGTCTTTCGTCAACGCTGTGCCCAATACCTGTCGGGAGCCGTTTGCAGACTGACAGGAAAATTCATAAGATAGCGGCATTGCCTTGACCGACAATATGATTGGGCCTGGCTGGATATCTGCGTATTGAACGGGTTCGACTATTTCGCCTTTGACGACTTTCCTGAAAAGAACCTGGCGCTTACCGTCCTTCAGCGTTACCGCGATTTCGTAATGATGTCTATCATCTTGTCGGGCTACAAGACCGGCCTCCTCATTTTCACTATCGGGGTCGAATTCAAGCATAATTGAAGCGACACAATTGAAATCAGTCTGCCTTTGTCCAACAAAGGCGGGTGAATCCTTGTCGCTCATAGTTATTGCAGAGCCATTGAGTCTCAGGAAACCGGGACGCTCTGTGAGCGAATAATCGCCCTTGTTAGGATTTCTCAAATAATTCCACTTCAACGCCAATGTTTTACTATCGAAGTTGTCCCTTGCTGGTTCTTTCGGCCAGATATGTTGTTTTAGTTTCGGCGCGGGCATTACTAAGTCAATTGTGCCGGTTTTATTAACCACCGGCCAGCCGTCTTCGTTAAAGACAACCGGTGCCAGAAAGGTCTCACGGCCGATGTGATGGAACCGACCTCCCTGTGGTCGGATTCCCAGACAGACCAGCCACCAGCCGTCGGGAGTCTCAACAAGGTCTGCATGTCCGACAGCGCGGATCGAATTGTCATCGAGACCACGATGTGTAAGGATAGGATTATTCGGATTTGATTCGAACGGTCCCCACGGCGAATCGCTGCGGGCGACGGTGACCATATGGCCATAGCTTGTCCCACCCTCTGAAATCATCAGATAATATTTGCTGTCGATTTTATATAAATGCGGCCCTTCGGGCCAGATGCCGCCCGTGCCGCGCCATATTTCCTTCAATGGTCCTTCGTCGAGTTTGCCGGTTTTGAGATTGAGCGTTGTTTGAGCAGTGCAGCCGTGGCGTCCGCCTTCCTGTCGATGGTAATAGACCGTGCCATCGTCATCAAAAAACAGTGAAGGGTCAATACCGCCGCCGTCATTCATCCAAATCGGCTCCGACCAGGGGCCTGCGGGGTCTTTTGCGGTAACGTAAAAATTTCCGTCGCAATCCACACAGGTAGTTATCATATAAAAGGTGCCCTCGTGGTAACGAATCGTCGGTGCATAAATACCACCCGAAGCCCGAACTCTGTCGAGGTTCAACTGGCTTTTGCGGGTAAGGCAATATCCGATTTGCCGCCAATGCACTAAATCCTTGCTGTGGAAGATGGGAACGCCCGGAAAATACTCAAAGGAACTGTGCACGACATAATAATCTTCACCCACTCGACAGATACTTGGGTCGGGACAAAACCCACTGATAACGGGGTTCTGATAAGTTTTGGTATTTTCAACTGAACCACCAACAAGTAAGGAAATGGATAAACAAAATACTACTAAAAGCTGCATGATATTCTCCTTCAAATTTTGAGGTATTACATATCAGAGTTTTTAAACTAAAAAAATTCCTCTACTGGGTTGTTTCAATTACTGCATCAAAAGCCTGTTTGGGTTGGTAGTTTCGATCAAACAACAGAGGAGAACCTCCGATCCATGATGTTGCATCATAAACGCCCCAGAAGGTAACGCGGGAGATATCGTTCTTGTGTTTGAGAAAAACCGAGAAGAGCTCAGCGTACTTTTGAGCAAGCTTTTGCTGTGTCTCGTCGTCGACGGCATTGGAATCAGACGTACTTTGCCTATTAATCCTACTGATATCCGCTCCCCTGTATCCGCGAGTCCGCGTCCTGATATCCAGCTCGGTAATCATGACCTTAACGCCGGTTGCTGCCAAAGCGGTGATGCTATATTCAAGGGATTCCTTATCAGGATAATCCAAACCGCTGTGCATCTGGATACCAACACCATCGATTCGGAGTCCTTTGGATTTGAGGTATTTCACGATTGCTACCGCGCCTTCGCACTTTTCCTTTTCCGTATCGAGGCTGTAATCGTTGTAGTATAATTCTGCATTAGGATCGGCCTCGTGGGCGTATTCGAATGCCTTCGCGATGAAATCATACTCCTTTTCCTCCGAACCTTCGCTAATTATTTGCACCCATCGGCTTTTGCGTAACGTGCCGTCATTTCTCAGCGCTTCGTTTACCACATCCCAGCCTTTAATGCGGCCTTTGTAACGACCGACAACGGACATAATATGGTCCTTCATTCCGGCAAGCAGCGCTTCACGTGTTAATAGATTTCCGGAATCGTCACGAAATGTCCAGCGAGGGACCTGAGCATGCCAGATGAGGCAGTGTCCGATAGGAACCATATTGTTCTTTTCGGCGAAATCCACAAAAAGATCGGCTGGTTCCCAGTTATATTGGTCCGGCTGAGGGTGGATGAGGGACCACTTCATATCATTTTCTGATGTTGCAGTATCGAAGTGCTTTATCGCGATGGCAGCCGCATTAGGGTCTTTGCCCGAGACCAGATTACGGTTAAAAGCGCCGCCGATCAGGAAATGCACTGCGAACACATCTCTAAGAGCAGGTTTATCAGAGCCTTCGGCACCTGCAGCGGCAGACCATGATGTGGTCAAAGACAATAAGATTACAATCAACAGTTTTTTTGTCACCACAATCATCACCTCATCAACTTTTAATCGTCTTTAGCTTGTTTACGACGTTCAACCAGCTCGGTCTCAACCTGTGCCATCAACTGTTTTTTTAATGGATAGAAGAACATGAGAACCATGCCGATCATGGCGAAAATAGCCGGATAAACACTCATAACCATACGTATGCCTAACAATCCATTTGCAGTCTGCTCAACATTAGGCTGATAACCATAAGCTGCCAGTATCCAAGCATTAGCTGCAGCTCCCAGGGCGATTCCAAGCTTCAGCGTGAAAAGTGAGGCTGACATCACAAGCCCGGTAGCCCGGCGTCCCTTTTTCCATTCCGAATAATCGGCCGTATCAGCATAGATGGCCCACTGCAGAACAGATACGGGCCCGACCGCAAACGATGTAATAAGATTGATAATAAACATAAGAGCGAGACTTTGTGGGCCTAAGAAAATGAAGAGTCCTGCGGTTATACCGGCTATACCCAAAGAGACTGCATAAGTTATTGACTTGCCGAAGGCTTTACTAATACGTGTTGTCAGGACGACTCCGAGAATTGTAAAGGCAGTCCCTGACATCGTGAATAAAGAGAATAACTTTGAATAGGACAAATCAAAGACTTTTCCAAGCAAAGTTATCTCCTGGTCTTTTACAAAATACGTGAAATAGTAAAACGTACTTCCACCTCGCATACAAATGAATATAAGCTGGAAGACGGTTGCGACACCGACAAATACCCAGGGCCTATTAGAAATCAAATCGGCAAGATCCTGCTTGATTGGGGTTTTTTGTCCCTTTGGAGGTTGAACGCGTTCTTTACTCGAAAAGAAAGCAATTACAAAAAGAACAACCGCTAATCCGGAAACGATGGTCATGGTCAATTGCCAGCTCTTAGTTGGAATCTCTGCACCATCGGTCATTGTTGGGATGAAGTATTGGACGAAGAGCAGTGCGGCAAAAACAGCTATGAATCGGAAAGAGGATACCGTTGTACGTTCATGAGAATTTGATGTCATGACACCCATTATTGCAGAATATGGTACATTAATAGCCGTATATGCCATCATCAGAAATGTATATGTGATGTAAGCGTATATAAGCTTACCGATATCGTTGAGTTCGGGTGTTGTAAAGGCTAATACTCCAAGTACACCGAATGGTATGGCACCCCAAATTAAATAGGGCCGGAATTTTCCCCATCTGGTGTTGGTTCGGTCTGCAATCATACCCATCATAGGATCATTAATGGCATCCCAGATCTTGGTAACCAAAAACATAGTTCCCGCCGCTTTGGCAGTGATGCCAAAAACATCCGTATAAAAGAAAAGCATATAATATATGAAGGTTTGAAAAAACAGATTCGATGCCGTATCACCCACACTGTAACCGATTTTCTCCTTAATGGAGATTTTTTGTGTTTCAGAATGCATATTTTACTCCTATGAATTCATGTCAGTCACTTCGCTTCAAATTTGAGCATGATGTTATGAGATTTGAGCGAATTTGTCCATTTATTTATTCTACGTTAAACTTTTTTAATAGTGGCTGTTGTATTTAAACATGCTTGTTAAAACAGTCAATAAAAAATAGTGTGTTCCTTTTGAGGGGGAAAGTGCGTCCATTGCGTCACCATACAGGGGCGATAGTTAGGTTATAGGATTACCTACAAATCAGGTAAACTTCATTAGATGTCTATGCAGGGGGCAATGGCAAATCTATCATTTTTGTGCTAATCGGCGGAAGCTCATTTGCCATGTCGGAGGTTCATGAGCTCGCAGACGCGATATTGTACGCTTGATATCCTGGCGAGCAGGTTGTTCTCCTGGAAAGCGAGGTATTGATCTTAGTGCGTCTGAATCCATACAGATAGTCTTCACCATGCAATGATTCATAGCATGGCATAGTTAACTGCATTGTGCTCAAATGAGAGCGATTTATAACTCCCAAATAAATTTTGGGGCTTAATATGGAGCGCATCTAATTTATATGATGCGTATTATTCGACCAATTCAAACTCCGACATCAACCCGGACTGTGAGTTGCTGCCAACCCATAGGTGAAACTTGCCCGGCTCCACAACATATTTCATATCCTTATTGTGAAATCCGGGGGTGTTGCTGGATAAATCGAAGGTAACAGTCTTGGTCTGTTTAGGTTTCAACCGGATCTTCTGAAAGCCTTTAAGCTCTTTGACGGGACGAGTTAAGCTGGCTACCAGATCCCGCACATATAATTGTACGATTTCTTCCGCTTCCGTTTCACCGGCATTTGTCAGGTCGATGGATACCTTTACGCTCTGACCGATTTTGACGTGCTGCGAAGATAGCCGCAAATTCGCGTATTCAAATTCCGTATATGACAGACCATAACCAAACGGATAGAGTGGCTGATAGCCGATATCCAGATAGCGGGCAGCATCGCCGGGCGAGCTTTGAAAAGCGCGAAGCGGGATGTCATCTATCATTATTAGCTTGCGTGTGTGCGGGGGTCGGCCGGTGTTCTTATGAGCGTAGTAAACAGGGATTTGCCCCTCTGCTTTGGGGAAGGTGACAGGCAGTTTGCCAGACGGCGATTCGATTCCGAAAATCAGATCAGCGATTGCCGGTCCGCACATTGTACCCGGATGCCAGGCATAAAGAACTGCCTGGGCTTTCTCAGAGATCTCGCCGATGGTCAAAGGCCGGCCAGCCAAAATGATTAGAACAATCGGCTTGCGGGTTTTTGCGATTTCGGTAATAAGCTCATCTTGTGCACCGGGCAGGTTTAGATACGCTCGGCTGTGTCCTTCGCCGGAGAGTATGGCTTCCTCACCAACAAATATCAGTGCAATGTCTGACTTCTGCGCCTGTTCCACGGCCTTGGCAAAGCCGTTCTTGTCGCGGCTGCGGGAATAGGGTAAACCTGCGACATAGTTCACTTTGGTGGATTCACCAAGCAATTGTTTGATCGCTGCAAGTGGGGTCACAGTATCCTCAACTTTGCCGTCTCGGTTCCAAGTGCCTAATACTTCGTAGGGATCATCCGCCATTGGTCCAATGACGGCGACTGACTTGATGTCCTTCGAAAGTGGCAGCAATCTGTTTTCATTTTTTAAAAGTACAATGCTCTTTAACGCCATGGTTTTTGCCAGTTCAAGGGCTCTTTTGCTGGGCTTTGGCGACAACTTTGCGGAATACGGCGATGGTTTTTCGAATAAACCAAGCTTGAATTTGATGCGCAGGATGTTTCTGACGGCATTATCCACAAGCTCCTCAGGGATTACACCCGCTTTGATTAGTTCTTCCAGATGGTCGACATAGGCTGTGCTATGCATCTCCATATCCACGCCCGCTATGATTGCCTTGTGGGCAACGTCTTTCAGATCGGAACAGAACCCATGGTTTATCATCTCAGCCATTGAATCCCAATCGCTAACGACGAATCCTTGAAACCCCCATTCGTCGCGCAAGATGCGCCTCAGAAGATGTGGATTACCAGATGAGGGTACGCCGTTAATCTCATTGAATGAGGTCATAATCGTCGCGACACCTGCCTCCACTGCTGCTTTGAAAGGCGGCAGATATACGTCCCGCAGCAGGCCTTCAGGAATGTTGGCAGTGTCATAGTCACGACCGCCTTCGGCGGCACCATAGCCCGTGAAATGCTTAGCGCAGGCGGCAATTGTATTGGGTGCCGACAGGTCTTTGCCCTGAAAACCACGCACCATCGCTACGGCCAAAGCGCTGGCAAGATAAGGGTCCTCGCCGAAACCCTCTGCGATTCGTCCCCACCTTGGATCGCGAGCGATATCCATCATGGGTGTGAACGTCCAGTGGAAACCAGCCGATGCCGCTTCCTCGGCCGCAATCTGCGCGCAGGTTGTCACAAGCTCCGGTTCCCAGGCGGCAGCCTGGGCCAGTGGAATTGGAAAAATTGTACGAAATCCATGGATGACATCCCTGGCCATTATTAGGGGGATTCCCAAACGGCTTTCTTCGACGGCTATTCGCTGTATCTCCAGGCTGGTTTGCGGATCGATCTCATTTAACATGGAGCTTATTCTACCTTGTCTGAGGCGCTGTTTTAGCTCTTCTGGAATCTTTCCATTAAAGGCGTTGATTTGAACCATCTGGCCAATCTTTTCAGTGAGGTTCATCCTGGCCAGAAGTGACTCAACTCGTTCATCGATGTCATTATTACCTGCGAAAGCACACAAACAGATACACAAAGGGATAATCATCCCAAAGAAGCAATTCGGCATGAAAGTATCTAATGGTTCGTTTTGCAGCATTTGTGTCTTCCTTAATTAGTGGTTCAGTTCTCAGTGAATAAGATAAAGGAATTAGAATAGCGATATCCTAATTTTTTACAACAAAATCTATGTTGACCTTTGACAGATTATGGCAAAATCTTCTCTTTGTTATAGTATATTTCTGAAGTTCCGGCGTGTTTAAGACCAGCCGTCTGGTGGATATACATTTAGATATAGTAACACGATATAACGGGTAGCTTAACGAAATATACCACTGTAATATTTTATCCTTGATTTATCGCAGCACCGGTCCAGTTTTCATATTTAGGCCTCATAAATGCATTTGCTTCATTTAACCTCGGTAGATAATATTTGACCAAAATTGTCACTTTCAGAACCAGGAGCCGAAACATTGACGTCTATAGGTCAGAGTGGCAGTTTATATTCAATATAAATAAAATTCAAAACAATCTCAGATAAGTGAGGCTATGCAATGAACAGAATAATCCATTTTACAGTGCTGTCAGGTATCTTGATGATTATTCTGCTTCTGTACCGAGGGGTATGGGTTAAGGAATCACTGATCCCTGACTCCCGAATCCTGAACGCTGATTTCCGACCCTTGAATCCCGAAAACTCAACTGAATTTTTCGGAGGAACAAAGGCAATGATAGATAAAGGTCAAATCGACAGTTTCTTAAGAAGCGCACAAAATGAATTAGAACAGGACATTCTCCCTTTTTGGATAAGGTACTGCCTGGACGATGAGTATGGCGGCTTTATCGGCAGGATGTCTAACGACAGGACCATCGTGAAGGATGCTCCGAAGGGGCTGGTGCTAAATGCCCGGATTTTGTGGACGTTCTCAGCAGCCTACCGACTTGATAAAAACGACGAATATTTTGAGATGGCCAAGCGTTCCTTTGATTATCTGATGCAGAACTTTGTGGACAAGCAGTATGGGGGTGCGTGTTGGTTGCTCGACCACAGGGGTAAAGCGATGGATGACAGCAAAGAGTTGTACGGTCAGTCGTTTCTTATTTATGGCCTATCGGAGTATTACCTTGCTACCGGAGACAGCGCTGCGATCGAGAAGGCAAAGGAGCTTTTTTACCTGATCGAGAAGCACTGTCACGATGATGCGAACAAAGGCTACTTTGAGACGTTCGACCGAGATTGGTCAGCCGCTGAAAAGGCAATGCTGGCAACCGGCGATGCACAAGAGAAAAAAACTATGAATACGCATCTTCATCTGCTTGAGGCATATACAAACCTGTATCGTGCCTGGAAAGACGAAAAGCTAAGGACGAGATTGGAAGAGCTTATTGATATTTTCCAAAAACATATCATCAACTCAGAGAGCTTTCATTTCAAGTTGTTCTTCGATGAACAGTGGCATTCGACCAAGGATATAATCTCATTTGGTCATGATGTTGAGGGTAGTTGGCTGCTTTGTGAAGCGGCAGAACTCCTTGATCAACCGGAATTAGTCCATGAGGTTAAAGACATTGCCCTTAAGATGGCGGAGGCTGTGTACGAACAGGGACTCGATGATGATGGTGGACTTTTCTATGAGGAAAAAGATGGGAAAGTCATCGATGCAAATAAAGAGTGGTGGACCCAGGCCGAGGCTGTTGTCGGATTTCTGAATGCCTACCAACTCTCCGGTCAAGAAGATTTCTTTAGAGCCGCTTTGGAGTGTTGGGAATTTGTCCAGCAGCGCATCATCGATCGAACGCATGGCGAATGGTTCTGGCGTGTGGCCCGCGATGGTACACCCGATCTACAGGAGCCCAAGGTATCAGAATGGAAATGCCCATATCACAATAGCAGGGCCTGTCTGGAGACGATCAAAAGACTGCAAGTTATTAAAAAAGGTGGTCAAGGCGCATGAAAAAAGAAGCATTTGAAAGAGAAGTAAAGTCTCTTTTCGACGATCATGAAAAGCTAATCAAGCGCAGCAACGTTAGAATCGAAGGCGGGAATGGTATCCTTGACCGGTACAAATATCCTGTTTTGACGGCTGAGCATACGCCAATTTTCTGGAGATATGATCTGAACCCAAAGGCCAATCCGCACCTGATGACGCGAATGGGTATCAACAGCGCCTTCAACGCCGGAGCGATCGAGTTGGACGGCAAGATATGCCTCGTAGCTCGTGTGGAGGGATACGACCGCAAGAGCTTCTTCGCTGTGGCCGAAAGCAAAAACGGCATCGACAATTTTCGGTTCTGGGATTATCCGATTAAGATGCCTGAGACAGACGAGCCGGATGTTAATGTTTACGACATGCGACTGACGAAGCATCAAGACGGCTGGATTTACGGACTTTTCTGCACGGAAAGAAAAGACCCCAACGCCCCGAGAGGTGACTTGTCGTCGGCGATTGCAAAGTGTGGTATCGCACGCACGAAGGACCTCAAGAAGTGGGAGAGGCTCGATGATCTGAAGACCAATTCTCAACAGCAGCGAAATGTTGTTCTGCATCCTGAGTTCGTTGAGGGCAGGTATGCCTTTTACACGCGCCCACAGGAAGGTTTCATTGAGGCCGGTTCCGGTGGTGGAATTGGCTGGGGACTTGCGGAGGATATAGAACACGCCATCATCGACCACGAAGAAATTGTCGATGACCGAATGTACCACACTATAAAGGAGGTCAAAAATGGGCTGGGACCCGCACCTATCAAGACCGACCAAGGCTGGCTGCAACTGGCCCACGGCGTGCGGGCGTGCGCCGCTGGCCTGCGATACGTTCTTTACGCCTTTTTGACAAATCTCGATGAGCCTTGGAAGGTCACACATACTCCGGGAGGTTATTTGTTAGCGCCACAAGGGGATGAACGCATCGGCGATGTCTCGAACGTAGTCTTCAGCAACGGCTGGGTAGCCCGAGATAATGGTGAGCTTTTCATCTACTACGGCTCATCCGATACGCGCATGCATGTTGCTATCGGTACCGTAGAGAAGCTGTTGGATTATGTGATAAACACGCCCGAAGATGGTTTGCGTTCCTCTTTCTGTGTTTCTCAGAGGATAGACTTGATCGCCAGAAATCTGGAGCTAATGGGTCACGTTTAGTTAAGGTAGGCCAAGAGACCTTCAATTGATTGTTGATTACTCATCGGCGATTATCTACAATTGTTCATTGAATTGCGAATGGATATTCGTATGTAGTCAGACTGACAATGGCTTATTGGAGGCAGACTATGAACACGGCAGTTGGAACCAGACTTGCGGCGCTCGGGGCCAAATCTATACAAGACATAGGTAACGCTGGACGGTTTGGAAGATTTTTCTGGCAGACACTTGTTACCTCGGCGCGGAGCTGCGCCAGAAGCCGAACGTATCCGCTGATATGGACGCAAATGCACATAATCGGAGTGCGCAGCGTTCCTGTCATTATGATAACGGGGGCGTTTGTCGGCATGACGTTAGCGGTACAGGCGTACGATCAGCTCGCCGGTATGGGGCTCGAAGAGCACTTAGGTGTTCTGATAAACATTTCAGTAGTAAAAGAATTAGGACCGGTACTCGCTGCGGTTATGTTGGCAGGGCGGATTGGAGGGGCTTTAACCGCTGAGTTAGGAACGATGAATGTCACCGAACAAATCGACGCGGTCAGGAGTATGGGCACAGACCCAATATGGTATCTGGTTGCGCCGCGGCTTCTGGCGTCTTTGCTGCTTACGCCTTTTCTTATCATCTACGCTGATTTGATGGGCATTATTGGCGGCTATTTCGTTAGCGTTCTGCAACTGGGGATTAATGCCAGTGCATACTGGACGTTTAGTGCGTATGGAGTTGAGCTGTGGGATTTGTCGGTTGGAGTTGTGAAGGGATTTTTCTTCGGGGGAGCTATTGCTGTTATTAGTTGTTACAAGGGCTTTACCTGCAAAGAGGGTGCGCACGGCGTCGGTCAGGCATGTACAGAAGCATTTGTGGCAAGTTTTATCTCGATATTGGCGCTGGACTTTGCACTGGCGGTTATTTTCAAAGCCATTTACAATACTTTTTGGCCGTTTAGAAGCCTGGTTGGCTGAGAATTCAGGGCCCTTAACCTCCAGATGAGAGAGTAACAAGTGGCAGAAGAGAATCCGAAAGACAAATCGCAAGTTAGTGGTAGTAACGGCGTTCTCAGGATTAAGAACTTGACGAAGAAGTTCGGGTCCAATCTTGTTCTGGATGATATTACTCTTTCAATAGAGAAAGGTAAGACGACTGTTGTAATTGGGCCGAGCGGCTGCGGTAAGACCGTCTTGATAAAGCATCTCATCGTTCTGTTGAGGCCGACTTCGGGCGAAGTCTATTTCAAAAAGCAGCGAATTGACAATCTAAACGAAGGTGAACTGAATAAAATACGAACTCACTATGGTTTTCTTTTCCAGGGAGGAGCGTTGTTCGACAGTCTTAGCGTTGCGGAAAACATCATTTTTCCGATAAAACAGCACTACGAAATAACAGACTGGAGGCAGGTAGAAGAACTTATCAAGACCAAACTGGCGATGGTCGGTCTCGATGGATTTCAGAACTACTATCCGGCCAAACTCTCCGGTGGCCAAAAGAAGAGAGTGGCGTTGGCACGGGCGATCGCGCTGAATCCGGAAATTATTTTATATGATGAGCCGACCACAGGTCTGGACCCTATTCGTGCGGATATAATCAACGAGCTTATCCTGAAGTTGCAAAGAGAGCTGGGTGTAACGACGATTGTTGTTACCCATGACATGGTAAGCGCATACAAGATTGCAGACCGCATAATTATGCTGCATAACGGCAAGATTATTGCCGATGGTGACGCGGATCATATTCGTAACCATCCCCATCCTGTTGTTCAACAATTCATTAATGGACAGGTAAGTGAGGATGACCTTGCAGTCCTGAGAATGAGCGGAGCCATTTCCCAAGCCCAGTTTCTGCCTCGTGATTTCCAGCAATAGGCCCAAGGACACAAGCGCATAAGAGCACAAGAGCGTGAGGCACAGAAACAAAATAATGAACACTGGACCATCACAAGTTGCAGATGACCTGGCAAAGGTTGTTCGAGGTGATGTTTTTGCCGATGTGCTGCACAGAGCCGCCTATAGCACCGATGCGAGCATTTACAGGATAGTACCCCAATGTGTCGTTGCTCCGCATGACGCTAACGATATTGTTGCCGTTATCAACTATGCTGCCGCGAACGGTGTTCCGGTTGCTGCGCGCGGAGCCGGCAGCGGTCTGGCGGGGGAGTCGCTGTGCAGTGGTATTGTCTTCGATATGACACAGTACATGAGAAGGATTATTAATGTTGCTGATAACGGAGCTATCGTTGTGTGCGAGCCGGGTGTAGTGCTTGATGACCTGAATGAACGTCTGGCAGACTTCGGCCGACGGATTGGGCCGGACCCTTCCAGCTCTAATCGAGCAACAGTCGGCGGTTGTGTTGCTAATAATGCTACCGGCATGCACTCGCTTGTGTACGGCCATATTGGCGACTATGTTGTCAGTGTCGAAGGAATTTTGGCCGACGGCGGCCTAGTTGAATTCAAAAATGATTTTAGTGTAAAGCAAGCACAGGACGACGAGGTTGGTTCAATTGCAAAGAAATGTACGTCCGTTCTTGTGGAAAATGAGGCGATAATAGCTAAGTCTTTGCCAAAGACCAGCCGGAATCGAAGTGGATACAACATCGCAGGCATTTCACACGATGGCAGGATAGACTTGGCGCGTTTATTGGCAGGCTCCGAGGGCACGCTTGCAATCTTTACTAAGATAATGCTGCAGACCGTGCCGTTGCCTGTGGCGAAAGGATTATTACAAATTGAATTTGATTCTCTTGAGAAGATGGCGCGGGCGGTTCCGCTTATTGTCGAGAGCGGCGCGTCTGCATGTGAGCTGATGGATAGGACTCTGATTGACCTTGCGCTGGACGCTTTACCCCAATATCGTGACATTTTACTGACCGGTGCCGCAGCGATTCTGTTAGTTGAACATACCGGTGATACACAGGACAAAGTAAAAGAAAGAATAGAGAGCACAAATGAAGCAGTCGGCAAGCTGGCGAGTGAGCGAAGGATAGTAACCGAGCCTAAGGGGCAGGCGCGATTATGGAAGTTGCGCAAGGATGCCGGGCCGTTACTCTATAGAAAAAGAAGCAGAAAACATCCAGCGGAGTTCATGGAGGATGTTTCAGTCGATCACATCAAGCTGGGCGAATACATTGTCGGTCTAAAGAAAATTGAGAAAAAATATGACATCTCCATGTCTTTCTATGGCCATGCGGGCGACGGTGAACTGCATTTGAGGCCTTATCTGGATTTGGGTGACCCGGCTGATGTTGAAAAGATGAGGGTTATTGCGAACGAGGTTTTTTCGCTTGCCTGGTCTTTGGGCGGTTCAATCAGCGGTGAGCACGCAGATGGATTGGTGAGAGCAGCGTTTATCCGCCAGCAGTATGGGGATAAGTGTTATGAGGTGCTGCAAAGTATAAAGAATATATTTGATCCAAAAGGCGTGATGAATCCCGGCAAAATCATAAATGACGATCCGGATATTATGGTCAAGAACCTACGAAGGGAAAAGAGGATCCTACCGGAGCGAACGAAGAGTGACTTGTTGTTTGAAGAGGGTGAGCTTGAGCTGGAACTCGAGCAGTGTTATGGGTGTGGGTTGTGTCTTAGCAGAGAGTCTGATTTGCGAATGTGTCCGGTGTTTCGCGCTTTGGGCGAAGAGATGGGCAGCTCACGTGCAAAAGCTAACATTCTAAACTTCTGGGCGACAGGTCAAATGAGCGATGAGGATTTTGAATCGCCACAGTTTAGAGAGTTCCTGGATTTGTGTATCAACTGTAAAGCCTGCCAGTTCCAGTGTCCTTCAGGTGTGGATATTTCTAAATTGATGACCGTAGCCCGCGCAGAATACGTTAAGAAACGCAGATTGCGGCGAGCGGAATCTGTGCTGAGTTACAATCGCTATCTTAGTGCGCTCGGCAGCTTTTTTGCGCCCATTTCTAATATCGTTATGCGCCTGCCGGGTTCTGCCTGGCTGCTGGAAAAATTTACGGGCATCGACCGACGCAGAAAAATGCCGGCTTTTAGGCGCAGGTCGTTTTTGAAAGTCGGGCGCAAATATTTGGCTGCTTCCAAGCCGATAAAAAAGCCTGTTGATAAGGTCGTGTATTTTGTGGATACGTACGCAAACTTCAACGACCATGAGTTGGGATTTGCTGTTGTTGATGTCTTAAGGCACAACAATATTGAAGTTGTTTTACCGAAGCAGCAACCGGCGCCATTGCCGGCTGTCGTCTATGGCGATGTGAAAAGGGCGAGGAAAGATTTGTCATATAATGTGCGGCACTTGACTGAAGCTGTGCGCCAGGGCTACAAGATAATCTGTTCCGAACCGAGTGCTGCTTTGTGTCTGAGAGAGGAGCTAAGGCATTTTGTGGCGGGTGAGGATGCAAAGCTTGTCTCGCAGAACACTTATGAATTGATGAATTATCTGTTGGACCTGCATAGGCAGGATAAGTTGAAGCTGCCTACAAAGTCGGTAGTGGAGGAATTTGTATATCATTTGCCATGCCATTTATGTGCTGTTGGCGAAGATACAGCTACGATTGAATTGCTCCAAAACCATTTTGGAGTGAAAGTTGTTAACCTTGGTGCTGGCTGTTGTGGCCTGGCAGGCACGTTCGGAATGCAGAAGAAGAATTATGATTTATCAACGAAAATATCCGAGAGCCTTAGAGAAGCGCTGGAAACAAATCCCGGAAAAGTTGTCCTGACCGAATGCTCCGCCTGCAAAATGCAGATAGAGCACATAAGCGATTGCGTCGTGAGGCATCCGGCGAAAATCCTTGTAGAGGCATATCGATGTGAGGAAGCGTGATTAAATGAGTTGCAGATTCTTAGCTGCTATTATGAACATAGCGTGCGACCAGGCCAACGGCGATATGGCTCGTTTCGTTCGGTCTTTGAAGATTTGCTCAGGAATGTATCTGTTTATTTTCCGGATAGGCCAATAGAAATGCTTCAAAGCTCTTTTTTTTTCGTTGGCAAGGCAAAAGTAGATAGCCATCCAAAAGCTTAGCAAGGGCCAGGTCCCCGCACCTGATAGGCTCACCCATCCTTGGCGAACACCGCCGCAATATTTGTCGCTGGGATATCTCAATAACCCTCCATTATCCGTTGTGTTTTTTCTTATAATTTGTTCGACGGTTCTTCTGATCTTTCCGTCCGAGGCGTCCAACATCTCAGATGGATACACTACGCCTAATAATGAAGTGTCAGGCAACAAGTTGTGTCGTGCCAGACTACTTTCTTTCAATTTTCTCTGAGCCGTGTAGGTTCGTGGAATAGTCTTGGCATTTGAGCGATAAATGTCGTGAAAGACGCTTGACATTTCCTGCTCCGTTCTTAGCCAACTCTTGCGCTTGCTTAACATCTCCATCGCCAGCCGAAGTCCGCGTATGCACATGGCCAGTGAGTAGGTATGGTGTCTTTTCTGTGTGGGAAGAACGCACCTTTCCTCCCAGAGGTCGAAGTAAGGCAGACGAAATCGACCATCCTTCCAAGAGCTGCAAATGCCGGATGCGGTTTTATCTGTGAGTTCTTTGAATTTAAAAGATTCCTTGATAGCGAAATGTCTTATATGGTGAGCTATCGCGATCAACAAGGCACCATTTTGGTCCGGCTGGAATTGCGTCGCGTGATGTATCATGTGGAGGTATCGTTCTCTGGTCTTTTGCGGAACCTTTACATCTTTGCCGGACACTAAAGTACCGTGAATAGTACCATTAACATTGTACGCATTACAGAACAGGCCTGTTTTTTTGAAATCTTCTGCTTTATTTAGACACCAATCAAAGAATTTCTCGGGGATATCCTTTAACCCCGCCAAATCCGCTGCCATGCATACGTATGCTGCGTCCCTGACCCACACATAGCCGTAATCTTGTACGCCGGTTGGATATTCAGAATTGCCTGGATTGGCAGCGACTATTGCACCATTGGCCAGCGAGCAGTCACGAATAACATCTTTGCTTACCTTAACAAGCTTTTCAATCTTGCGTTTGTCCATTTGAATGGTCTTTGAGTGTGTCTTTTATAAAAAAAGCAAATCTTGTTCTTTGTATTCGGGTGCTATTAGGATTCAACAAGCGTAGGATTTAGCTCAAGAAACAGCGGTTGGTCTCTAAATTCTTCTTCCAGCGGTATCCAGATGTCGCTTTTGCTGCCGGAGCCATTTGAGGAAAAGGGCGTTTTGAATGATACTCTTGCTCTGGCCTCCAGTTTAATGGGCAGTTCCGTGTGGTTCGTCGGCTTCGATTTACTGATAATCATAATTCCAACGCTGCCCATAATGCGATTGCCAAGGTTTCTGAACGCTTTTCTGTCTATTCGAAATTCCACGCCTTCTGCTCCCTTGGTATTGTCATATACAGGAGATGTGAACATTTTCGAATACCACGGGTAAGCATGATACCTCGGAACTGAATCTTCTGCCAGTATTTCTATCGCGTCGACGAGTGTGCCGAGTTCTTGAGGAGCTACGTCTTTTGCAAGACTTCTGACAGGTTTGGTTGTGGTTATTATTTCTTTTAGCCTATCAGCCATGGTTTTCTTAATAACAAATGGTGGCTTGAGAGTGGTTGTCAGGACGCGGACCAGACACGAGGTGTCATTTGTATGGAAAATCAGTTGGACCAAGATTGCATCCTTCCTTTTCAGCTTGTACTCCCATCCTGGCTCTCCGGTCAGGCTTAAGGTCCAAAAGTATTCGTGTATATGGGAGTTGGGTGCCGACCATGTATATGAGCCGGTATTGGGCATAAGCTTTATCTCAGGCAGGTTGCTTGCATGAGGAGCGCCTTGGCCAAGCAATTCAAGATAGCCGCTTGATAGATTCCCTAAGTGTGACTTATTAAGATAAGTTTTATCAAGCTCCCGACATGTTACTGATACTGCCATTTTCTTCGCTCCAACAGCCTTGTTGTATGGGATTTCCATAGGCTATTCTTTTTCAGTATCGGAATAAGCGCAGTGGGCATTTATCAGATTCTGTAAATGACGATAAGAATTTTTATGTGCTGCAATTGACGGAGTGTAAATTTTATGTGGTTTCGCCCTTGATTGGCCAAGCTTTTAGTCGGGCTTTTATAGTATCAGGCTATCACCGGCATCGGCTTTCCGAACCATTTAGCTGCTTCTTCACAGTAGTGGGCAATGTTTTCTTTGAACCAGGGCGGTTTCTGGGCCTGGATTTTCCCGATGACATAGTAACCTATCGCCATCATCGCAGCATATCCTGCATCTTCCGGCAAAGGGATATAGAGCTTGTGTTTTCCCCACCATTTGTTTTCGCAGCCGAATGATATGAATAGTTCGGTGTCACAGGGCACAAGTGTCGTGGCGTGTTGTGCCTGTTCAATTGTGAAGACATCTCTTGCGATGCGTCTTCCGAACAGTTCCACGAATTTGGTTGTGAGCATTATCCTTATAAGATCGAATTCCTCGGGAACCAGCAAGAAGAACGCATCAAACTTGTCAAATCCGGGCGAAAATTCGTGCAGCGCTTTGTCGATGGCTGTGTTGATATAATCGAGAATGTGCTGAGCATTTTCTCTTGTCTTTGCCAAAATCATGCCCATATAGGTTGAGGTGTTATATGTATAGGGCTCCGGCAGATGTGGGAAAACATATACATCATCGAAGTTGTCCATGTCTCGGGCAGCAGGATTACACGTTAGCAGAATGACTTTTTTTCCCATTTCTTTTACGGCATTAGCGATTCCCGGCGCATGCTTGCTTGCAGATGCTGAGAATAGTACGGCGCCATCAATGTTTGTGATGTTTTTGAGCTTATTTTTGTACGTGCTTTCGTCTGCGAAGATGGCATCTTTTCCTGCAAAGATAATCCTGCCTGTGGCGGCAGCATTTCCACTACCAACGACCAGAGGTCTCTTGAACTTCGAGAAGTCCACCTTGGGAAGTTCGGTTTCCGGATTGGCAAACAGTCTGAGAGCATTCAGGACACATACGTCAAGGTTGATAAGTTGCTGGTCGTTCGGATACTTCATAGTCTCTCCTCTGAATGGTTAAATTGGGCTTCAAATGCTATGCTCATAGAAAAA
>Ga0315543_1001890_pt1 | contig 21507 bp, 17 predicted proteins | sample SalMarSW160210MG_2_FD_203098 | JGI IMG/M metagenome (GOLD analysis project Ga0315543, IMG submission 203098) | Salt marsh sediment microbial communities from the Plum Island Ecosystem LTER, Massachusetts, United States - Salt Marsh Sediment SW1601-210 ...
TCGTCTCCAGCAGCACGTCGGTTTCCTCCGGCGAGAGCGGTCCCGCCGGATCGTCAGCAGTAGCTAGCCAGAGCGCGCGGCGAGCGACCAGCACGGCCTGGCCGTCCAGATCGACGCCGTGGAGCCGTCGGAGGACGGCACGCCGGTCGGCCAGATGGTCGCGTAAATGCCGATAGGCCGCCAGGAGAAATGCGCCACAGCCGCACGCCGGATCGACGACGAGTGGTGGCGTCGCGGAGTTCTCTTCTGGCGGGCGCGCTTGCAGGCTTTCGATCGCGCGGGCCACCATGTATCGGGTCACGTACTCGGGCGTGTAGAAAACGCCTCCGGCCTTGGCCGCCGCCTTGCTGCGGTCCGGGCGTGCGTCACCACCCGAGCCCGGCTTCAGACGCAAGCAAAGCAACCGGTGGTGTGCCTGGCCGAGCGCCTCCGGGCTGAAGCGGAGCCCGTCGAGCGCAGCAACGTAGGGTGCGTACTCGCACGCACCGAATCTTCTCACATCCGCCTGGGTGCCACTGTTGGCTTGTCCAGCAGTGTAGCGTGCGTGTTTACACGCATCGGATCCTCTCACATCCGGTTGGTGCGTGGCTTGCTGGCTCCCACGCCGACTGGTGCGTGACAGCTCACGGTTCTTTTGCATGAGCTTGTTAATAGAGCCCTGCATCTTCTGGTTGTTGGCCAGGACCTTGTCGATCCGCGACTCCCACATAATCGCTACTTTGCCGCCGCCGGACATGATGTCGCTGCGCTCTGGGGATTAGGGATTAGGGATTAGGGATCAGGGTTTGAAGTAGGGGCGGGCCGGCGGCAATCGATACACGCCAGACCCGCCCCACCCCAAGGAGATCTCATCACTCCGGCGGCGTGCCGATGTTGCGGACGACACCTCGGTAGTTGCCGACCACCGCGGCGAAGCGGCCTTCGCATTGGTGGACGAGGCAGTTGTTCTGAGGGTTGAAGTAGCGCCGAATCTGCATTTTTTCGTAGCCGATTTGGTGCGCAAAGAGGATGGCACGGCCCGACGCCGGCGGCGCGAAGCCGTAATACTTGGTTGCTGAGTCTGCGTCGAGCATCGACTCGACGACCCAGTCGACCTCGCCGCGGAACGGTTCGGCGCCGGCCGTGGTCGTCGGAACGACGTTCAAATCGACGCGCAAGAGTTTCTCGACATCTGTTTCGAGGTCGCTCGGGATCAACAACCGTCCGAGCGGAAGACCGAGCTGGCGAACAGCGCTCACGCCGGTTTGCTTGCGGAGCTTCAGCCGCATCGCGCTGAGCTGGTCGGTGTCGGGCGGCGCGCCCGGGTCGATCTCGTTGCCGTGGTTGGCGTCATCGAAGAGGTCGTAGCCATCGCCGGCTTCGGCGTTCTTGACCAGCAGGTTGACGCACAGCCGGTTGAGCGTGAGATCGTGCCCGGTCTTCTTGTCCTGGAGGGATTGCATGAAGGCGCCGAGGTCGTCGTCGACGATCATCTTGGGCGTCAGGCCGAACTCGTCGCCGTAGCTGGCGACCTCGATCCAGCCGAGTTCCGTCTGAAATGTGGAATCATCGAACTCGTCGCCGTCGATGTGCTCCGGGAACTCGCGGAACTCGCCGGCTCGGATAATCGTCGCGGGCTTGAAGTTTTTCAAGGGCGGTAACGCAAAGGCCCATTCCGTGTACGTCGCCGGGCTGTAGTCGAGGGGACCGTCGAGGATCTTGTTGGAGAGATTCGATAGGATGTTTGGAAAATCGCCCGGCGTGCCGTGGGGGGCGTCGGCGGCCATGAGGCTGTCCGACCCGCCGTGAAGTGCCCAATGGGCTAAGCTGTCGTTGTCCATCGCAGGTAGTCGCCCGTGAGAGATGCGGTAACTTTCCCTCACGGTTTCTAATAGACCCATGCGGCCGGCGGCCATCTCGTCGACGGCGTGCGACTGGAATTTGTCGCGCTCGGAGGAAGTTGCTTGGAGGTTTGTAGACATGGTTCGTATTTTCCTTTCGCGTTTAAGTTGCGCGGTGCACGCCGCGGACAGCTGACTGATTTCGTCGGCTCGGGTGAACCGATCGGTTGTCTGTTCGATTTTTACAGTATGATGATGATGAAGCAGAAAAAAACGTCTTGCGCGCAAAAACCACGGGCTTTTCCACCGTCCCGTGGGGGGGGGTACCCCTGGGGTAGGACCCGCCGGGGGTCCTCTTTTCCGCTTCTTTTTTGCCAATCCCAGGGCGGCCGGCCGGCGGTGGGAAACGTATCGAAATCGCCGCCGGCCAGGCCGCATCTGGGCCGGGCGGGGAGGGAGGGAGAATGGCTCCATCGCCCACCCATTCTTTCGTTGTTTTCTTGTCACGCCTTTAGCATCTCGGCGTCAAGCTTTGATAGCAACTGGTTTATCTCGCTGATCTCGTCTTGGGCCTTGCTGGTTTGGTCGCGCGCCTCGACGACTCGACCTGCTTGCGCCCGTAGTTTAGCTGTCTCCGACTCGCCCCACGTGATGAGGATCTCCAGCATCTTCTTCCGGTGGCGCTGGGCTTTTTCAATTGCGGCCAGGCGCAGATTCGTGGCGCCGTGAGGCAACGAGTTGCCCGCCATTTTGGTATTGATCGCCTCGCGGATCGGCTGCCAGGGACGATGGGTCGCGCGGCAGAATCTTTGCCAATCGAACTCCGAGACGTTTCCCTTTTTCCACTCCGGCAGCGCGGCTTCCAGCTCTTCGAATTGGTGCGCTCTCGCAAGCAATGGTTGCCAGCGCAGGACGCGTCGGCCGAGCATCGCGCGACGGTTTGTCAAGGACTCGATTTCGTCCCTCAGATGTTGAGGAGCGGTCGAGCGTAAGACCTGCTCGGCTTGGTGTCTCTTGCTCTGGGCAGCAGACTCGGCCTGGACCCGCGGGGACGGACGGCCGATGACACGATCGCGGTCTTGGCGTAGGTCGTCGATTCTTTTCAGGAATTCCCAGAGAGTATCATCAAGCATTTCGCGTAGCGTGGGTCCCTCGGGCACCTCGAGCTTGTTGGGCAGCTTCGCGGACCGCTTCAGTTCCTTCCTCGCTTCGGCCAGCTCCCGAGCCGCGCGCTTGCGTCGGTCGGCGATCGTCTCGACGATCGGTTCGGTTTCGGTTGCGGTTAGCATGTTCGTTGTCCTTTCATGTGGACTAGGGAAAGTCCGCAAATTCAGGTTGTGCAAGACACGAAAACCTCGTGCTCGATGTCTCCCAATACAGTCCCACCTCTCCCATCTCGCCGTTGCGGTTTTTGGCTATCGACAATCGCGTGTTGTACGGCTCGCTTTTGGTTGGTTGGTGCCTTGACAGGAATAAGACCACGTCGGCGTCTTGCTCGATTGCACCCGATTCGCGCAGGTGGCCGAGCTGGGGCGTGTCGTCGCTGTCTGCCTGCCGATTCAGCTGGCATGGACACAGGATCGGCACGTCGTATTCCAGCGCGGTCTCTTTCAGAACGCGGACGATCCGGCTCACCTGCTGTTCTCTCACTACTTTTCGATCTTCGGGAGTGACCAATTGCAAATAATCCACAACGGCCAGCACCAAGCCCCGCTTCTTCCGCTTCCGGATCTCACGGCGGATGCCGGCCGCGGTTAATGCCGCCCGGTCGTGAATTTCGATCGCTGCGGTGGACTGCTCTTGGAAGGCTTTAGCGAGGCTGGCGCGACCCATGGAATTGAGCCGGCCAGATCGCAGCAGGTGATTTGAGACGCCCGATTTTCCACAGGCCAGCCGCGTCGATAACTCGACCGCCGACATTTCCAGGGAGGCGAAATAGACCAGCCGACCGCGTGCCGCGTTGTGGTCGGCGATCTGAAGCGCCAGCGAGGTCTTCCCAACGCCGGGCCGCGCGGCGAGGATAGTCAGCTCGCCCGGGAAGAGACCGCCGATCTTCTCATCGTATTCGAGCAGCCCCGTTGCCAGGCCCCATGCTGTGCCGCGCCGCTCGATTTCGTCGATGCGGGCCATCGCGTCGATCGCCGCGTTGCTCAACGGCATCGGCTCGCCTCGTTCGCCCGCCGTGCGGACCCCGGCGAGCTCTGACTCGACGCGCTCCAGGACGTCGTCGACCGCGTCGTCGCGCTGCTCGACCGCGTCGCCACCGGTAAGCAGGATTTCCCGTAACCGGCGCCGCTTGCCCAGATCGGCCACGATCTCGGCGTACCGATGCGCGTGGGCCGCGACGGGAACGGCCATAGCGATTTCCGCAATCCGCGCCGCCCAGTCATCGCCGGCAAACTGCTTGCCCAACACGGCCGCGTCGATCGGCTCGCGGCGGTGGTGCATGTCAACCGCGGCGCCGTAGAGCTGGCGTAGGTCGTCATGGAAGAAGTCATCGCGGGATAGCCAGGCCAGATCGTCCAGGATCGACGGCTTAAGCAGGATCGACCCGATGGTCCAGACCTCGGCGTCGCGGTCATGGAGGGGCGTCGTGTTGTTTGCGCTGCTCATCTCAGTGGTTTCAAGGGTTCAGGTTTCGGCTTGCCATTGCCATTTGAAAAGCCGTTACGCTCCCAATTCCTTACAGCCGCCCGCCAACTTCGCATGCTGAGACCGCGCGTCAACTTCCAACCGCGGGCCTCGTAAAAGTCGCAGAACTGCTCGGGGTCGATCTGGTTGCGCCGCGTCTCGCAGTAGGACCGGACCTCCCCCACCGAAGGAGGTGTGAAGGCGGCTTTGCCGCCTCCGTTCTTGTTCTTTGGGTCTAGTTCCACTGGCGCCTCGTTCCGGGGGTAGCGGTCGTTTCGTTCCGGGGGTCCCTGGCGCCTCGTTCCGCCCCCCCCGGCGCTTGCTTCCGGGGGTGGTGTCGTTTCGTTCCGGGGGTCCTTGGGTGGGTTCACAATCCTATAAAGATTGGTTAAGCGCGTCTTGCCGTCGGTTCGCGGGCTGGTCTCGACCCAGCCGGCCAGCTCGAGCCGTCGGAGTTGGGTTCGGACCGACCTCGCGGTTAATCCTGTCAACTCGGCAAGCCGGTCTACCGACGGCCAGCACTTCCCTGAGTCATCGGCGTGAAGAGACAACGCACCAAAAACCGCGTAAGCGGCCACGCCGATTTCGGCGATGTGTTCGGTCACGGCGTTCGGAATCCGATGCCACACCATTATTTCGTCACCCCTCCCCTGGCCCGTGCTACTTCGATGATAACCCGCAAACACGTATCCTCGGCCGCGTGCACAGCGTCGAGCAGCGCCGGCGGCAGCCGGTCGCCGAGGTCATCAATAATCGTGCCAAGCCGCCTCATTTCAGCGGACTGCCGGGCGGCGAGCCCGGCCAACTCGGCGCGGATTTCACAGTGCATCGGTTTGTACCTCCCCTACCTGGCCTTGCTCCACAGCCCACCTCTCCAGCTCAGACACGGCGTAACGCACCAACCGGCCGATCTTCAGGGAACGAATCGGCCCCCGAGGGACGGTCAGCCCCCAAAGCGTCCGCTCGCTTACCGCGAGCGCCTGGGCGGCGGCCCTTGGGTTGAGCAAAATCTGGGGCGTGGTGGCGCTACTCGACATGGTGGGGCACCTCCGCGGGCCCAGGTTTGGTCGGCAGCTCCGCCGAGCTCCGCGCCAACCGCAAGAGACGACGCAAGACCGCCGCCTCCTGGTTGATCTGTTCAAGACGCCGAAGAAGGGCCGCTGGATCGCGGACAACCATTTCCAACGGACTTCGATGGTTCTGCATAACCAACTCCGTAACTTCCAGGAGCATCGTAACGGACAGTGGGGGCGAAACGAGGTATCAAACGAGGGCTTTTTGAGGGCTTTTTCGCCCGCGAAAGCTACTTGACCTCAGTCAGCTTGACGTAGCCGTTTGCGATTTCGATGCAAAAGGGTATGCCGTGCCTCCGAAAGAAGTGATTGATTGTCTTCCGGGCGCTGGCTACCTGATCCTTCGATACGACGGCCACATGATCCCGCCACACGGGTCCCGCCAAGTCATCGAATTCCGTAGCTCGAATAGGGGTCGACCAAAGATGGTCGAGAAGACGCCATGGGGTCGGGGGCAATCGCTCGTAAAGAGCGCCTTTCCATGAAAAGCCGTCGGGGCCGACCGGCCCATTTTTTGATTCCGCCTCGTGTATGCCACCGGCCGCGACTTGCGGCGTCGTGCCCGACTGGTCGCTTCCGTGTTCCTCCCGCTCGGCTTTGGCCGACTCGTCCGTGATTCGGTCACAGAGCCATTTCGCGTCGAAACTCGGCAGCCCCCTTAAATAATCACGGATCTTAGGCCAGCTTTTCGCCAACGGCAGCCATTGCGGCCGTGGATCCTCGGCGACCACCACGCGCCACCAGTCTGTGCCAGGGTCCGCGGCATGAAGAATGCCAAAGTACACGTCGCAGATGACATTTCGAGCCAGCATGTGAAAGCTCGAACCGCCGATCTTCCCGATCGGCCGCGGCAGCTCGTCATAAAACCCAGCGAAGAGACGCTCGTTCGGGACCAGTTCCCGGCTAGCCGGATTCAAGATCGAATCCCAAAGCCCGGGCCAGTCACGCGGCCGTGGCTCACCCCAGGGCTGGGGCTCGCCTTTTGAGACTCCGGCCACGTCTTGTGCTACGCAAGCGGCGGTGAAGTCATCGTCATCAGGGTGCTCTTCGTGGGCGGTGTCAATGAGGCTGGCCACCTGCAGAACACCGCCGATGAGCCGATTCCGAAGAAGTTCGTAGTCGATCACGACAGAGTCGCTCCGATCCAGGCCGGGCCAGCCGGCCAGCGCGGTGGGGCGTCGGAGAAACCTCATCGCGTCATGGCCGGCCGGGTTGTGGTCCCCGTCGGGACCCCCGGGGTGTTCAGTTCCGAACGAGCCCCACGATAGCCTGTTTCTTTTTGGCTGACAACGCCGGCCACGCGGCAACGACCTCGGCCAGATCGGGGGGCAGATCCTCGCGCGCGTTGCTTTTTACGTTGTCCCTGGTTGAAAGGGCCGTTTTCCCCTTGCATAATGTGGTAGTTCGAATCCTGTCCTCTCCGCTTGAACATGCGTATAGGTTCGCAGGGGCTCCGGGAGGCAATGGACTGACTTATGGCTGACGTAGGTTGTGCGGGCATTCTCGTGGCGGACACGCTCTGTGGGCCGATCGAGCGGCTTCCACACGAAGGCGAGCTGTTGGCGATCGACGAGATGCCGCTGAAGGTCGGTGGCTGCGCGGCCAACGTGGCGATCGATCTGGCCAAGCAGGGCATTGCGACGGACGTCTGCGGATGTCTCGGCAACGACGCCTCGGCCGGCGTGGTTTTGCACAGTCTCGAATCGACCGGGGTCGGCTGCAACCAGGTCCGTCGACTCGACTCGCATCCCACCAGCAAGACGATCATCCTGCTGGTCGAAGGGCAAGACCGGCGATACCTGCATAGCTTCGGAGCCAACGCCGCCTTCGACGTGGGACAGATCCGGCGCGAGTGGATTGACAGCCTGAAGGTGTTTTACGTCGGAGGGCTTTTCGCCATGCCGGCCATTGGCACGGACGAGTTGGCCGAGCTTCTGAGCTACTGCCGAGGGCGCGGGATCGTGACGGTCGTCGATGTGGTCGTTCCCCACGATCACAACGGTCTGGAGGAACTGCGTCCCCTACTGCCGCACATCGACTTCTTCCTGCCCAACGACGACGAGGCCCAGCGCCTGACCGGATTGGCCGACGTCGATCGGCAAATCGAAACGTTTCTGAGCCACGGCGTCGGCACCGTGGTCATTACCCGGGGCCCGGACGGATCGATCGCCGCTAGGGATCAAGAGCGCTGGCGAGCCGAGGCCTACCACGTCAAGAGCATCGACCCCTCCGGCTCGGGCGACGCCTTCGACGCGGGCATCATCACGGGAATTCTTCGCCGCTGGGACATGGCCCGGACGCTCCGGTTCGCCGCCGCCCTGGGCGCCTCGGCAACGACGGCCATCGGCACGACCGACGGTGTGTTCACGCCCGACGAGGCCGAGGCGTTTTTGAACGAGCACGCACTCGGCGTCGAACACTACACCGTGGACGGATGATCCATAGGTCGAGATGAAAATGCCTGATCGGGCGGCAACCGACTCGACGATTCGCTGAGTTCGGGGTCTGATCTCTTCTGCAAAGAATATTGGTTCGCACAGAGGGGGCGAGCCACCCTTCGTGAAGGTTCTCTACGGAGCAGCTGCGTCCCCGCTACAGTCCGGTGGGGGGTGTGGGACACGACGGCGCTTGCTAGGGACAGAAACGCTGGGGTACAATGCACTGCGGGCACTCCTCCATTCAATTCTTGACACGACAGGGGGCAATCATTGGAGGAACAAGAGCCATGATCAGGATTGTCCGGCGCAAGGGGGTGTCTTTTCTCGGGTCGTCCGCCCTTGGGTTGGCCTTCTTGTTTGCAGCAGCCTGCTGCGCCGAGGCGCTCGAGGTGCCCGATAGCTTCGTCCTGTCAGAGATCGGGTGTGATCGGGCAACCGGCTATGGCATGAGCCACAAGATTATTACCTGGGGTGAGAAGACCCACGTTGCCTGGCTCGATTACGACGGGGGTTACTATGCAAAGGTCCGCACGTTCGACCATACCACGGGCCAGTGGTCGCCGACGTACACGCTCGGCGCGGTCCAGGACAATCACGGCGGACCGGCACTGACGATCGACAGCCAAGGCTACTTGCACACGGCCTACTATCCGCACAACGGGGTGTTCCGATATCGCAAGTCGCTCAACCCGAACGACGCCTCGGCGTGGGGAGCCACGAGCTATGTCGGTTCGGCTTGCACGTATCCCGCGCTGATCACCGGCCCGGACGACACGCTCTACCTGCTGGCTCGCGAGAGCAACGTGTCGCCCTGGGTGGCGAACCTCTACAAGAAGCCGGCCGCGGGGTCGTGGTCGAGCCCGGTTTCGATTTTTCAGGCCGACGTGTCGGGCTATGCGCAGTTCGCCCAGTGCCTTGCTTGGGGGCCGGACCATCAGACGCTCCACCTGGCCGGTCGCGTTTACGATGACGATTCGTGTCATGCAGTCGGTTACATGAAGAGCACCGACTTCGGACAGACCTGGACGCAGTACGACGGCACGCCGATCACACTGCCGGCCACCGTTGCTACGTGGGACGTCATCGAAATGATCCCCGAGGAGGACCGCCACCACTACGCCAGCGGCGCCACGCTCCTTGGAGGAGCTGTTGACGTGGACCCCTCGGGCGTGCCACACGTTCTCTATAACGACATCGACCTGGCGACCTGGATTCGCCGGACGTGGCTTGCCACCCCCAACGGCTCGGGCGGCTGGGACAAGCAACTGCTCAACGACGACGTCACGGGGCTGCCGGCCGGGTGGGGGGTCGCCGCGGAAGCTTTCGTCATTGACGAGCAAGGCCATATGTCCGTCGTGGTTACCGCGAGCGACGACACGGGCGAGCCCGGCCTCTGGGGAGTTCCCAGCAACGAGCTCGTCTGGCTCGAATCGACCGACGGCGGCACGAGTTGGACGAGTCGCTGGATAGCCGAGCCCGACCCGACAACCCCGCACTGGCTTGGCGTCATCGAGCGGTCGGCCGGATTCAACACGGTCGACGTGCCGAGCTTTATCTATACGTCGGGTAGCCAGACCACCAACGACGTGCTATGGGTCCCGTTGGCCGAGTCCATCCCGGGCGACGCCAACCACGACGGCACGGTCGACGCGGAGGACAGCTCGCGACTGGCGCTGAATTGGGGCAGCAGCAACGCCACCTGGGAGATGGGCGATTTCGACAAGGACGGCACGGTGGGCCCGACCGACGTGGCCATCCTGGCGGCCAACTGGGGCTACACCGCGGGGAGCGAGTCGAGCGCCCCCGAGCCCAGCACTCTGTTTCTGTTGTTGGTGGGTGCCCTGGTGTGGCTGCCGCTGAGACGGCGCAATAAATAGGGGTGGCTGGGGCATAGCGAAGCGCTGCCCCAGATGGCCGACGGATCGACGGCGTGTTATGCGGCTAGAGGATCGCAGTTCCGCATCTCATGCGGGTCCATGTAATCATCGTCAGAACGCAAGAGGAGGATTAGTCGATGGCAAAGAAGACCGTACCGTTCAATCAGAAGGGCATCGAGAAGCTCTCAGACAACAAGCCTGTCGTTTACAGGATCCTGACTGGGGGGAGCAAGAACAATTACACTGGCGTGGCGCAAGGAGGTCGCGTTCAGGAGCGACTGAAGGAGCACCTCCCAGGCGGCAAGGACCATGTTCCGGGAGCCAAGGTGCAGATCGAGCAAATGGCGAGCATCGAACAGGCGGAGGCCAAGGAGAGCCGGATCATCGCTCGCAGTAAGCCTCGTTACAACGAGAAGGGCAAGTAGTTCTAACAACCGGTTCCGGCGGCCGGCGCTGGCGCGCCGGCGTAGCGAAGCCCCAGTTTTCGGCCATCTGGGGCACCGCTCCGCTATGCCCCAGCCACCCGTCGCTCCACCCTACGGAACTTTCCGTTTCCCCCCTTTCCCTTTTTCCCTTGTTACACATGCCGGCTCAGTCCGCTTCAGCCGGCTCGACGACCACGTTCTTGCAGTGATCCAGCGTGATCGGCTTGCCTTTTTTGGGCTTGCACTCAACATTCTCGAGCGTCAAGCCGTTTACCCAGGCGAACTTCATTCCCACGTCGGCTTTGATGGAGACGTTCTTCAACGTGAAGTTCTCCAGCGGTTTGTGGTGGTTGCCGACCACGCTGGCGGCCACACGGGCTCCTTTGCAGGTAACATTCTCGATCGTGATGTTACGAAACAGTGGAGCGGCGATCGGGGCTCCTTTGATGATGAAAGAACCGTACTGCAGGTCGACCGAGATGGCCATCTTGCGAATGCGGCCCATCTTGATGTTGCGATACCAGATATTTTCGACCGCGCCGCCACGGGCAACGTTCGACTTAAGCCGGATGCCGACGTCCGAGCCGAGGAAGTTGCAGTCGTGGGCCAAGACGTTGCGCACCCCGCCGGACATCTCGCTACCGATCGTAATCCCGCCGTGACAGCGCAGCCCCTTGATATAGCGAACCACGACGTTCTCGGTCGGCCGGCCGACCCGCCATCCGTCTTCGTTCAGGCCCGATTTGAGCGTGACGCAATCATCCCCGGCGTCCACGGTGCAGTGTTCGATCAGTGCATAGCGCGAGGAAATCAGGTTGATCCCGTCGGCATTAGGGCCGCCGTGCGTTTGAATACGCAGGTTGCGGACGATGATGTTCTCGCAGTAGAGAATGTGGAAGGTCCAAAAGGGGCCCGGATCGAGAACCGAAAAACCCTCGAACAGCACGTTCTTACAATGGGTCGGGCTGATCATCGGGGGCCGCAAGCCGGCCTCGGGGGTTCCGTAAATTCGCTTTTCGGGCGGAACCCCTTTGAGCACCTGCTCCTTGTACATCCGCAAGGCCGTTTTGCTGCCGCGCTTCTTCCAAGGCCACCACGCCCGGCCGTGCCCAAAAAGCTTGCCGGGACCCGTGATGGCGATGTTTTCGCAGTCGCGGGCATAGATCAACGGCGAGTAGTTGTAAAGCTCCTGCCCTTCCCAACGCGTGAATACCACGGGCAGATAGTCCTCGAACTTATCGCTGAAATGGATTTCGGCTCCCTCTTGAAAATGGAGGTTGACGTTGCTCTTCAGGTGGATCGGGCCGGTGAGCCAACGGCCTTTGGGCACCAGCACGCGGCCGCCGCCGGCGGCCGAGCAGGCTACGATCGCCTTGCGGAACGCTTCGGTGTTTTTTGTCTTGCCGTCGCCGATTACTCCATATTGCGCGATATTGAACGTTTGATCGGGGAACGTGGGCCGGGTGAGCCGGGGCATTGCGAAGGGGGCCCGGATCGGCTCGATCTCGGGGGGAACCTGTTGGTCTGCCCCTTGGGCCTCGGCAGCCGGGACTTGAAGCATGGCCAAAACACTCACGGCCACCAGCAGCGAAATGCTCATCCGGTTTTGCCCGATCATCATGATTCTCCTCATACGCAGGGCCATCGGGACGGGATCTTCGGTCATGCCGTATTATCTACGCCTGGACCGGCTGGTACAACAAGCATAACACGGCTATGGTCTGCATTTCTCACCAGTCGCGAGTGGTCATTCACAGTGTGCCACTGCTTCGCCAGAAGCAGTGCTGTCCCAAACCCCGGGCACTGCTTGCCTTCCGGCAAGCAGTGGCACACCGTCGTGAGAAATCCGGGATAACCATTTTGCCGTTGTCCTAAGTTACTGTTGCAAGAGCCCTTGGGTGGACCTCTGGTCAGCGCGGCGACGGGGCGTTAAACTGGGGGTCTGAGTGGTCGGCATGGAGGGGCCAGTGGGGTGGGGCGTCCCGTCAAAGTGTTGCTCCAACCCGGCCCCCAGGATTCATGAAAACGCTACGGTTCGACCAATACCAGCCAGCCGAAATCGAGGCAGCCGATGACGACAAACGAAAACTCAAGCGGGCCGACCGGTTCAGGCGACGGCCACGCGGCGAAACGCACTCATTACCGTTGGATGATCTGCGCCCTGCTCTTTTTCGCCACGACGATCAACTACGTGGATCGCCAGGTGATCTCGCTTCTGGCGCCCGACCTGAAGATAGAATTCGGTTGGAGCGAGACCGATTTCAGCTTCATTATCAGTGCATTCACCTTGGCTTATGCCATCGGCTACGCGGGTGCAGGGAGACTGATGGATCGGATCGGCGAACGCAAAGGCTTTCTTTTGGCCGTCACCCTATGGAGTACCGCGGCCATGGCGCACGGCCTGATCCATCCTTTGGTCTATTCCGGGCTGCCTTGGCTTAATGCCGTCTTTGCCGGAACCCTCTTGGGCAGTATCACGCCGGTGATAATGTCCGTAGGGGGATTCAGCGTGGCCCGATTCGCCCTGGGACTGTCCGAGGGGGGCAACTTTCCCGGCGCGGTCAAGACCGTCGGCATCTGGCACCCCAAGAGCGAACGGGCGCTGTCGACCGGTTTGTTCAACGCCGGCAGCAACATGGGGGTTCTCCTGGCCGCCTTTGCGGTCCCTTTCATCGTCAAACAAATGGGGTGGGGCTGGCCGGCCGCGTTCTACCTGACCGGCGCGTTGGGTTTCGTCTGGCTGGGCTTCTGGTACGTGACGTACGACCGCCCTGAGAACCATCCGCGGGTATCGCCCGCGGAGTTGGACTATATACGCCAAGATCCTCCCGATCCGCCCGTTAAGATCTCCTGGCTCAGCTTGCTGAAATACCGTCAGACTTGGGCGTACACTCTGGGGATGTCGCTGACCGGTCCGGTATGGTGGTTCTACTTGTACTGGACGCCGAGCTTTCTCAAGGATAACCTTGACATCGACTTGGGGCTCGTGTTCTGGCCGCTGTTGGTGATCTATTTGATGGCCGACGTGGGCAGTATCGGCGGGGGTGGGCTTTCCTCGTGGCTGATCCACCGAGGCGCCAGCGTCAATGTGGCGCGAAAGATGGCCTTTCTTGCCTGCGCCCTGTGCGTAGTCCCCGTTGTCGTCGTGACACAGGCAACCAGTATGTGGGTGGCGGCAGTGCTCATCGGCCTGGCGGCCGCCGCACATCAGGGCTTCGCCGCCAACCTTTACACGATCGTCTCCGACACCGTCCCACGCAAGGCGGTCAGCTCGGTCGTCGGGATCGGGGGAGCCGCCTGCTGTGGGAGCATGATCCTGTTCTCCACGCTCATTGGACTGGTCCTCGACTGGACTGAAAAGATTTCCGGAAAAAAAGAATACTTGATCCCATTCGTGATTGCCGGCTCGGCCTATCTGGTTGCAACGGGTGTGATCCACCTGTTGCTGCCGCGGCTGGAGCCCATGGCGCTGGAGACCGCGGAACCGGAAAACGCGAATTGACGCGAGGCTCCAAGGCGGTTGTGCCTCAACTTCCTGAAATACCCATGTCTATTGGTGGTTCCAAAACGAAAATCATCCACACGTTGAGGTAGGTGAAAGGTGACACCACGAGAGCGCGTCTGGGCGGCGTTGGCCCACTGCCAGCCTGACTTCACCCCTTGTGACTATTTGGCCACGCCGGAGATCCACGAGGCGTTGCTCGGCCATTTCGGGCTGGGGGGCCCGAAGCAAATGGCCGGTTCGATGGGCGGCGGCGAGTCGGAGTTCGAGGACACCGGGCTTGCCGAGCGGTTGGGCGTCGACATTCGCTACGTCAATCCGCCTTATATCGGCCCGCCGCAGCGCAGCTTCGACGACGGCTCCTCGATGAACCTGTGGGGTATCCGCCTGCGGCCGATGCCCAACGAATACGGCGAGTATGCCGAGCCTGTCGGGACACCCTACGCCGATTGGACGACCATCGACGAGGCCGAGGCGTTTTCGTGGCCCAGCCCCGATTGGTTCGACTATAGCGCGATTCCCGCGATATGCGAGCAGTACCCCGATCTGGCCATCGCCACCGGCGGCATGCACGTGCAAGATTTCATCAACGGGGTGGCCTTCGGTCGAGGCGTCCAGCAGGTCCTGCTGGACATCGCCACCGAAGACCCGGTGTATCTTTTCATCGTCGAGAAACGGCACCGGTTTTACATGGCCTACATCGAGCGGATTCTCGAGGCGGCCCGAGGGCGGATCGACTTGGTCTATGCCGGCGACGATTTCGGCAGCCAGCGCGGACTGCTCATCTCGCCGGCCACCTTCGATCGGCTCTTTGCGCCGAAGAAGAAGGAGTTCTTTGACCTGGCGCATGCCCATGGGGCGAAGGTCTCGCATCATTGCTGCGGTTCGAGCCGGCAGTTGATCCCGCGATTCATCGAGTGCGGCATGGACGCGCTGCAAACGATCCAGCCCTGCGCCGCCGGCATGGACCCCTACGAACTGAAGCGGGAATTCGCCGGGAAGATCACGCTGCACGGCGCGGTCGACGTGCAAGGCTGGCTTCAACGGGCAACGCCGCAGCAAATCGAGTCGGAAGTCAACCATCTGATGGACGAAGTCGGCGCCGGCGGCGGCTACATTCTCGCGCCAAGCCATCAGATCCAACCGGACACGCCCTTGGAAAACGTCCTGGCCGTTTACCGGACCGTCGCCCGGCGCCGTGGGAAGGCCGACCTGTAGGAGCCCGTTACTTGTTGAGAAGCAGCGGGCGGTCGGGTGGCTGGGTCTGAGCGAAGCGAAGGCCCAGTTTCGCAGGCATCTGGGCCACCGCTGCGCTATGGCCCAGCCACCCCGGGTTACCCGCCAAAATCAGATACTAAATAAGTCCTCATGAAAGGGGAAGCGGGTGCCATGCCCACGCTTGTCGTGGGCATGTGGGAAGTGCGGCAAAACACGGCATCCCGGCGCGCCGGGACGCGAGCGTGGCCATGGCACCCCATTTTCATCACTTTCGCTATTGCGTGGACTTATTTAGCTATCCAGAAACAGCGGGCGCAGGTGTCGCTCGAACAGGTTCTCGCCCACGTTTCGGGCCACCACGTCGGCATGCTTCTGGAGTGCGTCGGTAAAACGCGAGCCCATCTCGGCGGCCACCTTGTAGCCGACGTGGAGAAGCTGTCGCACGTTCGGGTCGTACGCCGGGCAGGCCTGATCGTGACGCAGCGCCGTGGCAAAAGCCTCCTCGTCCCAGGCGTCGACCACGTCGGCCGACGGCAGCGCACGGCGATCGATGTCGATGACCGAAGCGTACGGCCCGCACAATTCGTCGAAACGTCCCAGCGCGGTTCGATAGACCTCCTTGGCGATCTGAAGTCCGTCGCCGCCGGCGGCGGCCAGTCCGATGAGTTCCTCGAGCCAGGTGGTTCCGGCCGTCTTCAAATGCACGCCCGCGTCGAACTTCTTGATGGCCTCGGCGATCGGGCCGTAGATCGAGAACTTGTCGCTGCCCGAGTGGACGCTGAGCTTCAGGTTCTCCGGCAGCCCGAACTCATTGACCGCAAACGCGATCACCGCCAGATCCTGCTCGAACTCTTTGGTGAACTGCGCGAGGTGGCCGACGTAGTCGACGCCCTTGTTGAATCGGCCGGTGAACCGCGGTGCGATCGTCTGGGCGGGAATCCGTTGGTCGGCCACGGCGGCCAGGATGAAAAGCATCTCCAGCGGTGTTTGCGGATGGTCGGTTTCGTCCATCGAGACTTCGGTGACGAAGCGGTCCGTCCCCTTGGCCTCGAGCAGGTGCCGATAGATTCGACCGGCCTCGTTGGCCGCCAGGAGATACTTGCTCGCAGCCTCGGCGATCGTCTCCTCGGTAATATCCGGTGCGTCGTCGATTCCGGGAATCTCCAAGGGGCCGACAAGCTTCTTGTGTTTCTCGACAAATGCCCGGACGTCCGGCGGCTCGGGATCCTTTCCGAGGAAATCGGCCACGTCGAGCGTGAACCAATCACTCGCTTCGATGAACGCGTCGACCGTTTTCAGGCCGATATGATCGGCGTCGACGAAGTAGGGCTCGTCCCATCCGCGGGCCTTGACCGCGGCGTCGGCCTCCGCGCGGACGTCGCCGGGCCGGCTGCCGACGATCGTGTGCTCGCGGTGCGACTTGTTCCAAACCGGAGCAACGGGCACCCCGAGTTCGCGGGCCTTGATGATCGCGTCGAGCTGCGCGACGCCCTGGTGGGCGAAGCGGTCTCCGACGCCCATGGTGTACTTGGGAAGATCCATGTGATTTTCCTTTCTCTTTTATCCTCGATCGAGAATAGGCCGTCCGAGCGAGCAACGGCTTAGCAAGAACAGTCGATGAACTGCCCAGAAAACCCAGATTATAGCAGCGGTCGGCCTCGAAGACCATGGGCCGGGCAATGCCGACAGCAGGCCGCCAGGCATGTGGGCTCAAGATGAGGCGGAATCGCGTGTGCCACTGCTTCGCCAGAAGCAGTGCAAAATGGCTGTGGAGCCAGCACTGCTTGCCACCGGCAAGCAGTAGCACACATTTTGCCTCGAAAAACCTCGATTTGATTTTCCGGATATGCTCACGGCAAGCGTGAGCATGGCACCCGAGCACCTGCGCACCAGCGACCTATCCCTCGCCGGCATCCTTCCGAGCACCTCTGATTTGGACGGGCAGCCGGTCGATCTTGGCGGCCAGGATGAAATCGTTCTGCGACAGCCCGCCGATGGCGTGCGTCGAGATGGCGATCCACACGTGACGGTAGCCTTCCAGATGCAGATCCGGGTGATGCCGCTCTTGCTCGGCCAGTTCGGCAACCCGGTTGAAAAAGTCGATCCCGGCCAGAAAGTCTTTCACCGGCCAATCCTTGCGAATCTGCCGGCCGTCGTCGGTCAGCTTCCACTGGGGAAGTGTTTCCAACTGCTGGCGGACCTCGGCCGTGGAAAGTTTCCTCACACCGCCTTCGCAGGCTGCACAACGTTTTGACGTGAGCGGCTCGGTTCTTGGAGTGGTCATTTCAGTTCCTCCTGCGTTCATGCCCAAGCCATAGTTTTGACAGGGCGGCTTGTTAATAATAGTATCCGCGGCATGGCCCGGGGCAACGGGACTCGTCCGGTTCATTGGCATCGAAACGGTCCGGTCGCTGGGCAAGTCTGAGAAAGCCGCGGCTTGTATCCTCGCAACTCTATTCTGTTAAATAAGTTGCGCCGACAGCTCGATGCGACGGGCGATGCGAGGTTATACGGCTCTTAAGACATCTTTATATAGGGCGCGCTCCAGCGACCGGGACTCTCCGCTTGAGCTGGCCTGGAAGCGGGGTGATCCGGCCGGCTCGGTTCGCTGGGCGCCGCCGGGATTTCGGCGGGCGGCATCGCCTTGGGCGACTTGCGGAAGACCGGCCGCAGCGGCTCGATTCCCAGCGTCCGGGCCGCACGGATCATCTCCGCGGTGCGATCGACCAGGGGGAAGTCGACGCCGGCGTCGAAGAGCTCTCTCAATCTTGTCGCGTCGTTAGTTCCATAGTAGTTCACACCAACGCCCGCCCTTTTCAGCCGGGCCATGTCCTCCGGTTTGCACAAGCCACCGCGAAGTTGGAGGAACCGGCACTTGCGATTGATCGTGTCCGTGACATAGAGTGTGTTGTGGCTCTGCCGCTCCATGTTGCAGATCAGAATCTCGGGGTGGACCTTGCGGGCTCCTTCGGCAGCCGCCCGAGAGCAGGCCAGAATTACCTGATGGGTTCGTTTCTGCCGGACGACCTCGCGGGCGACGGCCTTGCCGAGTTGCCTGTCTCCCTTGAGATGCACGTTGACCCAAACATTAACCGGCATGATCTTGAGTGCCTCGGCCAAGGTCGGAATCCGTAGGCCGGCGAACTTGGGGTCTTTCCACGACCCGGCATCAAGTTTCTTGATTTCCGTAAGCGTGAAGCCGTCGACGCGGCCTCGGCCGTTGGTCGTCCGGTCGACGGTCGGGTCGTGGATCACCACAAGGTTTCCATCCTTGAGCCGGCGGACGTCCAACTCGATCTGATGCGCGCCCAGTCGAATCGCCTCGAGAAAGGCCGGGAGCGTGTTTTCGGGATGGGTCGAGTTGGCTCCGCGGTGCGCGCAGATTCCCCGTCTCGGCATGACTACCTTTGTCGTTTCGGCCTGAGCCCACGTTGTCAGGCCGACGCCGACCAGAAGCGCCGTGGTCAAGACTCGTCCGGCCGTCGGCCCACAGCGCGAGTCTCTACTCCACCTGCGTCTCATCAGTCGGAATCCTCCACTTAGAACGTGTTTTGAAAATAGTTGCAGCTTTTCCGAGGGTGCCACTGCTGGCTTGCCCAGCAGTGCGAAGCGAATTTCGAGGGAAAAACACTGCTGGGCAAGCCAGCAGTGGCACCCATTTCAAAACACGTTCTTGCGGCGGTTTGTCGGAACCGTCGGGGTCGTTCCGATACGCTACCGCACGGCAGCGCGCTGGCTGGGCCCCATTGGGATTTTGTCGGGCAGCATCACCTTGCGAGTCTTTTCCCAATGTCGGGCGATCTTGGAGTTGGCGGTCAAATCCCAGAGGTTCCAGTCCAGTTCCCGTAGGGCCAGGACCGTCGGGATCCACCCCTGGACCCAACCCACTTCGATCGTCCAGGCGCCCCAGCCCGAACACGCATTGGAGCCCCAGTAGTCCCAACGCCCGTAGTCGAACGCGCGAAACCATCCGCCGTCCAGGTCGGGATGGGTCTCACTGCATACTTGCACCCGGATCAAGAACTCGGCCAGCCGGTCGGCCGTCTCCCGATAGATGGGTTCCCCGGTAGCCGCGTGCGCCTCGTGCAGCCCCAGAAACGTGAGATTGCAGGTGTAGAGCAGATCAGCGATCAGGTTGCCGTTGTTCTGAATCAAGGGGGCCTCGTGCTCGCCATACTCCTTGTTGGAGCGAGGAGGTCGGAAGCGGCCTCGGGATAAGGCCCCTAGTTCTTCACGAATGGCGCCGCAGGGGGCCTGGCAGCGGCGCATGTCTTGGGCGATCCGCCGAAGCCACGCCCGGTACTCCGGCCGATCCTCCACCCGAATCAACCAGGCCAGCGGCAGGAGCATCCGACCGCGCTCCTGCTGGATGCCGTTGGTCCAGGTCCACCCGTCGGGATAGGTTTCCATCATCCGGCGGATTGCACCTCGGGTGCGTGCCAGCAGGGGCTCGTACTTCGTCTTGTCGTAGAGCCACAGATAGGATGCCCAGATCCAAGCCTCGTAGTGGGGTCCTAGATATTCATACGGTTCCTGCAGGTAGCTTTCCCAGCCACGAGCCAGGAGCCGGTGATCAAGCACCGCGCGGTACCGAAACCCAAGGCGGCCGGTGGTGCGGAAGTTGGCTACGATGTTTCTGAGCACCACCTCATCCCACCGGTCGGTATCGACAGTGGCCGACGTTCCCAGGCAACTTAGGATAATCCTGATATCGTTGTCGCCATAGAACTTTCCGCTGTCCGGGGTCCACCAGATCAGCCCGTAGTCGGCCTTGGTCGGATCGTTCTTGTACAGCCCGGAGTCGAAGTAAAGCCAGTCGAGCAGATTGCCCGCGATCTTGCGGCTGCGCCGATCGCCGTCGAGCTTGCTTCGCAAAGCGAAAGCCAAGGCGGTTTCTCCGTTGCAGTCGCTTCGCAAACACCAGCGAACCGGCTGCGTGCCGTCGAAGCGAATCCGCGAGTTGAAGCCCTCGAGCACCCCGCAGGAGCCGTCGCCGGCCGGCCACGCGGGACTGGGGGCGGGGCCGGTCGCCTTGCGCCGGTCGATGGTGCCGTCTGCTAGGTACTCGTCGTACTTCTTCCGCCACGACGCGTCGATTAGCATTCGGGCATTCGTGTGCCAATCGATTCCCCGGATGATCGCCCGCCGCGCCGCGTCGGCCGGCAGCTTTTCCTTGGCGGTGTAGGTCGGCCGGACGGTCGGCGTCCAGTCGGGCACGGAGATCTTCGCGGTCGGCTGAAGCCACCGCAGCACGTATCGCCACACGGCCTGGATGCCGTCGGCGGGTGCATATCGAGCGGTGATGAATTGGCTGAGCTTCGTCGTCGAAACGAGCACGTTGCCTCGCGGATGCACGAAGAGAATCGGATGGGCCTCCACGTCGTCAAGCCCATAGACGGCGCGGTCGAGCCCCGCAACGCGGGCCACGACCAGATCGGCGCCGGCCGCGCGAACCGGCACGAAGTGACAATCGTGGATCGCCAGGATGCGGTGTTTCGGCAAGGTGTCGCCAAAGACGTCCGTCGCGGCGACGACCCGCTCCAACGCCACGCGCTGCGGGCTGCCCACCGTCATGTTCGGCAGACGCGCCGGATATTCGATGAACAGCCGGAGTTTTTTTTCGGACGCCTTTTGGAACAGGTCATCCGGCAGGTCGGTCGTTTTGGCCGGGTAGCCGTCGGCCAGCATGAGCACACCGGCGCCTTTCGGAGCGCGCCGCACGGCCTCGGCGGGCGTTGCCTCGCGCAGGACGCCGATCCCTTGGGCGAGCATCGTCGCGTAGAGATCGTTGTCCGCGCGGCAGGCGAAGACCAGGCTCGCGGTCGGCTCGGGCTGGGCAGACGCAACGGGGCTTACCCACGCCGCGGTGGCAACCAGCAGTACACCGATGCTCAGACGGGAAGAATTCACGTGGTCTTGATCTTGTGAGTCGCGAAGCTGACCCGAGGAACCCACTGGTGCCTTATCATTGTCGTTACTGATAATTCTCCGGTGCGACCACTTGGCCGTCAATCCCGCTGCCGAGGTAGCTATGAGTCCGGGAATTGATCTCGTAGCTGATTACCCGCACGCTTCCGTCACAAAAGACGAAGTTGCACGCGCCCGCATGTGCGCTGCCGAATATCCAATAGAACGACATCCCGGGCGTATCTTGCCGCGGCACGAGGGCGTTCTGTGGATCGTCACTGTACGTGCACCATCGGTTGGTGTCCGCGCCGCAACCCTCGTAGATACCGTGATCGTCGCCCTGGTCCACTCCGTTGGAGTAGTCGTCCGAGTTGATGTACTTCTCGCCGACCAGGTAGGTCACCGAGGTCCCGTCGGTGATCTCGGAGAGGGCCATTTTGCTGTGTGTGAAGATGGGCCCGTTGCAATTCATCGGCCAGGGGAAATCCTGGGCGTCATCCATGCTGGACGGTCCCATGCCGTACTCATCGTATGGCCCGCTGCCCGTGTTCGCGGCATAGTCGAGCCCGGCTCCCTCCGAGAGTGGATCGCTGTTCTTGTATGACCGTTTCTGGGG
>Ga0315543_1001892_pt1 | contig 21502 bp, 10 predicted proteins | sample SalMarSW160210MG_2_FD_203098 | JGI IMG/M metagenome (GOLD analysis project Ga0315543, IMG submission 203098) | Salt marsh sediment microbial communities from the Plum Island Ecosystem LTER, Massachusetts, United States - Salt Marsh Sediment SW1601-210 ...
TCATCCAGTTGTTCGTTCAATGATCTCAGATGATCCTGCGCCTGTGTCAGTTCGATGTTACGTTGGACCGCCGCTTCGTAAGTGGAGAGGAGCAGGCTGAGCATCTGCTGCTGGTCTGCTGTGATGAGACGACTTTTTCCCCCAATAAGGACCTCCACTCCAATGCGCACACGTTCGCTTTTAAGGATCTTCCCGCTCGCAAGGATCCTTGAAATTATTGATAGTAGGTATTCCTCGCTGTAGGGTTTTGTGATGAAGTTGTCCGCCCCGCAGGCCAGACCCTCAAGCACATCTTCCGAGCTTGTAAGGGAGGTCAAAAGGATCACCGGAATATCCCCGTTGATTTCATCGGATTTGATCCGTTTGCAGAGTTCATAGCCGTTCATCCCCGGCATGATGATATCCGAGATGACCAGGGTCGGTCTGAGCTCGCCTAAGAGGGCAAGGGCCTGGTTCCCGTCCTCGGCGACCGTTATCCTGAAACCCTCCCGCTCCAGGAAATATTTCAGTTTCTCGGCTTGGGTGGGACTGTTTTCTACAGCGAGTATCTCGACTTTACCCTGTGAGGGGTTTTTCTTTGCATTCATTGATGACCTCCATTTTTCTTTTTGGAGAGAGCGACAAGGAGTTCTGCGATGCCTTCTGGTGGAAGGATATGAGCAGCTGCATCGATCTTGATAGCCTCTCTGGGCATACCGTGTATAATGGAACTTTCCTTGTCCTGGGCAATGGTGACCGCACCTTTATCTTTCATGGCCTTTAGTTCCTCTACGCCGTCTCTTCCCATACCCGTAAGCAATATCCCCACCGCCTGCGGACCCGAAACCCGCGTGACGGATCGAAATAGATTGGCAACCGAGGGGCGCAGGCCATTTTCCGGTGCACGGTCACTATTCTATAACCTTCAGGGAAATGCTTTTGGTTTTTCGTAACATGTCTTTTTATTGTTACTGTCTTTCATTAAGTAATCATCAATATTCAATCTTGATGGAATTGTAAAAAGTCATCACTCCGGTGAAAACCGGAGCCCAGACGATCTGTAACTACCTGAATACACTGGATTCCGGGTCAAGCCCGGAATGACTAAAAATGGGGTTTTCAACTTTTTACAAGATTAATAATCTTCAATTATTGAGCCTTCTAATCCCTCATCAATTTTTCCCGTTGAACACCTCTGCGCCTTCCAATAAGGAAATAACATTCTGGATCAGCGTTTCAGTGTCTAGGGGTTTTGTTAAGTAACCATCCGCGCCAGCGTCCATAATGCGTTTCATGTTCTCCGGGGTATCGTAACCGGTAACAACCAGTATCTTTATATGTGATTTATCAGGGTTGTTCTTTAGCCATCTGCATACCTCAAAACCGTCTATACCCGGCATGAATAGATCAAGGATCACCAGGCCCGGATTGAAGGAAACGACCTTTACGCCCGCCTCAAAGCCGTCTGAAGCTGTTTCTGTCAAATACTCGTGATGGGATAATATATTGGTGAATAGTTTACGGATCTGCGGGTCATCATCCACTATAAGGACCTTTTTGTTTTGAGGCTGGTAAGTCGCAAAGGGGTGCATTCCCTTTGCCCGCATAAATGACTCAAGGTCTTTTTTAAGGAGCCTGTACTGCCCGCCGGGCGTGAGTGACGCCCTCAGTTCTCCTGCCTTGACATATTTCCATACAGTCACTCTGTTGAGAGAACAGTAATTGGCGGCCTGGGGTATGGTTAGAAGATCTTCGTTCATGACAAGTCACGCCTCTTTGATAAATTGCATAAAAGTAAGGTTAACAGATTTATCGAAGTTAACAAAATTAACAAAAAAATTATATGATTTTAATCGGAAAGTCAAGGCTTTTTTGATTTCGGTGATGCCCAATGACCAGGATATAAAAAGGGAACAATTTTTGGAAGATATGTTACTTTAATGAATAGTGGCGTCCCCAAGGGGATTTGAACCCCTGTCGCAGGCGTGAAAGGCCTGTGTCCTGGACCTGGCTAGACGATGGGGACGCGTTGCAAACGCTGATGATGGATGGTCACCGTCGAGGTGTTCCCCAGTGAAATACGCAAAGCTTTTGCTGTCGCAGATTTCACGGGGCAAGCACCTCAGAGCGGGTCCTGGTGGGCCGTGCGAGAATCGAACTCACGACCAACGGATTAAAAGTCCGCTGCTCTACCTAACTGAGCTAACGGCCCAATTGGAAGTTTATACCATATAAGTCTTTTAAAATCTATTGTCAAAAAAAATTATATTTAGCTTTCAGCCTTCAGCGATCAGCAGTGAGCCAAACCTTCATTCAAACCTCGCCTTGACCGCCCTGGCGTGGATGGGAAGACCTTCGGCTTCGGCCAGAGTAACAACGACATCCCTCAATCCGGCCAGTCCTTCCTTGCTCAGATACTGGAAGGTGGGTTTTGTAATAAATTCATCCACAGAAAGCCCTGAAAACATGCGGGCGCACTGGCCCGTAGGTAAAACATGATTTGTCCCTGAGGCATAGTCGCCCGCAGGTATGGGCGAGTATGGCCCTAAAAAGATAGATCCCGCGTGTCTTATCCTATTCAGGGTAATGAAGGGATCCCTGGTCAGGATCTGGAGGTGCTCGCTCGCGTAATCGTTGGTAAAACCAATGGCCTGATTCATGTCCGTCGCTACAAGGACATAAGAGTGTCTGGAAAGCGAGGACTGAAAGATATCTTTTCTGGGAAGAGAAGGGAATTCTCTGTTTATGATATCGCATACATCTTTTGCCAGTTTTGCAGAGGTGGTTACCAGCACTGCGGCTGAATCAGGATCATGTTCCACCTGGGAAAGGAAATCCACCGCGATCAACTTCGCGTCACCGGTATCATCCGCAAGGATAAGGGCCTCACTGGGACCTGCCGGCGAGTCTATATCCACCTGGCCGTAAACCAGCATTTTGGCGGCTGTAACATATTTGTTTCCCGGGCCTACTATCTTATCCACTCTGGGCATTGTTTCGGTCCCATAGGCAAGGCCCGCCACACCCCAGGGTCCCCCAACCTTAAATATCCTGTCACATTTGGCAACATCGGCAGCGACGAGGGTAACAGGATTTGCTTTCATGCCTTTACCGGGTGGTGTAACGGCCACTACCTCTCCCACACCCGCCACCCTGGCAGGCAGTGCGGTCATGAGGATGGAGCTGGGATAGGCCGCCCTACCTCCCGGTATGTAGCAGCCCACTATATCCAGAGCCCTGGTGATTCGGCCGGCCAGGATCCCTTCGGTTACCTCAATGGACCACATATCTCTTTCTATCTGGGCCTGGTGAAACCGGATGATATTATCCGCGGCCTTCTTAAGAGATTCCACCACCTTGGAGTCCACCTGCTTGTAGGCCTGATCAATCTCCTCACGGGTTGCTTCAAGATCCGAGACTGTGATGTCATCCTTGTGTTTTTTGTAGTGAGTAAGGATAACAGGGTCACCTTTTTCCCTTACATCCGTTACTATGAGGCGGGTGTCTTCGTAGATGGAAGAGATGTCCTGCATGGATCTTTCCATTATGGCCCTTATTTTATCCGGGCCCAGGTCTTTTATCTTTTCGGGTCGTAGGTTAATCAATGATCTGTTCTCCTTTCAATTTTTTCTTTTTGGTTCTTCTCCCAATTTATGGGGAGAAAGTGGCCAAGGATTCGAGGGTTCTAGGGTTCAAGTGTTTGTTTCCTAATACTTTTACTCGATCCCTTGACACCTTGACCCCTTGAATCCTCGACCCCTTGAATCCTGATATAGTCCCTAAGGGCGTTTTTTGTGCTCCTGAAGGCAAGCTCCTCCCAGGGGATCTCCTCGGGTGGCAACAGCTTTATGTCAATGCTTTCATCACCTGCCACTGGTTCCCCGGACAGGGGTTCTGCCACATACACTATCACCACCTCAAGGTATGAGGGATAGGAATAGACACCGAGCAGATTTTTGATACGGATGTCTATCCCGCATTCCTCTCTGGTCTCCCTGCGGGCGGCGGCCTCGATCTCTTCCCCCCGGTCCACGTATCCACCGGGTATAACCCACTTGCCTTTTGCGGGCTGGATTCCCCGTTTCAACAGTATAATCTTTTTATCAATTTCCACTATGGAACATGACACCAGTTTGGGATCCAGGTAAAAGATAAAATCGCACCCGGTGCACATAAGTCTGGGCGGTTCGTTTCCCTTTAATCTGGCTGTTTTAAGCGCAGCCCCGCAAACCGGACAGAATCTGAATATATAATCATGATGCATGTTTTATTATTATGATCCCAAGATTCGGAATAATTGACAAATCATATCAGATATGCCATTTTTTGCCAATAAAGAATCAGCATTATCAGCCCCATTGATAGTGTGGAAATAGATGGTGAGTTGTTCGGGGCGCGGTCCTTTTTGCCGTCAGCGAGGCATGTTATGACACTGAATAAGGCGGATCTTATTAAGAGCGTTATTGAAAAAGTTCATGTTAAAAAGAGGAAGAAAGAAAAACAGCAATACCTCTTCCCGGAGTTAGATTATGCCCTTTTAAGCCGGAAACAGGCGACACATGCTGTTGATTCCCTCATCGACATAATAAAATCAAGCCTGGAAAAGGGTGAACAGGTCCTTATCTCCGGCTTCGGAAAGTTCTACGTAAGATTCAAGTGGGCCAGAAAAGGAAGAAACCCCAGGACAGGAAAAGAGATCCTCCTGGATTCCCGGAGGATAGTTGCATTCCATTGCTCCTCTAAGCTGAAGGAGAGGATGAATAAATCAGGAGACAGGAGTCAGAAGCCCTTCGACTTTGCCTCTCGGCCATGAGCGGACTCGACACGAGCTCGCCGAGTGTCTCGAGGCCGAATGGCTCAGGGCCGTGAGCGAATCGAACGGCCGGAAGGCAGAATGTAAAAAAGTGACCTAACAGCCTACAGTCTAACAACCCATTTAGATACACTCGAACCCTCGAATCCCTGAATCCTAACACACGTCGTTTTCAAAAGAGCAGCCGTGACCGTAGGGCTGTCCCTTTTCTTCGTTCCGGATCTCCCGGGCTGGTTATTTCAAAAGGTTACGGCCGTGGGATGCCTACCCCCTCGGGGCCAGGGGGTCCCCCACCCGTAACCTCCTGAAATAACGGCGCCCTCCCGATAGTCACTCAAAAAAGGGACAGCCCTACGCCCTAATGCCATGCCTTAGGGGCAGATTAAGGTCACACTTGTTCTTTTCAAGACGACATCTCCAAAAGAATCCCACCCAAGGCTTGCAGTGTGCTTATTTTCAAGGGTTTGCTCCACCAGAACCCCTGGTAGAATTTCCTGTTGCTACGAAGAATGTGTGTGCCAAACCCTTGAAAATAAGCACACGTCCTCCGAATAATATAGATGTCATTTCGAAAAGAACAAGTGTGACCGGGAATTAGCTATCAGCTATTAGCTATTGTCCCTCGAACCCTTGAATCCTTTATTTGAATACCAATTCCCCATCCTTTACATCCATCAACGCCTTGCCTCCCTCGGTTATGCCGCCTTCCAGTATCTTCATGGAAATGGGGTCCTGGACATAGTGCTGAATGGCCCTCTTGAGCGGCCGTGCCCCGTACACAGGATCGAATCCTATATCGGCAAGCAACCCTCGTGCCTGGTCCGTCAATTCCAAGGTGATCTTGCTGTCCGCCAGGCGTCTCCTTAAAAGCCCAAGCTGGATATCCACGATCCGTTTGATCTCTTCCCGCCCCAGGGAATTGAAGAGAACCGTCTCGTCGATCCGGTTTAGAAATTCCGGCCTGAAGGTGTTCCTCAGGGCATCCATGACCCTTTTTTCAAGCGCTTTAGGGTCACGTCCTTCAGGTTCGTTTATCCACTGGCTGCCCACATTGGAGGTCATGATCAGCACCGTGTTTTTAAAGTCAACCGTGCGCCCCTTTCCGTCGGTCATCCGGCCATCGTCCAGTATCTGGAGGAGGGAGTTGAACACCTCCGGATGGGCCTTCTCTATCTCGTCGAACAGGACCACGGAATAGGGGTGGCGTCTTACCGCCTCGGTGAGATATCCTCCCTCATCATATCCGACATACCCGGGAGGTGCGCCTATCAGTCTTGCCACGGAATGCCTTTCCATGTATTCCGACATGTCGATGCGTACCATGTACTGTTCATCATCAAAGAGAAACTCGGCCAATGCCTTGGCCAGTTCGGTCTTTCCCACTCCTGTTGGTCCCAGGAAGATGAAGGAACCAATAGGCCGGTTTGGATCCTGCAGACCGGACCTGGCCCTGCGCACGGCATTGGCTACAGCAGTTATAGCATCTTCCTGGCCGACCACCCGGCTCCCCAGTCTCTCCTCCATACTCAGTAGCTTCTCTTTTTCGCCTTCCATCAATTTGGCGACAGGGATATTCGTCCATTTGGCAACGACCTCCGCGATATCGTCACTGTCCACTTCCTCCTTGAGCATTTTTCTATCGCTCTGGAGTTCCGCCAGTCTACCGTTTTCTTCCTCAAGACTTCTTTCCAGCTCGATCATGGTACCGTATTTCAGCTCCGCTGCCTTGGACAGATCCCCGTCCCGTTCCGCCAGCTGCGCCTGGGACCTGGCGCTCTCCAGCTTTTCCTTGATATCGCTTATTCTCCGGATGGCGGCCTTCTCTTGCTTCCAGTGGGCCACCATTTCTTCGGTCTGTGATTTCAGATCCTTAAGCTCTTTGTCAATTTTTTCCAGCCTGTCTTTGGAGGCCTTGTCTTTCTCCTTTTTCAGGGCCTCCCGCTCTATCTCGAGTTGGGTTATCTTTCGCTGGATATTGTCGATTTCGGCAGGCATGCTGTCTATCTCGATCCTGAGCCTGGAAGTGGCCTCGTCGATAAGATCTATTGCCTTGTCGGGCAGGAAACGATCCGTGATATACCTGTGAGAAAGGGAGGCTGCCGCTACCAGGGCGGAATCCTTAATACGCACCCCGTGGTGCACCTCGTACTTTTCCTTCAATCCCCTCAGTATGGAGACGGTATCCTCCACGGTGGGTTCTTCCACCATAACAGGCTGAAATCTTCGCTCCAGGGCCGCATCCTTCTCGATATATTTCCTGTATTCCTTAATGGTGGTGGCGCCCACGCATCTCAGTTCCCCCCGGGCTAGGGCCGGCTTGAGCATATTGGATGCGTCAACAGATCCTTCGGCGGCCCCTGCACCTACCAGTGTATGCATCTCATCTATAAACAGGATTATTCCGCCACTGGAATCAACGACCTCTTTGAGAAGCGCCTTGAGCCTGTCTTCAAATTCTCCCCGGTATTTGGCCCCCGCGATCAGGGAGCCCATATCCAGGGCCACGACCCTTTTATCTTTCAGGGTATCAGGGACATCGCCCTGGACAATACGCTGGGCCAGCCCTTCCACGATGGCGGTCTTTCCCACGCCCGGTTCACCTATCAGCACCGGGTTGTTCTTGGTCCTCCTGGAGAGGACCTGGATGATCCTCCTGATCTCGTCGTCCCGGCCGATAACAGGATCGAGATCACCCTTGGAAGCCACTGCCGTAAGATCCCGGCTGAACCGCTCCAGGGCCTGATATTTATCCTCGGGGTTCTGATCGGTGATCCTCTGTCCGCCGCGGATATCCACCAGGACCGCCAGGATCCTGTCCCTTGAAATCCCTGACGCCTTCAGGAGCCTTGACGCCTCACCCTCTTTTTCTTCGGTCAGGGCTATAAGGATGTGTTCAAGGCTTACATATTCGTCCTTCATCTGTTCGGCCTCTTTAAATGCCTGCTCCAGCACCGCTTTTGTCCTGGGAGATATGTAAGGCTCTCCGTAGCCTGTACCTGAAACCTTGGGCATCTTTGCCAAGGTGCTTTCCGCTTCCCTTTTCAGTTGCGCCTGGTTTGCTCCTATCTTGGCCAGTAGGGGCGGAACAGCACCCTCCTGCATCGCAAGAATGGATATCAAGAGATGCTCAGGTTCGATCTGCTGATGCCCTGATTTCTCAGCCAGTTGCTGTGAAGCCTGCAGGGTTTCCTGGGCCTTCAATGTAAGTTTATCAAGACGCATCTCTATTATTCGTTACCTCCTGCATGGGTGAACAATAAAAGGGGTTTTTATAGTCCGGGACTGGCATCAGCGCAACGGCAAAATGACTGGATGCCAAAGCCAAAACTCTTAATAAAATTAAGTCCATAAAATCATAAGTCAAGTAAAGTCGGGGGGGTTGATTCTTTGAATTAATGGAGAAGATTCAAGAATTCAGAGAACACGGGACAGGGGAGGCTAATGAGCAATGAACCGTGGAATGTGGAATGCGGAAAGGAAAAAACAGGGTAAGGATAATATTGACACGGTTTTGAGGATCTGATAAGTATCAATCTTCCTCATTCCTTCATTCCGGGCTTGACGCCGGCGGAATAATAAAGGGGTTGGTTTTATAATGGTTTTGGTGTAGTCGTGATCCGGGTATTTTCCTGGGAAACATTGCGCAAGGGGGCCGTCATGATAAAGAATACGATAAAGTTTACTTCCCTGTTGTTTGTCTTTTTGTTTTCAATCATCTTATACAATCCAGTTGTGTTTTGCCAGTCTGAATCTCTTCGGGAGGGGATGGATCTGTACCAGCAGGAGAAATATGGGGAGGCTATTGAGGCGTTTGAGAAGGCGCGTGCCGAGGATCCGGATTCATCTGTTGCCGCGTTCTATCTTGGGCTGGCCTACAAACAGACATTTGATTATGAAAAGGCCTTAGGTCATTTCAGGGACGCGGTAACACTGACTCCGAGGATCAAAGAAGCCGTTATAGAACTGGTGGATGTCGCGATGCAACTAGGAGATATAGAGGAGGCAAAAAGATGGATAGGGGTGGCGGAGGAAGCGGATGTGCTTCCGGCTAAGACGGCGTTTCTCAAGGGGTTGATACTGAGGGAAGAGGGTAAAAACAGAGAGGCTGAGGAGGCTTTTGAAAAGGCGAAATCCCTGGATCCGACCATTGCCCAGGCCTCGGACATACAGATTGCCCTTGGCCATATAATGGAAAGAGAGCTTAAAAAGGCCAAAGAGAGTTTTGAGTCCGCCATTACGCAGGATCCCCAGTCGGATCTGGCGGGTTTTGCCAGGCAGTATCTGGATACGGTTGAACAAAGGCTTGAGCTGGAAAGGCCTTTCCGTTTTACGCTGGGTATTTTTGGCCAGTACGACGACAATATGGTCCTGAAGCCGAATGACGAGGCGCTTGCCTCGAGCGTTACCAACGAGTCGAGCAATGTGCTGAACTCCTCCTTCAGGGTGAATTATGTGCCTGCCATGCAAGGCCCGTGGCTATTCAGCGCGCGGTATGCTGTTATGTCCAGTCTTCACGAGAAGAATGTGCACTCCCACGATTCCTTAAGCAACTATCTCTCGATCAATCCTGGATATAATTTTGGCAACTTTGCCGTCAACCTGTCCACGGAGTATAGCCATTCCATAGTGCGTGGACCGAGCTATAAGAAGTATTCGGGTTCTTTCAGCTCAGGCCCCCTGTTTCGATTCGCGATAAAAGGAAATCAGCTTCTGGAGATATTTTCCGGGTACACCAATACCGAGTATTTCAAGCCTTCCCTGGCGCCGGAGGAAGACAGGGATTCTTACGGGTATAAGAGCTATGCAAGCTGGATGTGGCTATTTAAAGAGGACTCTCTCCTGAACCTGAGATATCAGTTCAGGTATCTGAATGCGGAGGGCCAGAACTGGGATAATATAAGTCACGGGTTTTCAGCCAATTTTGCCATGCCGGTGGCGGAGAAGGTCAAACTTCAGCTCAGCGGCAGCTTTAAGGACCAGAATTTTGAGAACACGCATACCAATTTCGATGTTAAGAGAGATGATACTGTTTATTCCTTTTCAGGAGGGTTTACCTGGGAATACTTCGAGGATACGACCTTTGTGGCTCAGTATTCATATAACCGGAATGAATCGAACATCAAGGCCTATGATTATACCAGGAACCTGTTTACCATGGGGGTAGAGTATAGATTTTAGGATTTAGCAATTAGCAGTTAGCAATTAGCATTGAGCTTTTTTGAATTTCCGGGTCCTGGCTAATGGCTCCTTAGATAACAAAAGATATGGCAACTCAAACTTCCAAAAAAGGAGGCACCAAAAGGTTGGCAGACCGGTCTGTTCATGTCATTGGGCAAAACCAATTTCAGAATGAGTTGCTGTCCTTTTATCTTAGGGAAGAGATGGGTGTTCAATGCACCCTAAGCGAGGGCCCTTCCAGGTCTAAAAAAAAGGATGTCAAGGGTGCCGGCAAGAACCTGCTAATCCTTATTGAGTGTCCGGACAGAGATATTGAGACATTCCTGAGTGAACTTGAGATCGATGTTAAAGGGATCCCGGACCGTCACAAGACGGCTATCTTCAATGTTGATCGTGGACAAGGACTGGAGGAAAGGGCTGTTGCCATGGGAATCAAGGGAATATTTTATAAAGAGGATTCCATTGAACGCTTCCGGAAAGGGATAGGAGCGATCTTTGAAGGCGAGCTGTGGGTCTCCAGGGAAGTATTATCGAAATATGTAAAAGGAAACAGGCCTAAAGCTGTTTATGTTAACCAGGAGGAGACAGCGCTTACTCCAAGGGAAGTGGAGATACTGGCTATGATATGCATGGGGATTAAAAATGAGGAAATCGCCGATAAGCTATGTATAAGCCCCAATACGGTCAAGACGCATATATACAATATTTTCAAGAAAATAGATGTGCCGAACAGGCTTCAGGCAGCACTCTGGGCGGCAAAGAATCTTTAGAAAATCAGGGTTCGGGGATTCGAGGAGTCAAGGCCCTTTCGACAGTGCTCAGGGCCGTGAGCGTGTCGAACGGGTTCAAGTGAGCAGTTAATGCGAAAGCATTAGACAGATTTTTTATCCTAATACTTTATTATTATTTTTTCGGCTCATTTTGCTTTTTAAAAATACTAAAAAAATCATACTATTTACTTATTGTTTTTTTATTACTAAACTATATATAATATACCCATGAAAGCAATACAGGGTGAAAAAAGGGGATTAAAGCGATTCGATCTTGAGATTCCCGCCAGGATCAAGGTTACATCCTCCGAACGGAAAGAGAGAGCCCTTGATCTGCTGACGACTGACATAAGTTCCGGAGGTGCCTATTTTCATACTTCTCAACCTTTATCCGAAGGCACGGATGTGAAAGTAGATCTTATCCTTCCCTTGGATAAACTGGTCAAGAGGCTGGAGAAGGGGGAGAAAGATTACAAGCATGCCTACATAAGGATTTCCGGGAAGGTGCTTCGGACCGAATCAAGAGGTATGGCTATTATTTTTAGCGAGGATTATGAGATAAGCCCCTGGCACGGGGCTAAAGCCGTGGAACATTGATTTGATAGCGATTAGCTATCAGCATTCAGCTATACAGTAAGACCGATTAAATGGTGGTGTTTTAGCTGATGGCTGAAAGCTGAACGCTGAAAGCCAGATAAAAACCATACACGCTACTCAGGTTTAAGGAGGGGTGCAATGAAAAAGATTATCTCATGGGCAAGGTCAGGCATATTGTTTTTGATCCTTTTTGCCTTTGTTTGCGCGATGCTGATATCCAGCCAGGCCTTTTCAGCGGAACGGTCTATAGCGAGGCTGACTGATTTCTCAGGGACGGTCCTTATCAAGAGCCAGGGGTCCTGGGGGGTGGAGCCTGAGGAGGGGCTTCCCCTTTACTCGGATGACAAGATCGTCACCAAAATCGGCATTGCCACCGTAACGTTTAATGACGGCGCGGTGATAGAGATTAATCCCAATTCCAACCTGCTTATAGAGGAGAGTGAAGAGGAGGAAACCGGTATCGGGGAAAAGATCTCGGGTCTGAAGAGACGGCTCCGCCTGTTCCTGGGTAAGATGAGCTTCAGGACCGCCAGGGGCTCCGATACAAAGACCAGTCTTGCCACCTCTACCATGGTCTGCGGGTTGAGGGGTACCGCGGGTACTCTCAGTATAGGTGCTGATGGTCAGACCTACCTCCAGTTCACGGAAGGCGGGGGTGATACCATAGGCGACTTCATCTCCGGGGTGGCGGCGGATGTGCCCACCGAGCTGGCTAACCTCAGTCCTGCCCAGCGGGCGGCCTTTGTGGCCGCGGCCGCGGCGGAGCAGGCCAAGCAGGCCCAGGAGAAGCTGGCATCGGGCGAGATTACGGATGCCGACGCGGTCTACGCGGCGGCGCAGGCTGCAGAAGCGGCAGCTCAGGAGGCCAAGGCAGCGGCTGAGGCCATGATGAACAACCCTGACCCGGATATCCAAGCCGAGGCGGCGGCGGCTATAGCGGCGGCTGACGCGGCGATAGCAGCGTCCCAGGAGGCTCAGGAGCAGGCTGTTGAGTCTGGCGCTACACCCGGGGCGGCGCCTCCCCAGGAAGGAGAGGCCGAGATTGGTTTTGACGTGGAGGTCACGGATTACAGTAAGGGAGACCTGCTGGAAGAGGATGACCGGAGGATGGCGGATACTTATCCACCTGTCATATTGCTGAGCCTTAAACCGCAAACAATCACCCATCTAAGCGAGGCGTTATTTGAATTTTCAATAGATGACAATACTAGTGATATAGATAAGATTCTGGTCTCCTACAAATTGGACGGAGGAGACGTGGTTGAGCTGGAGCCTCCTGATGAAGAGACGCTTGAGGAATTTGGTGACGAGCCCTATTTCTATACCATAGATTTTTCCGGGCTCTCGGAGAAACCGCACCAGTTGATAATAATAGCGGTTGACGAGGAAAATAATACCGCCACCAAGAGCTATACCTGGACAACGGACTACACCGCGCCTGTAGCTTTGATCCCCACCAAACCGGCTGATATCGCCAATACATCCTCTTTCGGCTTTGACGCGACGGACACCAATAAAAGCGCGGGCATAACCTATCAATACAGCCTTGACGGCGGCGCGTGGACATCGACCCCCGCGGCCCTGAATCTGTCGCTGGCAGCAACGGAAGGGACACCTTACACGATCAGTGTTAAGGCTACGGATGCGGCCGGGAATACAGGGGCGGCTGTCAGCTATACCTGGACCTATGACACCATTGGGCCTGTGGCCTCTATTCCCACAACACCTGCCGCCATTGCCAACACGTCATCTTTTGGATTTGATGCGACGGATGCCAATAAGAGCGCAGGCATAACCTATCAATACAGCCTTGACGGCGGGGCCTGGACGTCAACCCCCGCGTCCCTGAATCTGGGGCTGGCGACGGACGGATCGATAGACGGCTCTCGCACAGTCAGTGTGAAGGCGACCGATGTCGCGGGGAATACAGGGGCGGCTGTCAGCTATACCTGGACCTATGACACCACTGGGCCTGTGGCCTCTATTCCCACAACACCTGCCGCCATTGCCAACACGTCATCTTTTGGATTTGATGCGACGGATGCCAATAAGAGCGCAGGCATAACCTATCAATACAGCCTTGACGGCGGGGCCACTTGGACGGCAACGGATCCGGCCCTAGCACTGACGCTGCCTGCAACGACTGGGACTTCTTACACTGTCAGTGTCAAGGCAACTGATGTAGCCGGGAATATAGGCGAGGCAGTCAGCTATACCTGGATCTATGACACCATTGGGCCGGTTGCTTCCATTCCTACTAAACCGGCCACTATTGCCAACACGTCTTCTTTTGGTCTTGATGCCACGGATACCAATAAGAGCGCTGGCATAACCTATCAATACAGCCTTGATGGCGGCGCGTGGACATCAACCGCCGCGTCCCTGAACCTGGCACTTGCCACGGACGGATCAAAAGACGGATCCCGCACGATCAGTGTCAAGGCCACGGATGCCGCCGGGAATACAGGTTCGGCGGTCAGCTATACCTGGACCTATGATACTATTGCGCCGGTTGCCATGTTTACCAGCACACCGGAGGCGATTGACAACACATCAGCATTTGAGTTGTCCGCAACGGATACCAACGCCAGCGCAGGTATAACCTATCAATACAGTATTGACGGGGGTGCCACCTGGACCGCGGCGGATCCGGCTCTGGCCCTGACACTGGCAGATACGACCGGAACAGCCTACACCATCCAGGTCAAGTCCACTGACGCAGCCGGGAATACCAGCACAGCGGCAAGTTATGCATGGACCTATGACAGCATTCCGCCGACTTTGGGCCCGTTATCGGCCTCTTATGACGGGGTAGGCGCCACAATAGATGCGTCATACACCAGTTATGAACCGGGGACCGTTGGGTATGTCTTTGACGGCCCTGACACAGGACTGCTTGACGGCGAGTATACCCTCACGGTTACAGCAACCGATCAGGCAGGCAATTCATCAACAAGCGATCCACTTACATTTACTCTCGATGTGTCCAACCTGGAAGGATCTATTTTCGGGACAGGAAGTGTCATAACAGGATACGGTTATGGTGGAGCTGTCGCTGTGTTGGGTGAGAATTGGGGTGGCTGGGAGACCGACATGGCTGGCAATTGGACAGACTCCCATACGGGTTCACTCAGTCTTGTATCAGGAGGTAGCAGTACTACTGGTTACTGGCTTTCATTAATAGACGGTTCAATAGATACGAATGGTGATGCAACGGGTTCATCCGATTTTACTTTACTGACACAGACAAGCCTTACTAAAGGTTCCGGAAGTTTCACAGGTAGTTTTGGCGTTGGAACAAGCGGGACATGGACAGGAACCGAGACAGGTTCCGGGCTGGTGGATACACCTCTTGCCTTTGGAGGATCGTGGGGAGGTGCGTCTATTTATGACAATGTCGAAGGAGACCTTTATGGCATAGGAGGAGAGGGAGGCTACTTTGGCATCCTCACGGCTCCGGCTGACGGACCTGCCGAGTTTCTGGCCTTGGGTGAATATGGTGGAGAATTTGGATACCCAGAAAATAACGAGGTGTACCTATTAAATTCCGAAATATTCTCTGATGAGATCCTGGATGGAGGAGGATATGGGGGGGGCATAGCTGATGGCTATGCCGGCGGTTTCCTTGAAAGGGCCGCTGTCTCCGGCGAGGGGACATTTGATGGTAACATAGCCCTTGTTTGGTATGATTCGAATGGAAATGCAGGGCTTCTTACGGATGATAATGCCTGGGGAATATTTTATCCCGAAATATGGATGTGGGAGGCACAGGGCACCCTGAACAGCGATGTGCGTGAAACCGGCCTCAATCCATCTAATATAAGTAATATGAATGGCTATCTTGGTGCAATGTTGATGGGGTCCTTCGATGGAGGAGTGGGAGGAATCTATGGTGAGGTACCCTGCTGTCCAGATGGGTATACTACTTTTCTTTATGATTATATGGAATATACCGATCTTCCCTTTGGCGTCTATGACCTGAAGTTGGGTTACGGTAATTACTATTACGATAAACCTGCGGATGACCCAACTTGGTCAGGCATGATAGGTGGGGAGGGAATATTCGGATATAATTATTATGGTCCTGATAACGGTATCTGGTTGGCCGAAGTCGTCAGCAATTGGTCGGCAGAGTCTGTGAATGGAGATGGAACGATTTATGGTACCCTATCCGGTGACTATTTGACCTACACCCACAAGGGCGTTATCAATGGGCCTTTCTATGGACTGTATGATGCCTATTCTGACGGGTATGGCGGTTATTTAAATGATGGCACCTGGATAGGCAAGAGCGTGGGCACATACGAGGGTGAGCTTCTTGCATGGAGCGAGGAGGGATATGGTTTTCTTTATTATAACGATTATGGATATTTAGGCTATGGCGGATATATAGGCGGTCTGGCAGGCGGAGTGAACTTTCCACCGACAGACTTTTTTGCCATGGGCTATGGTGAAGGCGGATACGGCGGATACGGGGGCAGCCTGCTGTGGAACTTTTACTCCATGGGCGGTCCGGTAACAGGTTACGGCGGATATGGAGGCGGATATGTTATAGATGTCAGCGGCGGCTTCGCCAGGGATCCTGAAGGTAGCGCGATGTACGGAGATCTGGAAGGAGACATATTTGGTATCTACCTTAGTGCTGCTGGTTATGGTGGAGCTACTGCTGGTCTATTTTCAGGCCCTGCTTCTGGACAGCATTATCCTGACCCCTCCAGTGGTAATAGCGTGTGGAGGATGTATGGTTCTCTGACATCTAGACAACTGGCCAGCGGGCTCAATCCCTACAGCATTGAGCCACAGGATGGACAGATTTATGGTTATTTATCCGGTAACTTTGATGGCCCGGGTGGGATATGGGGAGAGACTTTTTACCCCTTGCCTGGCGAGACAGTATTTTTCACTGATTATAGCACTGGCAGCAGCCTGCCCTTTGGCATTTATGATATGATGCTTGGATGGGATAATTATTACTACAATCCTTATGAACCCACAACCTGGTCCGGCATTATAGGTGGCGGAGAAACTGCATTCGGATATAGATATTATCCTGAAGGTTATTGGGATTATGAATACGGTTACTGGTTGGCTACTGTGACGAATGGCATGTGGGCACCGGGCGGTGAGCTGACAGGAGACGTGGGGGCGGTCCCGGGAACCGAGACCTCTGATATGTTTGGTTATTACATTACTCCTTATCAAATGGGGAATATCTGGGGTGAGCTATACGGCGTCAACGACACGATGTACGGGGGGTATGGTGGAGGCTGGATAGCCAAGAGCATAGGTCAGTTTGAGGGCGAGCCTCTTGCCTGGAGCGAGTATGGTTACGGCGGGGTATTTTTTAATGATGATGGATGGATTGGTTACGGCGGATCTATCGAGGGGCTTGCGGGAGGAGTGGATGATTTTCCTCCATCAGACTTCTTTGCCATGGGTGAGAGTTACGGAGGTTACGGAGGTTACGGAGGAAGCGGGCTTTGGAATTTCATCTCCTATGGCGGCCCTGTAACAGAGCCTGGTTACGGCGGATATGGCGGGATAATTGATGTTTCGGGCGGTTTCGCGAGGCAGCCTGTAGATGGCGCGACATATGGAATTCTTAAGGGGGACCTGGTAGGAATCTATCTGACTGAGACTGGTGATGCCGGTTTCTTTACAGGTGCCCTTTCAGGATATAATTATTTCATCGGTGAATCTAACACATTATGGACGCTCGAGGGGGATCTGACATCTGAAGACCCGAAGGTGACCGGCCTGGATCCTTACTTCATAGAGTTCGAGAATGGCTTTATCACAGCTAATATGATTGGAGATTTTAGCGGCGAGGGCTGGATCATCGGCGAGGACTATTATATGAGTCCTATGGGTCAGACCTGGTTTCTGTATGACTGGGAAGAGGAAACCAGCCTGCCATGGGGCATCTATGACGTGGTGCTGGGGGATTCAAATTACTATTACAATCCTTTTGGTTCCACCGAGTGGTCCGGAATAATGGGAGGAAATGGTGTCTTTGGTTATGGTGGTTCCTATGGCTACGAATTTGGTATGTGGCTGGCCTCGGTATCCGGTGAGTGGGATCCGGACGCTGAGTTTGGTGAGTTTACCGGAGAGGTGGGGGCCGCCCCAGGGCAAGAGAGCGAAGGTATTATATTCGGATATTACATTACTAATTTCCATAGGGGTAATATATGGGGTGATCTCTATGGATTAAATAACACCTATGGATATGGAGGATACGACGGAGGGTGGATTGCCAAGAGCATAGGTCGGTTTGAGGGAGAGCCTCTCGACTTTGGAGGAGACTCGAATTGGAGCCTTCTTTACAATGATTCTGGAGATATAAATTGGAGCGGATACTGGCCGCCATCTGGGCTTTTTGGACTTACGCAGCGTGATGATGGTGATTACGATCTCCTTACTATAGGCGAATATTGGGAAGAAGGATATGGAGAGGGCGGTTATGGCGGTCCCTATGTCTGGAGCGGGTCGCTTTACGGATACCAGGTCGTGGATGGCGGATACGGCGGATATGGCGGCGTGGTAGGATTTACCGCTGGTTCCTGGCAAAAGGATGATCCAGGTGCTACTTCAGGAAGCATGGATGGTCATGCGGCAGTTATTTATTATACCGAGGCTGGAGAGGTCGGTCTTTTGAGCGGCAACATCCTTGGTGATTTTTACGAGATGAATGAATATGGGTATGGCGGCATGTTCTTAACCGACGGCATTCTGACGGAAACACTGCTGGATCCACCTGATGGATATGATCCCTCCACCGCCGGGGTCAGCAGTAACTCTCTTTATGCAGATTTGGCAGGAAGCTTTGGCGAAAGTGGTACCAATACGATTTTTGGCACATACTACTCTTACAGCGACAACAGAACGAAATTTATAACCTACTATGATTACACGGATTTTTCCTCCAAGAGTCTTCCCTTCGGGATCTACAACCTGAAGCTTGGAGACGGCTATGACTATAACTATTATTGGGACAAGCCTGCCGATATAGGAGATGGTATAGCCTGGTCAGCGAAGGTTGGAGGATATGGAGGTTTTGGATACAACGAAGAAGATTATGGTTACTGGCTGGCGGATATAGGTAACACATGGGACGAGATTGCTCCTTACGACGGATATGGTGGTTATGATGGTTATGGTACGATAGACGGAAGCCTGGAAGGCAAGTATCTGACCTCTACACATATGGGGACCATCAGCGGCCCGTTCTATGGACTATACACTGAATATGGGTTTGAGCCGGGATATGGCGGATACGGCAGCTGGATGGGTGTCAGTGTCGGGACATATGTAGCAGATGCGGCCCTTGATTTTGGAGGAGAATGGTATCATAGCCTTCTATATGACGATGAGGGATGGATAGAATGGGCTTCCGGGGGAGCCCATGATCAAGAGTATGATGATATCCCCTATCCGGAAGGCCTCTTCGGTCTGGTACAGCTTACGGAGGACAGTTACGATTTACTGGCAATTGGTGATTTTACTGACCTTGGATATGGCGGAGGAGGTTATGGCGGTCCTTATGTGTGGAGCGGATCATTTTACGGAGATGAGATTATAGACGGTGAATACGGATATGGCGGTGCCGATGGATTCACAGCCGGTTCATGGAAAAAGGTTTACACGGAGGATAGCTCAGGGTCTATGAACGGCTACGCGGCGGTTATTTATTATACCGAGGCTGGAGAGGTCGGTCTTTTGAGCGGCAATGTCGAGGGCGATTTTTATGAGCAATATTATGACGGCTATGATTGGTATTCCGGACTAGGCTATGGTGGCGGCATGTTCTTAACCAAGGGTGTCTTGACAGCGACAGCGATGGGTACGCCCGATGGATATGATCCCTACACTGCCGATATCGACGATAACTCGCTTTATGCGGATCTGGCAGGAAGCTTTGCCGGTAATGATGGTAATACGATTTTTGGCACATACTATAACGGCAAAACGAAATTTATAACCTACGATGATTCTACGGACGGGTACTCCACCAAGAGCCTTCCCTTCGGGATCTACAACCTGAAGCTGGGAGACGGCTACTATTCTAACTATTACGAGGACAAGCCTGCCGATATGGGAGATGGTGTCGCATGGTCAGCCAAGGTTGGCGGGAGCGGTTATTTTGGATACAATAACGATGGAGATGATTATGGCTATTGGCTGGCTGATATAAATAGCGTATGGGATGAGACCGCTCCTTACGACGGGTATGGTGGTTATTATGGTTATGGCACAATAGACGGTGACCTGGATGGTACGTATCTGACCGGGACCCGCAAGGGTACAATCAGCGGGCCGTTCTATGGACTGTATACCGAATATGGGATTGATCCGGGATATGGAGGATACGGCGGCTGGATCGGCGTGAGTGTCGGGACCTATTATGAACATGAAGAAGATCTACCCCTTGATTTTGGAGGAGGATGGGGAGCCACTTCTCTATATCTCTATGATAGCATTATCGGATTAATTCCTGTAGGCAATGATAATGGCAGGTTCGGACTAACGAAGAATCTTGATGGTGACTATGATCTTTTGGCCATAGGTGAATATCAAGACTATGGTTTTATGGGAGGATATGGCGGACCATACGTCTGGAATTCTCCGATAAATGGTGACGAGGTCAGTTCCCTTGGCGGATATGGCGGTTTAGGTGGTTTTACAGGCGGTTCATGGAATAGCTCTTCCTCCCCCTTAATGATGAACGGCTATGCAGCCGCTATAGCAGCTTCTGACAATGGAGATGGCACTGTTGACGCCATGTTGTTGTATGGCCCAGTATCAGGTGATATCTTTGAGATGGATGAATATGGATACGGCGGTATGTGGATGGCTGAGGGGACCCTAAACTCGGTGGTCATGGAAGAAGGTATTACAATATCTGGAGATGATCCTGTAGAAACTGGAGATGTTAATTTCTTTGGATACGGCGGCGGATTTATTGATGTTAATAGTGATCCAATAGCTGGCTCTTCGATAAACGTATATGCCTCCCAAGGGCAATCCATTAACCTTATCGGTTATGATTGGGGCGCTTGGTCCTCTATACTCGGGGGCACTTATGATGACGTTGATTCTGGATCCACAGATTGGTATCTCTCCCTGCATAATGGGTTGCCAGATATAAACCGCTGGGCAGAGGTGATCGGTAACGAGTTTACTGATGGTGAGATTGCCGCCGATGTTGCAGGCGCCTGGGTGAATATTTTGGATGCCACGACCGGCGTTATGGGAGGAGGTCTAAGCGGAACATTTGATCCCCTTGCTTCCACATGGCAGGCTATGGGTGTAGGGACTTATATGGATACCACCACTTTTTTAAGTATGGCTAATCCTGGAAATACGGCGGGCAATGAGGCCCTTGAAGCGCTCAACATCCCATATATTGAAGTGGGAAGGACAAATCTATCCGGTAGCGGTGGAAATCTTACATTGGTTAATATGAATGATGTGACATTCTTTGCATACTCGGACGGCGCTTCCCCAAGGATCTGGGCGACAGGTGATGTGCAGGGGGTTACAAATGGAAGTGATCCCACAATTGAAGGATTTAATACCGCTACCCTTGGGGATGACGTTAACTTTATAGATAGTGTAAATTTTATTATGAATAATTATGGTGCAGCGACAGAGGCATGGGATGCCAGTGTTAATGGATCCGGTACTGTCGGCGGTCAACCAATCGATATGGAAGGCGGGGCAGCGGGTACGGTTGATTCGACGACCACATTCTCAGGCACTGGAGCAGGTGTGGCCAGGCCTTCGGTACCATAAATAATTATATTGACGGATGATTAAGAGGCACAAGGCGGATAATTTTATCCGCCTTATCCTTTTTTTATGAGCATTTCAATAGAATTCTCGAACCCGTTCGACACGCTCACGACTTTGAGTCCCTCGACGTTGCTCTGGACCATGAGCCAGTCGAATGGCACTGTCGAAAGGGCCTTGGCCCATTGAATCCTCTAATCTCCTGCTCCCCCCTGACTTCTGGCTCCTCAGTAGCTAAAATTTATCTATTGAAATTTCAGCGTATTCAGATATGATCTGACCCATGGCAAAAAAAGGACGCTCAAAGCCCGGGCCAGAAGAGAAGCCCACTTTCTTTTTTCTTGACAGGTATTTCCATGTAATTCTGATAGGC
>Ga0315543_1001893_pt1 | contig 21488 bp, 12 predicted proteins | sample SalMarSW160210MG_2_FD_203098 | JGI IMG/M metagenome (GOLD analysis project Ga0315543, IMG submission 203098) | Salt marsh sediment microbial communities from the Plum Island Ecosystem LTER, Massachusetts, United States - Salt Marsh Sediment SW1601-210 ...
GCCGCTTGGTCGATAATTTCAAGCAATTCCTTATCAGTCATTTTTCTTTTTCTTAGTCAAATCTCAAACGGCCCATTAGAAAAGACTCACTGTCATTTCGACCGAAGCAATGCGAAGCATCGCGAAGCGGAGAAATCTGCACTCATAGTAGATTTCTCGACTCGCCTTTCGGCTCGCTCGAAATGACAAATACCTCGTTTTCTACAGAGCAATTTTATCAAGAAATCTGACAAAGAAAAGATAAAATTTAAGCTTATATAAATAGCGATTTATATTGGTAAGTTGGTATTTTTCCGCAAGAACTTTGACAGGCACGACAGGCAACAAAACCCTGCCCGCAGCCATTCGACTTCGCTCAAGCCAGGGGTGGCAGGGCTAACCATCCTATGTCTCCTGACCAGGTTCACGCCATTGGTGCTAAAACGCAGGGTGCTGGTTTTGTTCGAGAACCAAATTTAAACACCAACAAATCAGGATTTCTTTTGTTGCAGATTATCATGTATCTTCTGGTAAATATAAGATGATCTTAATTCGTTGCCTAAAAGACCCACTCTAATTGATACCTTTGTAGTCGCTTCAGATGTTGATTTTAGTCTTATTGTAGTCTTTCTATCCTCTGCATCACGAGCAATGATTTCAGCCGAGCTAAAACCTTTGTAATCCTTAGTAACCTTTAATTCAAGCTGCCCGACCGCTTTTTTTGTAGCAGCATAAACTGTATCTATATCTCTGCCTTCTACTGCTTCAAGGTCACCTTTGATATAAACAACACTACCAACAGCTCCGGCTCCAACTGCCGCTGCAAGACAGCCGGGGATAAGTAATACAGAGCTTATCAGCAATCCAATTAAGATGATGTGGCTTTTACACATATCAATTCTCCTTTAGCTAATTATTTCAATCCATGTCCATATCAATAGTCGGGGTAAGTACCGCTACCCCAATGCAGAAGTTGATAAGAAAAATACACACGAAACAAGCTGCAATTCCGCCAACTACATAATGACACTCATAAAAGGCTCCCTAATATCCTTATTACTAAATCTGCATAGCTAAAAACCGCGCAGAAACTCTACCTATTCTTACCAACAACGGGAGTTGATTGTCAAGAATCGAAAATCGATGATTGTAAAAAAGTCTCGCTTTTCAACGAGACTTTTGGTTTAACCATTCTGACAACGTGCTATTCTCAGCATGGACGAACATCAGTAGCTTGGGGACCTTTTCGGCCTTCTCCGACCTCGTATTCTACTTCCTGGCCTTCAGCAAGAGACCGGAATCCCTGCGCCACAATATTCGAGTGATGTACAAACAAATCCTCACCACCCTCGTCAGGAATGATGAAACCAAAGCCCTTCCTCTCATCAAACCATTTAACTTTACCTTTAGCCACAATGTACTCCTTAGGCCCACAAGCCTTCAATAAATACTCCCTCAGCTTTTATTAGGCGTATACTTCTGAGGGGCAAAAATAAACGCCTCAAAATTCATTAAAAATGCTACCAAAGTGCTTGTTGACCGTCAATAGAAAAAACAAAATAATGAAAAATACAAAAAAACCAGTAATTTAATGCAATTAATATTAGATGCCTTGACCTATTTGGCAAAGCCGGTTTACTCTCGCTTAGAATAACAGCTTACTTTTGTTCATTTTCTACTGCACCGCCGCTAAAAAGATACTGATTTGATACGGTTCAATCCATAACCGATGAGCTTTTGGCGCGGTTGAGCCTTGCGTATTTTTATTCGGTTTATCCAGCATTGACTCACTTCGCTATGTTGGTTAATGTATGCGCTGCTTGTTCTCGTGTATGCAGGGAAGAAAAATTTTGCATTCAAGAATATTCGCCGATGGGACGGATTGACTTCGATATTGTCGTGATAGGCGGCGGAATCGTCGGCCTAGCTTCAGCTTATAAGATTACACTGGCGCATCCTCATATTAGAATTGCGGTTCTGGAAAAAGAAGATCAATTAGCGGCTCACCAGACGGGTCATAACTCTGGCGTTATCCATTCCGGGCTTTACTATAAGCCCGGCTCAACTAAAGCAGAAACCTGCACTAAAGGACGAAAGGAGCTTATAGCCTTTGCCAAGAAAAATAGAATTCCCTGCAAGATTACCGGTAAAGTGATTGTCGCAACGACGAAAAAAAAGCTGCCCAACATGGAGATGATTTTTAATAACGGCCTGGAAAACAATATAGAAGGCATCGAAAAAATTGGGCCGGATGAAATCAGGGAAATTGAGCCGTTTTGCACCGGTATCGCAGGGATAAGAGTGCCCTGTACGGGGGTTATTGATTTCGGTAAGGTTGCGGAGAAATTGAGGCGGTTGATAGAGAAAAAAGGAAAGGCCAATAAGGTCCTGACCTCGCACGAAGTGATGGGTTTCAACAAGCATGATTTTTATACGAGCGTTGTGACAAATAATGGAGCTTTTGCCACCAAGTACATCATTAACTGCGCGGGCCTTCAGTGCGATAGAATTGCCCGGATGGACGGGCTCAACCCAGGGATTAGAATCGTTCCTTTCCGAGGAGATTACCATGAGCTGACCGAAGAAGCCTGTGAGAAAGTAAAAAGCCTGATATATCCGGTTCCCGATCCAGCTTTTCCGTTCCTCGGCGTTCACTTTACACGCAAGATTGACGGCTCTGTCGAGTGCGGGCCAAATGCAGTGTTGTCGTTTAAGAGAGAAGGTTACGGCAAAACCGATTTTAATTTTACAGACACTTGGCAGTCACTATCGTACTGGGGGACATGGAAAATGTTTCGCAGACACTGGCGATACGGATTGGGTGAATATACGAGAGCTTTTTGCAAAAAGCTGTTTCTTCAGCAATTGCAAAGGCTCATTCCTTCGCTTGGCCCGGATGACATTAAGCCGGGTGGTGCCGGCGTGCGTGCTCAGGCAATTGGGCCGAAAGGCGAACCTATCGATGATTTTAAGATAGAAAGAAGTAAAAATTCTATCCATGTTCTAAATGCTCCTTCGCCGGCCGCAACTGCTTCGCTGGCCATCGGCGATTACATAAACGAAATTGCTACAGAATATTTTAACCTAAGGTAAAACCGCATTTTGAACTCCGAAATAAACCTGTCCTGAGCAGGGTCGAAGAATTGTGGGGCTACATATTTAGCCCCCAAATTCATTTGGGGGTTTTGGAACTCGAAGATTGGAATGTTGGATGTTCCTTTTGTCTTGAACTACAGAATTTTGGTGGTTAAAGTATAGTTTAGTTATTTGTGCGTGAAAGGTAAGTAATGAGAACGCTCGAAGATGTAAAACTATCGCAGAAAGAGCGAGATTCAATACTTGAAGCATCCCAGGTTCTCAAGTCTGGCTTGCCTGTAACCAGACTGATTCTATTCGGCTCAAAAGCTCGGGGCACAGGTGGACCTGATTCGGATATTGACCTTCTTGTACTGACATCCTGTCCGGTCAGCAGCAAACTGAGAGCATCTATTTCTGAGCAATTAGCTGACATCAATCTACAAAATGACGTTTTGCTAACATCAATTGTTGTATCCGAAGAAGACTGGTCAAACGGGCTGATACATTATATGTTAATTCACGACGAAGCCGAGAGAGATGGATGTGAAATATGAATGATAGTGAAGCTCGGAAAGTGCTAATTAGCCTATGGCTGGAAAAAGCCAATGAGGCTTTGTCTTCGGCTGAATTAGAGTTAAACGCCGGTCATACAAACTTTGCGGTGAATCGTTTATATTATGCCTGTTTCTATGCGGTGACAGCAATTATGCTACGTGATGGAAAACAGTTTGCACGGCATTCGGGGATTAAATATGAGTTCGTCCGCACTTATATCAAGTCTGGAAAAATTGATGCGAAGTGGAACAAATTTTACCAAAAGCTTTTTGATGATAGACAGGAGGGGGACTATATTCCTACAATTACTTTTGAGACATCGGAGGTTTCCACACATCTTCGACAAACTCATGAATTCATAGATTTAATCAGTCATCTTGTTGACACTGGATAAATTTCAATCCCAATCGCTAAAAGATTTTGGCAACCTATGACGTATTCTCTGGTAATGGGCTATCAAATAGACAGCGAGAAAGACCCAACGTGAAACTAGGGGCTAAAATATTTAGCCCCTAGTTTTACCGAGGGTTGACTTTACCGTGGTTTTACCGCAGGTATCTAAATGAGTAAATACCAAATGGACAGTTTGTTCGTAGAAATGGATTCCCGTTTGCACGGGAATGACAATGGAGCATCCTGTCACCATATTATTCGCGTGGCATTTGAGTCGGCGGCTGATGCAGAATTCGATTACCTTCTGCCGGATGAGCTTTGGCCGATTGAAGCAGGACAGAGGGTGGAAGTTCCGTTCGGCAAAAAAAACAAACTCGAAGTCGGATTTTGTGTTGCGGTGGAAAAAAGAGATCGCCTCGCTTCGCTTGCAATGACGCAAGGAGGGCAAAGACAGTTCAAGCTGAAAATAGTTATCAGAATTATTGATAAGGAGCCGTTGCTTAGTGCCGAGCTTATGGAGCTGGCTCGTTGGATTAGCAGCTATTATGTATGTCCCCTGGGACAGGTTTTAGCAGCTATGGTGCCGAGGGCAGTTAAAAAAGGTGCAGGGGCAAGAACAGGAAGATACATCTATCTTTCAATTGCCGACAAGAATGTCGATGAGACCGCCAGAAAGTTAAGAGGAAAAAGACAAAAGCAAATTGTCGAGCACCTGCAGCAAAAGGATGCTTTTAGTCCAGAGGCGGCTTTAGAAATGCGGGCCGTCTTAGCAGAAATCGGCTGCGGCAGAGAGCCAATAAAGAAATTAGCACAAAAACAGATTATCAAGACAGTCGAGAAGACGATTTTGAAATCTTTGCCCGCAATTCCGAAGGGGATGTCGATAAAAGCAGAGAAGGTAGTTCTCAACGAAGACCAGCAAAAGGCATTGGCCCATTTCAAAGATGAGATAGAATCAGGAAAATTTGCTGTTACACTCCTGCACGGCGTCACCGACAGCGGAAAAACCGAGTTATATATAAGAGCGATAGAGCAAGTCCTGCGAAAAGGTAAAAGCGCCATTGTTCTGCTTCCTGAAATAGCTCTTACGGCTCAGACGGTTCAGCGATTCAACGCCAGGTTTGAAAGGATTGCGGTGATGCATTCGGGCCTAACGGCTGCTCAGCGGAATGTGCAGTGGCAGAAAATAAAATCGGGCGATGCAGATGTAGTTATAGGTGCTCGCTCGGCTGTCTTCGCTCCGCTTCCAAAGCTTGGACTTATCGTAGTCGATGAGGAGCACGAGCCCAGCTACAAGCAGGATACAGCTCCTCGCTATAACGGCAGAGACGTAGCGATAAAACGGGCGCAATTAGTAAATGCGCATTGTATTCTTGGAAGTGCTACGCCGTCCTTGGAAACGTTGACTAATTGCCGCAGTAAGAAATATTTTAGCTTAGTGAGTCTGCCGAAAAGGGTGATGAACCTGCCTATGCCCCAGATGAAATTAGTCGATTTGCAGCAGGCAGATTTTGTGAAAAAAGGTATGAACCTGATAAGCGAGCCGTTAGCTGAAGGTCTAAGACAGACGCTTGCTAAAAAAGAGCAGGCGATTTTGCTTTTGAACAGGCGTGGCTACAGCAATTTTATATTTTGTCCTTCATGTAAGCACACTCTGCATTGTCGTAACTGTGATGTGACACTGACCTTCCACAGATCGGAAGCTCCAGGCCGAGAAAGAATGCGTACAGTTACCGGAAAGCATATAGCTTCCGGTTACGCGATATGTCACTACTGTTTGGCGCAGACTTTAGTGCCTGAGAAATGTCCTCTATGCGGAGCGGGACTGGCAATGATAGGGCTCGGCTCGCAACGGCTCAAAGAAGAATTGGATAGAAAGTTTCCGCAAGCCCACGTCTCGAGAGTTGATAGTGATTCTATGGCAAGTGGAGATTATTACCGGGTCTTAAAAGACTTCAGTGAAGGGCGAATTGATATATTAGCCGGCACGCAAATGTTAGCCAAGGGCCTGCATTTTCCAAATGTCACGCTGGTGGGTATTATAAGTGCCGATACCTGTCTTTACCTGCCGGACTTTCGAGCGAACGAGCGGACCTTTCAGTTGATCTGTCATGTAGCTGGTCGAGCAGGTCGTTCTGAGAAAAAAGGCACGGTATTTGTTCAGACGTTTTTGCCGAATCAGCCGGCTATAAAGTTTGCCATGGCTGGGGATTTTGACGGCTTTATCAAAGAGGAGTTAAAGCATCGCAAGGCCTGCAATCTTCCGCCGTTCTGGCGATTGGCGGTTGTCACCCTGCGGGACAGGACCTTTGACAAGCTCGAGATAGCCTGCAATAGGATGCGTGAAAAGATTGACCGAATTATTCAGCGTGAGAAGCTCAGAGCAATAGTTCGTGGGCCGATGCCGGCTGTGATAAGTCGAATACAGCGTTTTCACAGGATGCAGATAATTGTTCAGGCTCCAAAGGCAGAGATTCTGCGAGAGTTATTTAACGGCTTACGAGGTGAGCGGCCTATCCGCCCGGCGGTCAAAATTGCCATAGATATAGACCCTGTAAATTTATTATAGCTTGCAATTGAAAAACTACAGTATTATACTTAAATTGACCGTTTCGTATTGTCATACCCGCGAAGGCGGGTATCCATTTACCGTATCGTAGCAGTGGATTCCCGCTTGCGGGCTTGTTGCTTAACTATTTTTGCAACAGTTGAGATTGTCACGCCCCTGTATCTGCCCCCAGGGGGCACAGGGGCTCGCAATGACATTGAAATAGAGCCCCTTGTCATTGCGAGGAGCTATTCATCCTTTGTAGCCCCTGAGGGGCGAAGAACGGAAGCGACGAAGCAATCTCTGGTTTGGCAACAGACCCTTGCGCTGGAATGACAAGCTGCGATGTGTCACTGTTAATACCAATTGTATTAAATTACTGCGCTTCAGGCAACGGCTGGCTCCGACCATACGAGTCGTGTGTTTGGCATATCTGGGTGGCAGCCTCAAGCGTAGCTTGGGGATGGCTTGCTGATTTTTATGTAAAGCGCAATATTTAATTACAATTGGTATAAATATTTACTTATGAAAATCTGTAAGCGTTCACGGGAAAACCGCATTTTTGTCATTGCGAGCGAAGCGAAGCAATCTAAAATCGTACGTTTTTGAGATTGCTTCGGCCTAAAGGCCTCGCAATGACACAAAAACGCCTTATTTTCTGTGTGAACGGTTACGAAAATCTTTATTTGAAAACGGTCAGCTTGAGTATTATAATCTGGTTTTTATTTTTATCGGGGAGTAGCTCAGTCCCGTCAGGGATGGCTTACGCCATTTGGCCAGAGCGTCTCTTAGGGAAGGTCGCTGGTTGCACGTAAGGTGTCATCCACAAGGAGTCCTTAGAAATGAAAGTAGATTGTCATTTAGTAGCTATTATGATATACTCTTGTTTTTAGTTTATCGGGGAGTAGCTCAGTTTGGCCAGAGCGCTGCGTTCGGGACGCAGAGGTCGCTGGTTCAAGTCCAGTCTCCCCGAATTTTATAGAAATTTTATAGAAAAAGATTTTGCTCGCGTGTATATAGCCAACCTCTGATTCCGAATCCTGATAACTCCCTTTCGTCAGGGTCAGGAAACTCGTTGTCAAAAGCCAATAGCAAAACGGCAGATACGTAAATGTTGGAGAACAGTTATGACGACCAAGAACGACAATTGCTCTGTGTTTCGCGGTTTTGTAACACTATTACTTCTTCTTAATCTGTTTGTCGCCTGTAGTGGTTGCTGGGCAAGTCCTGAGACTTCGGAGAGCCCAGTCGAGTCGTGGCCGAAGGTCACAAGACAGACCAAACCGTGGTCGCGTTGGTGGTGGATGGGCAGTATCGTTAATGAAAAGGACATTACAACAGAGATGGAAAAATATGCAAAAGCCGGTCTTGGAGGATTGGAAATCACGCCCATTTACGGCGTCAAGGGTTATGAGGATCGATTCATTAGCTATCTGTCACCAGCGTGGGTGGAGATGCTGGACTTTACCTTAAGAGAAGCCGACAGGCTCGATATGGGCATCGACATGGCTACCGGTAACGGCTGGCCCTTCGGCGGACCGTGGGTAGGGCCAGAGACGGCGTGCAAAAATGTAGTACATAAGATTTATACCTTACAAGGCGGCGAGAGCCTTAATGAGCCTATCATCTTTGTACAAGAACCCATGGTGCGGGCAATTGGACATCGCCTTGATATCTCAGAGCTGGTCGAGCCTATCAGCGCTAATGAGAATCTGCAAGCCCTTGCTCTGGAACAAGTTCGCTTCGAAAAGCCACTGCCTCTGCAGGTGTTGATGGCTTACTCGGATGAGGGACAAACACTTGAGCTAACGAATAAAGTAGATGAAAATGGAATTCTGGATTGGGCGGCGCCGGACGGAAATTGGACGTTGTATGCCGTCTTTCAGGGTTGGCACGGAAAGATGGTTGAGCGGGCCGGGCCGGGCGGTGAAGGAAATGTCATCGATCATTTCTCCGAAGATGCGCTAAAAAAGTATCTGATAGAATTTGATGAGGCTTATGCCAGCCGTGATGTTAGCTTACTGCGCGCATATTTTAACGACTCTTACGAGGTCGATGATGCTTCGGGTGAATCGAATTGGACTCCTGAATTTTTTGATGAATTTCAAAAGCGTCGCGGTTATGACCTACGAGAACATCTGCCGGCATTATTTGGAAACGATACCGACGAAAAGAAGGCTCGTGTTCTTTGTGACTATCGAGAAACAATTTCTGATTTGCTTCTTGATAAGTTTACAATTCCGTGGAACCAGTGGGCAAAGGGCAAGGGCGCAACAACCCGAAACCAGGCTCACGGCTCTCCCGCCAATCTTCTCGATCTTTACGCAGCAAGCGGCATACCTGAAACCGAAGGCTCGGATATACTCGGATTTAAGCTCGCTTCTTCCGCTGCGCACGTCATGGGTAAAAAACTTGCCTCATCGGAGTCGGCTACTTGGCTGGATGAGCATTTCTGCGCGTCACTCGGAGAGGTGAAGGTTGCGCTGGACAGATTTTTCCTGGGAGGTATAAATCACGTATTTTACCACGGCACAACCTTTTCGCCACCGGATGAGGACTGGCCCGGCTGGCTTTTTTATGCGTCCGTGCATTTCGGCCCAACTAATTCTTTCCGGAACGATTTCTCGGCTTTAAACAAATACGTTACTCGCTGCCAGTCGTTCCTTCAGGCTGGTCAGCCGGATAATGACATTCTTCTCTATTACCCGATTTACGATTCGTGGTCCCAACCCGGCAGAAGTCTCTTGCAGCATTTTAGCGCCAGCGCCGATGAGACGGTTCAAGACGATGGACAAAAGATGCTGCAAGCCGGTTATACCTTTGACTACATCTCTGACAAGCAGCTTGCTGAGACAGAATTCAGAAGTCAGAATTCAGAAGTCAGAATTTTGTCTCCTGGAGGTGTTACGTACAAGACAGTGATCGTGCCGGAATGTCGATTCATGCCTTTGAGAACATTCCAGAGCCTATTAGACATGGCAAGAAAGGGAGCTACCATCATTGTGCAAAATAGCTTGCCTTCCGATGTGCCCGGCTGGGGCAATCTCAATGAACGCCGAAGAGATTTCCAGCAAGCCCTCGCACAGCTCAGCTTTGCAAAGGTTGATAATTTAGATATTCAAAGCGCTAAGATTGGAGCCGGCAGATTTTTATTAGGCGATAATCTGGAGCAATTGCTATTTCTTGCATCGGTCAAACGAGAGCCTATGGCCGAGCAGGGACTACAGTTTGTCCGTCGAAGATATGAGAGCGGCCACTATTATTTTATCGTCAATCGGGGCCAAGAGCCGGTGGACGGCTGGATTCCGCTACAAGCAAATGCAAAATCAATTGTGATTTTTGATCCTATATCTGACCAGAAAGGAATAGCAGCATTTCGGAAATCCGAGGATGATATGAATGAAGTTTATTTGCAGCTCGCACCCGACGAGTCTTGTATTTTAAAGACGTTTGAAGAAATGGTTAATGGGGCACTATATAACTATGTGAAAACAACAGGCGAACCTCAGCAAATCAAAGGTACATGGACCGTGCGCTTCGTTGAAGGCGGGCCGGAACTGCCGCCCGATTTAGAGAAACAGCAGTTAGAATCTTGGACAAACTTTGGCGGTGAAGCAGTAAAGATTTTTTCCGGCACGGCAAAATACACGATAAATTTAGAATTCAGAATTCAGAATTTAGAATTTCCAGATGCCTGGTTGCTCGACTTAGGCAGGGTGTGCGAGAGTGCTGTTGTTACTCTTAATGGAAAGGAATTAGGAACACTGATTGGTCCTCCATATCGTATTTTAATTCTAAAAGATCAGCTCGGCGACAAGAATGTTCTTGAGGTGAAGGTATCGAACCTGATGGCAAATCGTATTGCTGATTTGGATAGGCGTAATGTAAATTGGAAAAAGTTTTATAATATTAATTTCCCTGCGAGAAGAAAGGACAACAGAGGGCCGGATGGTTTATTCAATGCGTCACATTGGCCTCCGAGAGACTCGGGTTTGATTGGTCCTGTGACGATGGTACCGATAGAACTGATTAATCCGCAATCCGCTAAAGACAGAAAGCTTGCCGAGCTGCCGGTACATGATCCGTTTATCCTGCAGCGTAAGCAAAAGTGATCATCCGAAGCTTACGGGCCCATGGAAGCATCTTGAGCCGTTGGTCTATGGTGACAGCGGCCACGGTATGCTCTTTAAGACTTTTAACGGCCAACTAATGCTTGTATTGCATCAGCCTTTTCGCTGGCCGTTATCACGCGCGAAGATTTATGAGGTGGAAGATGTCGATGAGACCTTTCAGGTGGTACGTTCTCGCCACGACCTTCACGGAAAATAGACGTAGGCTGTGCCGCACACAGCTAAAAAATGGTGGACATTGCACACCCTACCCGCTTTTTTATGTGTGAGGTTAAAATGCAATCAATCAGAAGACTTATTGCATTTGTCGGCTTAATTGTGGTTCTATTGATGATGTATGAGGCCTATTTTGCAACAGTTACAAAGGCCGGAAGTACCAGCGTAGATACTGATTTCCACGGCGAGTTCATCGGAAAGGCCCCGCCACCAGTCGAGCCGCTGTGTCTCTGGTATCGCCGACCGGCAAAGCGGTGGGTCGAAGCACTGGCCATCGGTAACGGCAGGCTCGGGGCAATGGTCTTCGGTGGCATTGTAAATGAGCGCATCCAGCTTAACGAGGACACGCTCTGGGCCGGTGGGCCGTATGACCCCGCCAATCCAGAGGCGTTTGAGACTCTGCCGGAAGCGCGTCGCTTGATCTTCGAGGGTAAATACCAGGAAGCGCACAATCTCATCGGCCAGAAAATGATGGCCAAACCCTTGAGTCAGATGCAGTATCAGCCGGTCGGTGATTTGCTTCTGACATTTCCGGATGTCGAAAAGGCGATGAACTACTGCCGAGACCTTAATCTTGATACTGCTATTGCTTCAGTTACCTACTCCGCCAACGGCGTAAAGTTCACTCGCGAAATCTTTTCAAGCCCAGTGGATCAGGTTATTGTTGTTCGCCTCAGTGCTGATAAGCAGGGGCAGATTACATTTACCACAGCCATGAAGACCCCGCAGAAAGCAACTGTTGAAACTGAAGCGCCTGATACACTTGTGATGCGTGGCGTCAACGGCTCGGCTCAAGGCATCAAAGGAGTATTGGAATTCCAAGCTCGCGTGCGAGTTTTAGCCTCCGGCGGCGAAACCAATATGCAAGAAGACAAGATTTCTGTTGCCGGCGCGGATTCTGCAACGCTGCTTGTCGCTGCGGCCACGAGCTATAAAAGTTTCAAAGATATCAGCGGTGATCCGGAAGCACTGGTGAAAGGCCATATAGCAGGTGCGAGAAAAAAATCTTATGAGGATTTGTGTAAAGAGCATGTTGCTGAGCATCAACGGCTGTTCCGCCGAGTTACGCTGGAACTCGGCACTGGATTCCCACGGAGCGGTATCCCTACCGATATGGCAAAGCTTCCCACCGATGAGCGCATCCGCGATCCCGAAAAGACCAACGATCCACAGCTTGCTGTACTTTATTTTCAGTTCGGACGGTACTTGCTTATCTGTAGTTCGCGGCCTGGTACACAGCCGGCAAACCTGCAGGGCATCTGGAACGAGAGCACGAATCCGCCGTGGAGCAGTAAGTATACAATTAACATTAACACCGAGATGAATTACTGGCCCGCCGAGCCGACAAACCTCGCTGAGTGTGCCGAGCCACTTATCGCGATGGTAATGGAACTAACCGAGACCGGTGCTCGCACTGCAAAGGTTCAATGGAGTGCAGGTGGCTGGGTATGCCATCACAATACGGATATCTGGCGTGCTTCGGCGCCAATTGACGGACCCACATGGGGCTTTTGGCCGATGGGTGGAGCATGGCTTTGCAAACATCTCTGGGACCATTATGATTATAGTAGAGATAAGCAGTTCTTGGCAAAGGCTTATCCGGTTATGAAGGGATCGGCTCAGTTCTTCCTCGATACCCTCGTCGAAGAACCCATCCACAAGTGGCTCGTTACCTGTCCGTCGCTGTCGCCGGAGAATCAGCACAAGCACCGAGTGAGCATCTGCGCAGGACCAACTATGGACATGCAGATATTGCGAGACCTGTTTACTAATTGTATCCGCGCGGCAGAAATCCTCGATATCGATAGGAAATTTAGCGAGGAGTTGGCTGCTACAATATCCAGGCTGGCACCTAATCAAATCGGCCAAGGTGGCTATCTTCAGGAGTGGCTTGAAGATTGGGACATGGAGGCTCGTGACATTCATCACCGCCACGTCTCACATCTCTATGGCCTATATCCCAGTGATCAAATAAATGTATATGACACGCCGGACCTTGCCGCGGCGGCACGAAAATCGCTTGAAATTCGCGGTGACGAAGCTACAGGCTGGGGCATCGGCTGGCGGCTGAATCTCTGGGCGTGTTTGCAGGATGCCGAGCATGCTTATAAGATTCTCACTATGTTATTGCGTCCCGAACGTACGTATCCGAATATGTTCGATGCTCATCCGCCTTTCCAGATAGACGGCAACTTCGGCGGTACTGCCGGCATTGCAGAAATGCTGCTGCAGAGTCGAACCGGCGAAATTAAGCTGCTGCCGGCGCTACCTAAGGCCTGGCCAAACGGAAGGGTTTTGGGTCTTCGCGCCCGCGGCGGATTCGAGGTGGACATCGAGTGGAAGGACGGCAAACTCACTTCCGCCACGGTGCGTTCGCTGTTAGATAATCATTGCCGACTGCGATACGGAGATGTGATACGCGAAGCAAACCTAAAAAAGGGTGAAACATTGCAATGGGATGGTCGCTAATAAAAAGTATGCCGGATTTTCGATGTTCAATCAATCTGATACCGCACGAACGTGGTGATGCAATCTGTGGGTTATTTCTATCCACCGCAGATTAGTGGAAAACTTGTCGTGTCATCCGAAAGAACATTTGGATATTGAAAAAATGATAAATAAAGATAAAATGGCCATCGGCAAATTAGGCCCAAATAAAAATATAATTCAACAATGTACTGTATGTTTAAGGAGTAACATTATGAATGTTGAGCAAGAAATTATCCGGTTTTTTACACATAGTATGCTGGGAATTATCCTTGTTTCGGCTGTCATTGCTGCCGAGCCGAATGAATTTCGTCCTGACTGGCAGAATCCTAAGCTTATTGGCAGGAATCGTCTGGCACCACACGCAACGATGATGATCTATCCCGACGTGGAAGCTGCTAAGCGTGCTGAGGCGATAGCTACACTCGAGGACCGCTCGAAGTCTCCGTGGTTCCGCTCGCTGAACGGTGATTGGAAGTTTCTATGGTCACCCAGCAAAGGAGAAAGACCAACTGACTTTTTCAAGACAGACTTCGATGACTCCAAATGGAAAACGATCCCCGTCCCGTCGAATATCGAAATGCAGGGCTATGGAGTGCCAATCTATACAAACGTCAAATATCCATTCATCAAAGAGGGCGAAAGGCCACAGCCGCCGTTCATTCCCAACTTCAACAACCATGTCGGCTCATACCGCCGAACCTTTGAGGTGCCAAAGGACTGGGACGGCCGACGGATATACATCGCTTTTGACGGCGTCAATTCCTTTTTCTACCTGTGGATTAACGGCCAGAGCGTCGGTATGAGTAAAGACAGCCGTACCGTTGCTGAATTTGACATTACCGATTTTGTCAAGCCGGGCACAAACCAGATTGCTGTACAGGTCTTTCGCTGGAACGACGGCTCCTGGCTGGAAGACCAGGATTTCTGGCGTCTCAGTGGTATCTATCGTGACGTTTATATCTGGTCAACGAATCAAATCCATATCCGTGACTTTCAGGTCACAACCGCGCTTGATGAGAGACACAGCGGCGGAACACTGTTAATCGATTTGGCTGTCCAGAATATGACACAACAGGCACAAGACGTAACTGTCACAGCTAACTTGCTGGATGCAGAGGGAAACCACGTCATATCTACACTTTCGGCGTCCTGCAGCTTACCTGCTGCTCAAGAAACCAAACATGCTCTTTCCGGTACCGTTGGTAATGTGCGTGGTCAAGGCCGTAATCGTCGCGGTCGTCCGCCTGTGATGGACTCCGGCCAAACTGGCCAAGATATTCATTTATGGTCGGCTGAAAAGCCTTATCTATATCGCTTGATACTGACATTGACGGATGCGAACGGAAATGTTGTGGAGGTGATTCCAGTCAATGTTGGTTTCCGCAAGGTGGAACTGAAAGATGGAAATCTGTTAGTTAACGGCCAAAGAATTTTTATAAAAGGCACCAACAGACATGAACATCATCCCACCAGAGGACATTACGTAAAGCCGGAGGATATGATCCAGGACATCATCATAATGAAACAAAACAACATTAACGCAGTGCGTACCTGCCATTATCCGAATACGCCAGCCTGGTATGATATGTGCGACCGCTATGGAATATACCTTATCGACGAAGCCAATATAGAGTGCCATGGCTATCAGCGGCTCACCAACGACCCAAACTGGCAGCCGGCTTATATAGACAGAACCATCCGCATGGTGGAGCGCGACAAAAACCACGCTTCGATTATCATATGGTCGGTTGGCAATGAGAATGGCTGGGGCTGCAACCTGCATGCAACCTCCTCCTGGATGCATCAGCGTGACCCCAGTCGGTTGGTTACCTCCTGCGAAGCCAGGCGGCGTCCCAATACCGATATTGTCTGTCCCATGTATAGTCACCCCAGTGTATTGAATGTATATTCTTCAAAACCTCGGTATCGCCCTTTCATTTTAATTGAATACACCCATGCTATGGGTAACAGCAACGGTGATGTCTGGAGCTACTGGAGCCAGATTTACAACAAACCTTACCTGCAGGGCGGCTTTGTATGGGACTGGGTTGACCAGGCTTTTCGCCAGCCTGTCCCTGCCGATCATAAACTGCCTTTGGAAAGGTTTATGCTCGTAAAACCAGGTAATAAATGGTTCTGGGCCTATGGCGGCGACTTCGGCCCGCAAGGCACTCCTTCCGACGACAATTTCTGCTGCAACGGCCTCGTTTCAGCAGACCGAACACCTCACCCAGGCTTAGCTGAAATGAAGAAAATATACCAAAATATCCAAGTCACGTCATTTGATCCGGCCAAGAATCAAATCCAAATTAAAAACGGCTATTTCTTCACGACATTAAGCGACATTGTGAAGGGAACATGGACCATAAGTGCCGATGATAAAGTAATTGAGACCGGAACCTTGAATGAGCTGGATATAAAACCCGGCCAGACCAAGCAATTAACCGTGTCGGTTAAGCAGGTTTCTCCTGAGCCGGGTGTTAAGTATTTCCTAGATTTGAGCTTTGTGCTGAAGGATGAACAGACATGGGCACCGGCTGGTCACGAGGTGGCCTGGGAGCAATTCTTGCTGCCGGTCACAGCACCGGCTGCCATTGCAGACGCGGATCAAATGTCGCCGCTTAAGCTGTACGAGAAGAACAAAGCGATACATGTTGAAGGAAATGATTTCTCAGTTGTTATCGATAAAAAAACCGGCTTTCTCAACTCAATGCGTTATAAGCACAGAGAATTGGTACAAAAGCCATTAACCCCTTATTTTTGGCGTGCACCGATTGACAACGACCGCGGCAATCATATGCCGAGCCGATGCGCTGTCTGGAGAACCGCTATGCAAAGTTGGAAACTGCAAAGCGTTGATGCAAAACAACTCTCGCCACAAGAGGTGCTAATCACGGTGGTCTCGCGTATTGAGGCGGTGCAGGGTGACTACAAGTTGGATTATCGGGTATACGGTGACGGAACAGTCGTCGTTAATGCATCAGGTCAGGCTAAAGGCGATAAGCTGCCCGAAATACCGAAGTTCGGAATGCAGATGGCTCTACCCCAGGGATTCGAGACAATCCGCTGGTTCGGACGTGGACCGCAGGAAACCTACTGGGACCGCTGCGATGCGCGTATCGACCTCTATGAGGGAAAGGTCGATGACCAGCTCTTTTATTATTCTCAGTTGCAGGAGACCGGCAATAAAGTAGATGTTCGCTGGGTTTGTCTTACAAATGAAAAAGGTTATGGCTTATTGGCAATAGGCATGCCCCATCTTAGTGCTTGTGCCTTGCACTACAGCGCTGAAGACCTCACCAGTGAGGATAATGCCGGTCCAGAACATCTCTTTGAAATACAGCATCGTGATGAAGTGTATCTAAACCTCGATTATCGTCAGATGGGAGTGGGCGGGGACAACAGTTGGGGAGCCCGTATACATCGGGAGTTCACGCTACCAGCTCACCGAAAATATTCATACAGCTTTTGTCTGCGTCCGTATGATCCATCTATGGGAGATATTCGACAGGTCGCGAGAAAAGCACCACCGACGACCAAATAGGAACAATAAATGCGGCAAGTGACAGGCAAAAGGAGGAAAACGGTGCGTAAGGATTTCTGCGCTGACCAGAATTCTGAATATTTAGCCCCCCAATCCTTCGACCCTGCTCAGGCCCGTCCCGAGCAAGGCCGAGGTGACGGGTTTATTGGGAGGTTCAAAACCACAATTTTTTGTGGATTGTTACTGTTGGCTGGTCTGCTTGCGGAGTCTTGCCGGGCCGATCATCGTCAAGATGTGGCGCCAGCCATCCCAGCGACCTTACGGCACAGCGAAAAGCCGGATGATTGGTACCGTAGCGCCGAATATCGGCAAATTGCAGACAACATCCTGACATGGCAGTCTCCACAGGGTAGCTGGCCCAAGAACGTCAATACCAAGCAAAAGCCGTACACAGGTGATCCGAATAAGATTGAGGGTACTTTTGACAATGGTGCGACCACCGGAGAGCTGCGCTTCCTGGCACGGGCATTTCGCACAACAGGTGACAAGCGTTACGAGCAGGCGTTTCTTAAGGGCCTCGATCATATCCTCGAAGCGCAGTATCCGACAGGCGGTTGGCCGCAGTACTATCCACCCGCTAAGGATTATTCTCGGCACATTACCTTTAACGATGAGACGATGGTGCGGTTAATGCATCTACTGCACGACGTTGCTAAGTCTGCCCCGAGCAGAGTCGAGGGCTCGGCTGAATACGAGTTTGTCGATGCCCAACGACGCAGGACGGTCAAAGAAAGCTTCAACAATGGTATCGAGTGTATTCTAAAGTGCCAAATCCGCATCAACCCCGTTAGAGACACCAACTTAAAAGATTCCAACCTCCAAGAAAAATTCTCTAACGGGGTCAACGGGAAATTGATCGTTTGGTGTGCGCAACATGACGAAGTGGACTATAGTCCGAGGCCCGGACGGGCGTATGAATTAGTATCTCTGAGTGGAAAAGAAAGTGCCGGCATTTTACTATTACTAATGAGCCTCGATAATCCAAGCCCACAGATAATTGAGGCTGTTAAAGCCGGTGTAGAATGGTTTGAATCGGCCAAGCTCACCGGCATTCGGCAAATAAGAGGGATTGGCGGTGACAGGGTCATCGTCGAAGACCCGAATGCGCCGCCTCTGTGGGCGCGGTTTTACGAGATTGGCAGCAACCAGCCGATATTTGCAGGACGTGACGGCGTAAAGAAATATACAATGGCCGAGATCGAGGCTGAGCGACGCAAGAATTATGCTTGGTATGGTGACTGGGGCAAAAGCGTAGCTGAACAATACGAAAAATGGAAAGAACAATGGTCGATCCCGCATTAGAACCAAGATAGAAAAGCTTACCCTTAATTTTCTTGCAATTTGGTCCCATCGGATGTAAATTGCGTAGGGATTTATAAGAATAAAGACTTGGAGAGGTGGCCGAGCGGCTGAAGGCAACGGTTTGCTAAACCGTCGTGGGGGTAAAAACTCCCACCGCGGGTTCGAATCCCGCCCTCTCCGTTACTTGTGATAGGGTTGTTATAAGCTCTCGAATCTCAGGAACTTGCAGGGTTTTCTCGATTTTTGACTGTCCCATTGCCCTCAAATTGCCCTCATGCGTAGAGTCTGATTGCTGCTCGCCTGGCATTGAAGAGTTTGATTGCTCGGAAGTAAAGCACGGCTGAGGTCGGGCCTTAGCCTTGGGAAATGATACGCCAGACAATCTATAGTCTTTCAGCAACCTCTGTCGCCAAGGCTATGGAGGGTTACCCTTGTCGAATTTCCATCATTCGTAGCAGTATTCCTACTACTGAGGAGGACGGGCGTGGTTTTCTGCGAAGGCGGGTAAAATCTGATTGTATTTGTTGGCCTTAAGTAGTAACATTTTTATACGCCTCTGGCGTAGTTTGAAATTATTTTATATGCGGTAAACAAATTCTTGCACGCCTCAGGTGTATAGGAAACAGCAGATGGCGGAGAAATGCATTGTTTGAACAGACATTCAAGAATATAGACGACGTTCTTTGGAAAGACGCAGGATGCTCAAGCGAACTGGACTACGTAGAACAAACCTCGTGGATTCTCTTTCTCAAATATCTTGATGATTTCGAGAAAGATAAAAAAATGGCTGCTGAACTTGCGGGCAAATCTTACAAAACAATTATCAGCCATGAATACCGCTGGAATGTGTGGGCGGCTCCCAAAGATAAAGAAGGAAAGATAGACTATCATAAAGCGCTAACCGGAGATGACCTAAAAGACTTTGTTGATCACGAGCTTTTCCCCTATCTGAAAAAGTTCAAAACATCGGCCGAAAGCGCAACAACCATCGAATATAAAATCGGAGAGATATTCAGCGAACTGAAAAATAAAATTCAAAGCGGCTATACAATGCGCGAAGTCATCAATTTAGTTGACGAACTTCGCTTCCGCAAAGATGCCGAAAAACATGAGATGAGCCATCTCTATGAAGACAAAATCAAAAATATGGGTAACGCCGGCAGAAACGGCGGAGAATACTATACGCCGCGGCCGCTTATCAAAACCATTGTAAAAGTAGTTGCGCCCTCTATCGGCAATAAGATTTATGATGGTGCGGTTGGTTCAGCGGGATTTTTATGCGAAGCATTTGAATATCTTAAAAAAAGCAAAAATTTGACCACTAAAGATGCGAATACATTACAGAAGAAATCCTTCTACGGTCAAGAAAAGAAATCATTAGCCTATATAATTGGTATTATGAATATGATTCTGCACGGCATCGAAGCGCCTAATATTGTGCATATCAACACGTTGTACGAGAACATTTCTGACATTCAGGAAAAAGACCGCTTTGATATTATTTTAGCCAATCCTCCGTTTGGCGGCAAGGAACGCAAGGAAGTGCAGCAGAACTTTCCCATTAAAACCGGGGAAACCGCCTTTTTGTTTTTGCAGCATTTTATTAAAAAGCTCAAAGCAGGCGGCAGAGCGGGCATAGTAATAAAAAATACATTTCTTTCCAATACCGATAACGCTTCTGTATCTTTACGCAAACTGCTTTTAGAAAGCTGTAATCTGCATACGGTACTGGATTTGCCGGGCGGTACATTTTTAGGGGCAGGTGTTAAAACCGTGGTGCTGTTTTTTGAAAAAGGTTCGGCAACCAGAAAGGTCTGGTTTTATCAGCTTAATTTAGACAGGAACCTCGGCAAGACAAATCCGCTCAATGAAAACGATCTGGCTGATTTTATAAAATTGCAGAAGAAAAAGGAAACGAGCGAAAATTCCTGGACTATTAAAATTGGCAATATTGATAAAACAACTTATGACCTGTCAGTGAAGAATCCTAATAAAAAAGATGAAACAATACTGCGTGAGCCGAAAGAGATTTTAGCAACAATGAAGAAGCTGGATAAAGAGAGCGAAGAGATTTTGGAAAGTATTTTAGAGCAAATCAATGAAAAATAATTGGAAAACAAAAAAATTGGGAGAGGTTTGCGAAGTCTTCGCTGATGGCGATTGGATAGAGAAAAAAAACCAATCAACAAGCGGTATTCGGCTTATACAGACTGGCAATATTGGGAATGGGTATTTTTTAGATAGAGGTAAAAAAGCGAGATATATTTCAGAAGACACATTTAAAAGATTAAGATGTACAGAAGTTTTGCCGGGTGATTGCTTGCTTTCCAGATTACCCGATCCTGTAGGAAGGGCATGCCTCATCCCTGACATAGGTCAAAAAATGATTACCGCAGTTGATTGCACAATCATGCGCTTCAAAAAGGATATTTTGCCTAAATGGTTTATTTATTATTCTTTGTCCCCCGATTATCAAAGCGAAATTAACAAAGAGGTCACTGGGGCAACGCGTCAACGTATCAGTCGAAGTAATTTGGATAATGTTAAAATTCCAGTACCACCACTCTCTGAACAGAAACGGCTTGTGAAGGTTTTTGATGAGGCTTTTGCTAATACTAAAAAACTGGAAACTATCTACCGGCAAAAACTGGCGGATTTGGAAGAACTGAAAAAATCAATTTTGCAAAAGGCATTTAATGGAGAATTAGCAAAGGCGTAAGGATGAATGAGGCGGAAACCAGAGCGGAATTGATTGACCCGAAGCTGAAGGAAAGCGGCTGGGGCGTGGTGGACGGTTCAAAAATCCAGCGGGAATACAGAATTACCGATGGGAAAATCCAAACCGGCGGACGAGAGAAGCCTTTAATTGCTGATTATGTATTGGTTTATCAGGGGCGAAAACTTGCGGCAATCGAAGCTAAAAGCGATGAACTTGAAGTTGGTGAAGGGGTAGCGCAGGCAAAGAACTACGCAAAAAAGCTGAAACTGGATTATACCTATGCCAGTAACGGCAAAGATATATATCAGATATGTATGAAGACCGGCAAGGAAGATTTGGTAGCGGCTTTTCCAACGCCGCAGGAACTGTGGAACAAGACATTCGCAACGGAAAACAATTGGCGGGACAAATTCAGTCAGGTGCCGTTTGAAGATATGGGCGGGACGAAGGCCGCTCATTATTATCAGGAAATCGCCGTTAATAATACGATGAACGCCGTTGCCGAAGGAAAACAGCGAATTCTGCTAACGATGG
>Ga0315543_1001896_pt1 | contig 21475 bp, 14 predicted proteins | sample SalMarSW160210MG_2_FD_203098 | JGI IMG/M metagenome (GOLD analysis project Ga0315543, IMG submission 203098) | Salt marsh sediment microbial communities from the Plum Island Ecosystem LTER, Massachusetts, United States - Salt Marsh Sediment SW1601-210 ...
ACTCTGGGTAGAGCTCTCCATTCCATACAGTCTCTTACGGGAGATTATCTCACGGAAGGATCTTTCTCTTCCCGATAATGTGAAGAGGATTAGCATGAAGTCGTGTTTAGGAGAGGAGAGTGCAAAGACAGCAAGGCAAAAGAAATGAGCCAGTAATAAGATTCGGAACTGATGGTTGGCGTGCCATTATCGCGCAAGATTTTACGTTTGACAATGTTGCGCGCGTTGCTCAAGCGGTAGCGAGATTCCTTGTATCGCCAGCCCGTAAGGAACTTGCTATCTATCGCGATTGGGGTGTGGAATATCGTCCAGCAACAAGTGGTGTAGTTGTTGGTTACGATATGCGGTTTTTATCCTATGAATTCGCCCACTACTTCGCCCAGGTTTTGCGCAAGAATAGAATCCCGGTGGTCGTAAGTGATTCTCCGGTGCCTACTCCGGCCCTTTCATATGCAGTGGTTGATGGCTCCTATGCGGCAGGGATCATGTTCACCGCCAGTCACAACCCAGCGATCTACAACGGGATCAAGTACAAGGCAGAATATGGAGGTTCCGCTCCTGGTGAGGTTACCTGTGAGTTGGAGAGACTTCTTCCGATTAAGGCTCCTCACCTACGCTCATCAGAAGGAGCAATAAAGGAAATAGGGTTGAAAGAGCCGCTGCTCAGCAAGATTCGTACCTTGATCGACCAAGATCGGCTGACTGCTCACCCGCTGCAGGTAGTAGTGGATTCTATGTATGGGTCAGGACAAGGTTATGTGGGACAGCTTCTTTCGGAATACGGTGTGCCGTGCGTGGATATTCGTGCGAAACGGGACGTGCTATTTGCCGGCAAGAAGCCTGAACCGATCGAGAAGAACCTCATTCCATTGAGAGCGGTGATTGCCTCCATGCGCAAGCGAGGAATGCCTCTTATTGGGGTAGCTACGGATGGAGATGGTGACCGAATCTCGGCGATGGATGAGAAGGGAGGCTTTATTGATGCTCATCGTACCTTTGCCCTTGTTCTTCGCTATCTGGTGGAAGAGCGAGGCTGGCGAGGTGCGGTTGTCAAGTCGTTCGCGCTCACCGACATGGCACAGGATATTTGTAGAGAGTACAATTTGGAGCTAATTGAGGTTCCAATTGGATTCAAATATGCCTGTGAACAGATACTGAAGCACAATGTTCTGATCGCTGCCGAGGAGAGTGGCAGCATTGCGATACAGGGGCACATTCCCGAGCGAGACGGCATTCTGTGTTCGATGCTTCTGGCAGAGCTTGCAGCGAGTAGTGGGCGGCCGATAAGCGAAGTTGTCGAAGATATGTTCACTGTTTTCGGTCCACACGTTTATCGTCGCTATGATGTTGAGGTTGAAGGGCGGAAGCAAGTAGTGGCCAAATTACATGAGAACCCGCCGGAAAGGTTTGCGGGGCGTTGTGTTCGTTCGGTTGACACCCTTGATGGTCTCAAGCTGAGATTCAAAAAAGGTTGGCTCTTGTTTCGGGCGTCAGGAACCGAACCAGTCCTGCGTCTTTACTGCGAAATGCCAACAAAGAGAGACGTGTACGAGCTACTGGAACAAGCAGAGCGATTAGCGCTGGGAGAGCTGACTTTATGGTAAGGCGGTATGATTTTAGGGCAATTGAGGAGCGCTGGCGCGACTTCTGGCGTGAGAATGGCTTTTTCCGCGCGCATACCTCGGATACAAAGCCCAAGTTTTACTACCTAAACATGTTCCCTTATCCGTCTGGCTACTTGCATGTTGGTCATGGACGGAATTACATCATTGGCGATGTAATAACCAGGTTCTACATAATGCGTGGGTTCAATGTGCTGAACCCAATGGGTTGGGATGCTTTCGGTCTTCCAGCGGAGAACGCAGCTATTGACAGAGGGATTCATCCACGGGAGTGGACACTAACCAATATCGCACAAGCTAAGGAGCAGTTTCGCGCTTGGGGTATTGAATACGATTGGGATCGTGAGGTTACAACCTGCCTTCCCGAATATTATCGTTTTACTCAGTGGCTATTTCTGAAGCTATATAAGAACGGCCTTGCTTATAAGAAACGAGCATCAGTCAACTATTGCCCCAGTTGTAATACTGTTTTGGCAAACGAGCAGGTTGTGGGCGGTCTATGTGAGCGTTGTGGTACTCCTGCACAAAAGAAGACGCTCGATCAATGGTTCTTCAAGATTACAGCATATGCCGATCGTTTGCTTGAGGACTTGGAGAATCTTCCCGATTGGCCGGAGAACGTCAAGAAAATGCAGGCAAATTGGATCGGGAGAAGCGAGGGAGCGGAAGTAACATTTCACACAGAAGATGGGGAGGACATCGTTGTGTTTACCACTCGCCCGGACACCCTGTGGGGGGCAACGTTCATGGTCCTCGCCCCGGAACACCCGCTTGTCGACACGCTGGCATCAGGCGAGCAGCGACCGGCCGTGGAAGCCTATCGCAAGGAAGCGGGCACAAAGACAGAGCAGGATCGACAGTCGATCGAACGAGAAAAGACCGGTGTTTTTACTGGCGGGTATGCAATCAACCCTGTCAACGAAGAGAAGATTCCGGTGTGGATCGCTGATTACGTGATGATGTCCTATGGGACCGGGGCGATCATGGCTGTACCCGCTCATGATGAGCGCGATTTTGATTTTGCGATCAAGTTTGGTCTGCCGATTATCCCTGTGATCAAGCGAATCGACGGTGTGAGCAAGAGCTACATCCCGATCGGCAGCGCAGACGATGGAGTGGAGCAGGCTCTAGATGCTGCGGGATTCTCTGTCGAACACAGAAGCGACGGATTCTATCTTACGATGACAGCAGAGCGTGCTGATGCATACGCCAGGCTCGTGCAGGGGTATCTCAAGCCGGGTAGTTGGACTGAGGTTGTAGGCGGGTGTTGGCTGTTCATTTTTCACGACGACATCGTCGAATTCGACTCTGTCGAGGCAGATCGAGTGATCATGAATCGTTGCCGCAACCTAGAAGATAGCTCTCGCAGATTCCGTACCGTGATGGAGGCGATGTCTAGCTTCCCGTTCTATAGTGACGTTCTCTTCCACGTCGATCGGGGCGAGATGATTAATTCGGCCGATTTCAGCGGCACACCGAGCGAAGAAGCGACGAGTCAGGTGATCTCTTGGCTAGAGGAGACGGGCGCGGGAAAGGCGACGATCAACTTTCGCCTGCATGACTGGCTGATCTCGCGACAGCGCTACTGGGGGGCGCCAATCCCGATCATCTACTGCGATAAATGCGGTGTTGTCCCTGTCCCCGAAGAAGACCTGCCCGTGTTGCTTCCGGAAGTTGAATTCATCGGAAAGAAAGGGCTTGCCGATGTTCCAGGTTATGCGGAGACAATCTGTCCACGTTGTGGTGGCTCAGCCAAGCAAGATACCGACACAATGGATACATTTGTGGATTCTTCTTGGTACTACCTGCGCTACATCTCACCTCACGACCAGAAACAGCCATTTGTCAAAGATGATGTAGACCGCTGGCTTCCGGTTGATCAATACGTTGGTGGAGTCGAGCATGCTATTCTCCACCTTCTTTATTCGCGATTTGTCACCAAAGCGCTTCACGATCTGGGTTACCTTGGTTTTGATGAACCATTCAAGCGACTGTTTACTCAAGGAATGGTCTGTCACAATGCCTACCACTGCCCCAGACATGGCTGGCTCTATCCTCATGAAGTTAAGCATGGTCGTTGCCCACAATGTGGCGAGCAGGTAGAGATTTCTAACTTCTCCATGTCTAAGTCAAAGAAGAATGTGGTTGCTCCATCAGAGATCATAGAACGCTATGGCGCAGACACGGAACGGCTGTATACACTGTTCATGGGTCCGCCTGATCGGGATATCGAGTGGTCCGAAGAAGGAGTGCGGGGCGCGCTGCGCTTCCTTAATCGGTTGTGGAATCTTGTGATTTCTCAGGCCGAAAAAGTTGCCGATGTCCGTGAATCTGTTGATGTGGATGTGCTGGATAAACCTGGTCGGGCTCTGTGGCGGCGTTATCATTACACAGTCAAAAAAGTAACCGAGGATATCGGCCCTCGGTTCAGCTTCAATACGGCCATTTCCACGATTATGGAGCTTGTAAATGAGCTTGGTCGATATGTGCAACAAGAGACATGTGATGCGTTGGTGCGAGAAGTAATCAAGGGGTTGGTGCTGATTCTTTCTCCGTTTGTTCCATTTATCTGTGAGGAAATGTGGCGACAGATTGGGCGTAGTGACGCAGTACTTGAAAACAAATGGCCAAGCTTCTTGCCTGAGGCGCTTGATGAGGAAACAGTCGAGATCCCGGTACAGATTAATGGGAAGCTTCGCGCGCGAGTGAGGGTTTCTATTGACATAAGTCGTGATGCCAGTGCACTTGAGCAGGCCGCCTTAGATGCCTCAGCTGTTGCCGAACGGATCAAAGGGAAGGAGCTTGTCAAGGTGATTGCAGTTCCAGGGCGCATGGTAAGCCTTGTGGTTCGCTGACTAGAGAGAACAGCCTGTCTGTAAGAGGTTTGTGGCGCATGCTGGCTATGTGAAGACTTGAAAAAGCTAGAAGAATCTGGTAAGAAGGAAGGTAAGATACCGGGGCCTTAGCTCAGCTGGGAGAGCGCTTGCATGGCATGCAAGAGGCCAGGGGTTCGAGTCCCCTAGGCTCCAACCGCATTCCTGTATTTCTTAGGAGAAAAGATATTTGTAGCTCAAAACAATAACTCTGAGGAAGCCAGGAAGCCATGAAGGCCGTAAATAGTAAGTAGTGAATGCTGAAGAGTAAGACCAACAGAAGACTACTCAAACGGTCCGTTCAAGAACAATCACTGTTCATCCCTCTCCCTCTATGAGGGGAGAGGTTGGGTGAGGGTGACAAGACGCAAATAACCATGGATGTTGGATGATGGGTCACAAACCCACTACTTAATTCAAAGGCATAACTATAAGGAGGCCAGGAAGCCAGGAAAGAACCAGGAACTAAGCATGGGTTAAAACCCTTCCTGTATTCCTGTTTTCCTTAGAGGCAAGATTCTAGTGGGTTTTGGATTCTTATTCTCTTCTTATGGTATTCTGGCCCATTCGTCATTCCGGCGCAGGCCGGAATCCAGTCGAATAACGGTTACATACAAAGCGTACCAAACCAGAGAAGATATTTATGATTCAAAACCATAACTATGACGAAGTCATGATCCGGAGAGAATCAGGAAGAAGGATGGGTTAAACGTTCCCGGGTTCCTTATAGCCAGAGAGTTTGACCTGGGAATTCCTTCCCGTGACATTCACCCCCACCGCTTTCTTCCCACCTACCGACGGAGGTTACTCCACCACTTTCCTCCCTCCTCGACCTCGCCCCGTGTAGTAGTAGGATTGGAGTTACTGCATGGGGTAAAGGAGGGAATTAAAGGGAGGGGGAGAACGGGTGAATAGCGATAAACTTAACTGGGTTTGCAGGGGTGCTAGGTTTGACGAACCTGATACCGTCACCACGAAACAGCTAACGAACGCGTTCTACATACAGCCCCCCAGGCTCCACCACCTCAGAGCGGACGCGCGTCCCTTCCACGAGAATCTCGAGCACCATCATCGCCTGTTATTCCACCAAGAGTGTCCTCTGCGTCAACCACTCAGTCCCCCAGGCTCCATTTGAGATGGCATGAGACGGAGCAAGGTGGAGAACGTCAGCTCTAGACATCGAATCCTGGTAGTGCTATCATCATAATCAGGATGCTTAGCTCTAGAGTAACGATCATTATTATAGGAGGACTTGCCATCTCCCCTACACTCGGGAACTAGCGCGAGCATTGCTTACGTATGCGTGAGTTGTCCTTATTGACGCATCTCCTTGCTGGCGATGCAATTCGTAGGAGTGTGAGGAGAAAGGATTACATCTGCTAGTAGATGCATATGACGCAATCGGGATGTGTAGGAGAGTTCAGCAGCGAATCGGAATCAGGACAGGGGAGGAGGGGCAGTGAAAGCTCGCACGAGAAACGCGTTCTTTGCGATCGTTGGATCAGTACTAGTGGTAGCCTTGGGACTAGTCGGGTGGCAGTTAGCTGACGGAGGCAACTCATCAGATCAACCTCGCCAAGGCGGCACCCTAACAATCAGCACATTTGGGGATCCTATTAGCCTTGATCCGCCAGCATCTGGAGATGGCTCATCCATGGTTGTGTATCAGTACATCGTGGAGGGGCTCGTTGACTGGAATGCCGAAGGGGAAATCATTCCCTGCCTGGCGACGAATTGGGAGTTCTCCGAGGATCACACATTCCTGCGCGTCGATCTCAGGGAAGGCGTGCTTTTCCATGACGGAACAGCATTCAACGCGGATGCAGTCAAAGCGAATTTCGATCGTATTCTTGACGAGGATCAAGGTTTGGTCGGGTATGCCGCATTTGCACATATCCTTGATGAGGTGGCAGCGATAGATGCTCACGTCGTGGAGTTCCGTTTCAAGCAGCCTACGCCCGGATTCATCTTTGATCTCAATAATTCCTACGCGAAAATCATGAGTCCCACCTCTCTGAATCGTCCTGCGGAAGACATCGGTCTTCTACCAGTGGGGACTGGCCGGTTTAAGCTCGATGCGTGGATCCCCAGACAGGAGATTGTGTTGCTGGCGTTCGAGGATCACTGGGCAGGTCGCCCGTACGTGGATAGATTGATCATTAGGCCAATTCCAGAGCCCTCAGCACGAACAGCTGCCCTCGAAGCAACTGATATTGATGTTGCGATGTTTCCTCCACTGCAGGATCTCGATCTAATCCAGCGAGATTCGCGGCTTGTCGTACTCATGGACGACGGCATAGAGGCCTATCACTTCGAGATAAACCTCTTGAAAGAGAGGTTCAGCGACCTGCGGGTGAGGAGAGCCTTCAATCACGCAATCGACAAAGCAACGATTATCAGGATCCTGTACAAGGGAATGGCCTCACCTTTGGATTCGCCAATCTCGCCGAAAGTCAGCGGCCATCAGGTAGTCGGGCAATACGAGTATGATCCAGAGCTTGCACGCGAGCTTCTCAATGACGCGCAGTTTGACTTCGAGAACGAAGTCGTCATCTGGAGCACTAGTGGTCGGTATTTGCTGGATCGAGAACTGACTGAGGCCGTCTCGGGCTACCTCGCCGATGTTGGAATGACTGTAAGAACGGAGTTCATGGACAACGCAACATACTTCTCGCGTCTTCGGAACCCTCCATCACAGGAGATCCCGGAGTACGATCTAGCGTTCATGAACGCTGCACCAGGAACAGGGGAAGCCAATCAAGCCTGGAGGATGTTTGTCGCCACAAGTGCTTGGCCACCTGACTATGTCAATTTCGCATACTACTCCAATGATCGTGTTGACGCCCTAATTGGGGAGGCACTCCAAGCTTCGGATCCAGAACGACGCAACGAGTTTCATCGGGAGATTCAGGAGATCGTCTGGAACGATGCTCCCTGGGTCTTCATCTTGTCACCCAAGCAGTTCGCATACTCGGATCAACGGGTTGCCGGAACGTACTTCAACATTCTGGTTCTGCGTGTCGAGAATGCATGGCTGCAATGAATCAATGGGATGACTAGTGTGGCACCATGGGCATGAGACGGGGTCTTCACATAGAAGGCCCTGTCAGGACCGGTCCCGTCGCAACACACGGATTGGTGCTCTCTCCATACGTCTCCGTAACACATTCCTATGATATGTTATGTGTTGAAGCGAATTACATTTGCTCTGCTCTCGGTTTTCGCCGTTTTGACAGTGGTGTTCTTCGTAATGCGGGTCCTACCAGGCGACCCTGTTCTACTTATCGTTGGTTTTGATGCCAACTCAACGCAGATCTCGATCATGCGGGAAGAGCTCGGCCTAGACGATCCCATGATTGTACAATTCGCAAACTATCTTAAGGGCTTCGTGACGGGGAATCTGGGTGTGTCCATCAGGCACGGCACTTCTGTTATACAAGAGATAGCAATGGCGTCATCGCATACTCTGGCTCTTGTTGCCCTTGCCTTCCCTGCGATTGTGGCAATCGGGATCTGTGTTGGCGTTCTTGCAGCCTATAAGCAAGACAGCTTCCTGGATCACTCACTGATGGCAGTAGCGGTAGTGGGTGTCTGCATACCGCCGTACTTCCTCGCGCTGCTGCTCATGCTGCTGTTCTCAGTGCAACTGAGGTGGCTGCCAGCTATAGGAGCAGGAAGTATTCTTCACCTCATTCTTCCCTCACTGACTCTTGCAGCTATCTCGGGAGCTTCAGTCTCGAGGACTACGAGAGCCTGCGTTGCTGAGTGTTTGAACTCCGACTATGTTCGAACGGCATTGGCGAAGGGCTTGAGCCGCAATGCAGTTCTGATTCGGCACGCATTGCGGAGCACTCTGCCTCCGATCATCACCGCTATCGGGCTGCAAGTTGCCTACATGTTGGGAGGAGCGGCCTTGGTTGAGGTAGTTTACGCCTACCCTGGAATTGGCTGGCTACTTGTGGAGTCGATATCAGCTAGAGATTTCCCGGTGATTCAGGCAGCCGTCATCTACGTAGCATCAGTCACGATACTAGTGAACCTCGGCGTAGATTTCTCGTATGCACTTGCCGACCCGAAGATTCGGAAGGGAGGCTCATGACGCTTCGAAAGCGCGGAGCGTCCTTGAGAAACACTCGCCTCAGCTACTTATGCAAGAACAGGCGGCTTCTGATTGGTTGTGCAATCATAGGGCTATTCACGATTTCGGCAATTGCAGGCCCGTTCATTGTTCCGTTTTCGCCACTGAAGCAGAATCTCATGGATGCTTTGGCGGGAGCAAGTGGAACACATCTCCTCGGGACTGATCAATACGGTCGTGACATACTCAGTAGGATGTTGTGGGGTTCTAGAATAACACTCACGATCATTCTCATGAGTGTTATCCCCTCCGCCCTAGTGGGTGTGCTTATAGGAGCCTACATCTCCTATCGGAAGGGAGCACTTGAGTTCTGTGTGCTACGATGTGTGGACGTGGCCATCGCCTTCCCGGGGATCTTGCTAGCGATGCTGATAGCTAGTTCATTTGGGAAGGGTCAGACCAGTGTCATCCTCTCCATCTCGATCTACATGCTTCCTGGATTCATCAGGGTAAGTCGGGGAGCTGCCCTAGGAGTCTCGAATCTCGAGTACGTTGAAGCAGCTAGAGCATTGGGAGCATCACAGTTTCGCCAGATTACAAGGCATATACTGCCGAACTGCCTCTCGCCGATCATCGTGCATACAACCTTGGCCATGGGCATCGCGGTCATTCTGTCATCTGGCTTGAGTTTCCTGGGACTTGGAATTCAACGGCCACAGCCCGAATGGGGTTTGATGCTCAGCGATGCGCGACAGTATCTTCGGACCGTCCCGAGGCTTGCGCTGGTACCCGGTGTCGCCATTACGCTTTTGGTTCTAGCATTCAACCTTGTGGGTGATGGAGTAAGGGACTTCCTGGATCCGAGAAGAGCACAAGGATTCCGTAATTCCTCCCAGAACAAATCGGTGAAGCTCGGGTTCAAACGCGCGATCCAGGATCGCTAAGTAGCTAGTTGTGCTCAGCGCGAGCAAAACGAGGCTTAGGTTTGGGAAGTCACACCTCCGCTATCATGCCGCTGAAAGCTTCGCTACAGCCCCTTCTTGCCTTTCACGGTTCGCGTCACCCTGTCGATAAGGTCTTGAATTGTCATCTCTCCAAGATCTTCCTCATTCCGCAGCCGCACGGACAGCGTCTCATGTTCTTCCTCTCGATCCCCCACGATCACTATGTACGGAATCTTCCTCACATGAGCTCTGCGTATTCTCGCCTGGAGGGAGCTTTCCGCGGTATCGATCTCGACCCTCAAGCCGGCCGATTGAAGGATTGAACCAGCTCTTGCGGCGAAGTGTGAGTGCCGTTCCGCAATAGGAATGACAAGCGCTTGGGTCGAACTGAGCCACACCGGGAATGCTCCAGCATAGTGCTCAATCAGCAAACCAAAGAAGCGTTCCCATGATCCCAGCAAGGCGCGGTGGACCATGTATGGTCGCTTCCTGCTGCCGTCTGAAGCAGTGTATACCATATCAAAACGCTCTGGCAGATTGAAGTCGAATTGGATGGTAGTCAGCTGCCAGGCACGGCCTAGCAGGTCTTTTACATCAAGGTCAATCTTGGGGCCATAGAAGGATCCTCCACGCTCGTCGATCTCATAGGGCATTTCGCGCGCTTCGAGGACGCGCCGCAGGGCATCAGTTGCCTCAGCCCACTTCTCATCCGTCCCAATCGCCTTGTCTGGACGAGTTGCCAACCTTATCTCATAATCCGCAAAACCAAACGAATCCCAAACCTCAAGAGAGAATTTCAACACGTCCTCAATCTCGCACGTTATTTGTTCGGGTGTGCAGATTATATGGGCATCATCTTGGGTGAATCCACGCGTTCGTAGCAGGCCGTGCAGTACCCCACTTCTCTCGTACCTGTACACCGTTCCCAGCTCTGCAAGCCTAATGGGAAGGTCTCTGTATGATCTCACTTGTGACTTATAGTAGAGCATGTGGAAGGGACAATTCATCGGCTTGAGGAAGTACTGCTGGCCTTCAATATCAAGTGGCGAATACATCTTGTCCCTGTAGAACTCCAGATGTCCGCTCGTTTCCCACAGTTTAGCGTGCCCTATATGGGGGGAATACAACATCTCGTATCCGCATTCGAAGTGCTTGTTTCTCCAGTATTCCTCCACAATCGAACGCAGCCTGCTTGCTTCCGGCCCGTATATGATCAGCCCCGCACCAATCTCGTCTGGAGAAATGTAGAGCTGTAGATCACGGTTGAGGCGGCGGTGGTCACTCTCAACAAGCTTCTCTCGACGTATCAGGTACGTTTGAAGCTGCTCAGCTGTACTCCAGGCAGTTCCGTAGATTCTCTGCAGCATTTGCCTGCGCTCATCTCCACGCCAGTAGGCCCCCGCAATGCTGAGAAGCTTGAACCCATCTAGCGGAATCTCACCTGTGCTGCGCAAATGAGGGCCACGACACAGGTCAACGAATCCTCCATTTCTGTAGGTCCCAAGGAGATGCGCTTGGACCTGTTTAGCATCCGAGCTCGTCTCGCCGCCCTGCAGAATATCGTGTATCAACTCAAGCTTGTATGGCTGATCCATGAACAACTCGCGCGCATCGGCAGGCGATAACTTCTTCTCAACGAATTCCTCATCGCAAGCGACAAGCTCCTTCATTCGCCGCTCAATCTCTGTTAAGTCTTCCGGGTTGAATGAGATCGGCTTCCCATCGGCATCTTTCCCAAGATCGAAGTCGTAGTAGAAGCCATCCTCAATCGGAGGACCAATCGCGAGTTTGGCGTTCGGAAACAAGTCAAGGACTGCCTGAGCCATTACATGCGAAGTTGAATGCCGTAGAGCCTGATAACCGTCCATAGTGTCTGCAATTGTACTTTCGCTGCCCCGTCATGGCAAGTCCTCATTCGATTCAGATGAGGAGCGGCCGGCAGATCCTTCCCGTGTTGATTCGTGGATACACACAGGGTTAGGGTATCTTGCTATAGGGCCTTGGCAGACACGCGACTCAACATATAACGTTGCAGGGGCAGATTCTCAGTCTGTGGGTCCTACGTGCTGCACGCCTCGTATTACGGCTCCTCCGCTACGTGCGAATGGCGGCTACTTCCGCGCGTGACCTGCCCGGTGCATTACGTCCACCTGTAGAGTTAGTCAGATCTGGTTCATCCTGACACTGCAAGAGCCGGCATCCAAGCCAGCGTATGAGGCGCTGGAGCATGGAAGTCAAGCCTAGTGTGGGGTCGATGGTAATGTACTCGCGTCGCCAGTTCTTCATCAGGGCCAATGATCCAGATCCTAGCTCTGTTTCCGGATTGGCTTCAGGGTGTCGGCTCATCCATTCAGACTGGGATGAGCAGCCGCCTAATCTCCTCCCGACTTGGACTATACATCTACATACACCTCCATTAACATTAGCGGTCAGTCGTCCGCTCACGCGATGGCGCGTATCTCCAAGAGAAGCGGCCAGAACTCCTGCCCTTGCTCAAGGGGCAGCCGATTCGCTAGTCTCCAGATTGCTGGTTCCCAAGCGGCTGCGAGATCTGGGCGGATCGCTTTCGCCCTTCTGACAAGGTCTACAGCCGTTGCCGCCGCGTCTGCGAACCTCTCTTCTGCCACGGCAAGACTAATAATCGCATCGAAGAGCAGCCCAGCTAATGAGGATCCATGTATGGGATCGGAATCCGGAAGTTGTGCTACGATTCCCGAGACAGCACCCGCAAGACGATTGAGCAGACCGTCGTCGACAAGGTGTCGCGCTTGTCCACACGCAAAGTAGAAGGCCAGCATCCCGTTCTCTATGTCCTGCTCCACAAGTGTGGGATAATCCGTCAACGTCAGGCACGAGCGGAGATCGCCGGACCATTCGTCTGATATGGGCAGGTCTCCGACAACAGCTTGCAAAGTGAGCCACGCTCTCATCTTTTTCTCACCCTCAGTGGTGATCGTTTCCAATGACTTTTTGATTTTCCTATTTGCCGTATCTTGGCTCCACATATTTGCTACGTCTTTCCCAAAGAAGGGCAGAAGCTTGTCTGACCAAGAACCACCAAGGAACGAATCCATGCAGTTGCTGAAACCTCGACGGTCCTGGAGAAATGACGAACGCGTTGTTGGTATCCCATCGATGTCCTGGAAAAGTACACCGAGCATACTGTTCAACAGGTTATCGTTCAGAATACTAACCTTACTATCTCCCAACCCGTAGGCAAGGCCGGAGAGTAGGAATGTCTCCACGCTGAGCCTTTGGGCAAGGGCGATATCAGAACCATGTACTTGGTTGCGAGTAAAGATGTCGCGAGGGATGTACACAGATCTTGCACCCGCGAATAACCGTCCAATCTTGTTCGGATCGCCACCTGCTTCAAGAAACAGCGAATGCAGGGCATCAGTATGACCCCAAGCCAAGCCAAGCTGCACCGCGCGAGGATACGACCGAAGGTCTTGATTCCAAGAGAACTCATTCTCGACCCACGCTAGTATGGACAAGAACATTGCTGCGTCTTGCCTTGCCTCCTCTGAAAGGAGGCGGGCAACCAGCCGCCTCGCGAGTCGTGCAATCGATGGGGAATCAGCGGCGGAATGTCCAAGGAGCCGCAGAAGGTGGAACTGAGACAGAAGGGAGGGTGGCATTCTCAGTGCTTCCTTCAGTACCTGTCTACGTTCCTCAGTATTTATCCCTTCCCAATACGAGAACACCGCATCGGGTAATTGCACGGGGATACCGCGGAATCGCTTGAAGGCAGTAGAGAGCGATTCCTCTTCAAGAGAATCCACTATAGCCTGTTCGTACGCGGCTCTGAATGCTTCGTGATCTGCAGTGACCTTGGATAATCCGAAGAAGTGAGTAGTTGACCGAAGGTCGCGAGGAATGAATTCGGAGAGCTCAACCCGCTCTTTCCGTCTGAGAAGCGTCCCTATCTTGCTGTAGAAGATCGAAGTACTGGATTCCTTCTTCGCGCATGCTTTTTCGACTCTTCGGCGCGGACTGGGATCAGCTGCTATTGATTTCACTTGCTGCTCAAACTCGCTTCTACTAACATCAAACCAGTGTCGTTGCTCACGCAGGAAACCCTCTCGCTCTCTGGCCGAGGAGCTAAGTAGTACCAACTCCTCACCGACAAATGGGATCTCCTTCTCCGAATCCCAGATGGCGAACTTCTGGGATGGCAAGTCGCCAAGAGCGCGTATGATAACAGACTGCTCCTCTCCAAGGAGATTGAGATCTGCTTTCCCCTTATTCTGTGCGATCTCAAGTGCAGCGTAGAACTCGCCAGGGTCAAAGGAGTATTCCCCTACGGACACCATCGGGACGAACCCAAGCTCTTCTCGAACGTCTTGATCCTCCAGGATGAAACGCCTCAATCGCCTCGGTAGTTTGTGCACGAAGAAGGAGATCAGTTGCTTCTCTTTTTGTCCTAATCCTAGTCTTTTCCACGCCTTCTGTGTAACGAGAGTGTCTGCAATGTTTTCGGCAATGGCTCTGAACAGTAAGGGGTTGTTTCGCTCGCGGAACGCTATGAACTGCTGATCTATCCAGGTGAAATAGGTTTGCCATTCGGAATGAGGAAGCTGCCCAAATGCGCATGTAAAGAGGCAAGCCAAGCCGAGAGCCTCAAGTTGGAGGGGATTCTCCCTCTCCCTTGGAAGAGTGGTTGATCTGCGCATTGCTAGAGCGGAGACATGTAGCTCCTCCAAGATCCAGCGAGCTCTTCTCTTGCGATCCTCAATAGATACACTGGTATCCTTCCAGATCTGAAACACGCTGGCCTCAATTGCCCGGTACAGATCCAAGAAAGCTCTGAACTCGCTAACATCAGGCACCCGCGTGCCGAGCTGCAGCTTTCCACCATTCAAAAAAGAGGTCGCCACCCATCGACGGAGCACTTGCCATCCGGTGGATTTAGTGTCATTGTTCTTGTTTACGTGGTAGCAGATCTCTGCGGGATCGAGAGGCAAGAATAGGGTACGCCATTCCCGTAGGCACAGAAGTGCGGCGTAGTACTTCTCATCGGATAACCCACCCACTTCACGGAGCAAGCTGAGTACCTCGGTCGTGCTCACGATGCGGGCGGAGCCCATTACTGCATGCCCATTCAGATAGCGGTCATCGCTCCAAAGCAGGTCGCCATCCCCGGTCTGAAAAAGGAGCATGCCGCGAAGACACCGCACATCAAGATCCCCTCCGAAGTCCTGCTCATCAGGCTGTACCGCAAACTCTGACATGAGTACATATGTGTCATTCCCGATCCCACGCCTCAGCCTTTCGATGAGAGTTGCCAGAGCGTTACGCCACTTGGCCACTTGCGAAGTGGAGTCACTATCCGGGTCATGTGTCTGCGTTAGCTGTGTTTCAAGAGCATCTTGAGCTCGCATGAGACTTGGCACCGTATGAAAAGGAATGACCAAGAGAGGGAAAGCTTGTTCCGCAGCATCAAGTACGCCAAGCATCTCGCCAACGATAAGAGCTGTGGTGTCCAATAAAACCCTTTTGAGGCGGACGTTAAGAGGAGGTTGCGGTGGAAGTCTGCCCGAACGAAGAAGGGGAGGTATTATATCAGTGGGTTTCCTGTTCCATTCCTGCGTCGAAAGGAAAGCCAGGCAACTTACGACCGGCTGACCAAGGAAGTGTGCCAAGACGTGTATCGGGATCTGCGCGGATGCGTAGAGTTCAAAGGCCTTTCTTGATTGATCCGCTCTCGTTTTTAGGAAAGCATCGAGTTCGCTTTTGGAAGTGAGGCGGATTACTCCCTTGCCTTGTTCTCCGAGGTTCAACACCTGTTTGAGCACCTTATGTGTTCGCGGATCGTCAGCTCCTAGCAGGCTGTTGGCCAGATCTAGGACGCTTGCTGCAAGCTCATCAGGAATGTCTTTCGTGAGAGCATTCTCAAGGAACAAGCGAGCAGCCTGAGTATCGTAGCCACGAACGCTTCGAGATAGCCAGATTAGTATCTCCGCGGGAGCCTCTTCCATATCCAGGAGCGTTCGTCCAGTAACTACGAATCCAGCTTGGTCTCCGCGATCCTGCTTCAGCTGCAACAGGCGAATAACGTTCTGCAGGCTAGGATCCTGTGTGACTGCTGCTTCAGCATCTGCGAGAGCCTTAGGAATCAGCCCAAGTGCTCGCCCGGATGCCGCTCGAAGCGCAAGAAACTGTGGAGGTAGGATTTGACCAGGGAAGAGCTCGGTATTAGCAGACAAGACCTCTAGACAGTCCTCATGCCGGCCAACATTGTGCAGTGCCATTGCATACAGCAGAAGAGCGACACCGGTCCCTATGCAAGTGAGGAGACGTGCGCCGTGCTCGACCACGAAGGTCCAATCGCGCAATGTGGCTCTCAGTTCGCACAGCTCGAGCAAGAGCCGGGCGTCATCTGTTCGTGCCCAGATCTTCTCGGTAGATACTGCTAGATCAGCTAACTCACCACTAGTCTCCTCCTGGCCTCGGAGCATGGAGAGCCTTACTACAGCAAGCCAGGGGTCATCGTCATTCTTCGATCCAAGAACTGCTAAGGCCTGGGGGGTTTGGCCACTCTCGCTCAAACAGACAGCGCGCCAGTAGGAGTACGCTTCTGTTTGGTCACTCTTTTGGAATGCTTGCTTCGCGTCTTCAAGTACCAGGAGCGCATCTTCTGGCTTGCATACTGCTAGGTAACACCGAACCAGGACCTCGGTTTTCGCAGGGTCTGTCTCGGGATGATCATCACACAGATTCTCAATTATGGTGTCAAGTTCGATCGGCCAGCCTCTTACAAGAGACCAGCGTACAGCTGACAGATTGACGGGTCCTTTAGAGAGAGTCTTCTGGGCAAAGGCTGATGCCTCTTGCTGGCGCCTCATATTATTCCCTAGGCAGGCGAGCAGCCATGATTTGACGTTTTGATTTCCGATTGTGTCACTGCCAGCTGATTTCATCAGGTTAGCAAGGTTGTTGGAGGCGAGAACAAGACGCTCAAGTGTTGCATCGTCTTGCTTTACAAAGCGCCAATCAATAGGTAGCGGCGCTGCTAGGAGTCTTGATGGAAACACAGCTGGCGATACGCTACTCCAGAAGGCGATCGTAGCCTCAGCGAAACGAACCGCTGCAGAATCTGGGGCCAGTTCAGCAGCTTCGGAAATGGCAAGGAAAGCGGAGTCGATATCACGCTTTGACAACATGAGGAGCGCCTCAGTTCTATGTGTTGCCGCATCGGGCGTAAATCTCGCTTCAATTCCATTGAGAATCTCTTCGGTTGACTCGAAATTGCCCAACTCCAGGTCGAGCTGAGCTTGAAGGTTAAGGATCTTCAGCGTTTCGGGACCATCTAGTTCCTGAAGGGCCGCTTCCGGTCCGGAACGCGCATGTGCTATGAGGGCCCGAAGTGCCCGCTGATCGGCTTCTGGGTCTAGACTGTGAGCCTCGTTGGCGAGCGCTATTGCCTTATCAAGTTGATCAACTGTTGCTGCAAGAAGGAGGCCTGATTCGATCCGAAGGGCGATCGCCCTGTCTGTTGGAGATGCTACAGGCCAGTTAGCTGAGCTCTTGAGATACGCGATCTTCTCTTGCGCCTTGCCGACCCTCCCGCGGTTCCACAGCGATCTGATGTTACGAACCTGGTCAGATACTGCTTCATGAGACACTTGACCAAGTGTGGAAACGACGGAGGTGTCGATGATTCTGATAGCATCCTGCTTCGCTTGTCCCACATCCGAGCTGCCTACCCAGGTAGCTCGGATACGGCCTGCCCAGAGTGAAGTGAAGTACGTCGTTACTAGGTCCGGATTGCCTCGTGCCTTTTCCGTAATGCAAACTTGGTTCCAGGGCTCGTATTTAATCCCTTTTTCCGAAAAGCGCTTTGTCTCTTTCTCGATCTGCTCATGAAGCTGTGTCTTCTCAGTCTCACATGCAAGGAACAAGATAAAGCGACGGACATCCCTTTCCTCCCAGTAATCCCAGTGCTTGAGGAACTCAATCGATGCCTTTTCAATCTCGTGGGGATAGATATCCTCTTTACACTTGCATTGCCCCACCTCACAGCCACCGTCTTCTCGAATCGCCTTGATGTCAATGCCATGTTGGCGTTGCCCGCTCTTTCCAAAGATGTCACAGGACTTGATGTCTGGTTCACGCTTGAGCAGGTCGCGGCAGAATTTCTGGAACTTTTCCCAGCCCGGATAGCTGAGTGGCAGAAGATCACCAGGCCCACGTGGGAGTGGTATTGGGTCCTGTATCGTCTCTTCGGCTTGATTGTTGGAGGATGCAACCATAGTGTACAAAGTATACAGCCTTCGGCCAGCTGGGCCTACTCCGGGTCCTGACCTTGCCCCTTGAAATGGGTCGGTGTGCAGTGCCAGGACTTGGTTGATTAGGAGGATGGAGATCAGTTGGCTTGAGACATATGTCACCACGCTAGACGGAATGCCCCAGTTAGCGGTAGTGGAGATCTTGACATGTGCCTCGAACTATGGTATAATGTTGTCATACTATACGGTAGGGAGGTTCAATGAACATAATAGAGGTCTTCAAGAAGTTCCCAGCCCAAGAGGACTGCATTTCATATCTTGAAAAGGTCCGTTGGGGAAGCGCCCCAAAGTGTCCATATTGTCGATCGAATAACTCAACTGCGCTATCCAAAGAACACCGCCATCACTGTAACAACTGCAACACTAGCTACAGCGTCACGGTCGGCACAATCTTCCACCGCACACATCTTCCCCTGCAAAAGTGGTTCTTGGCGCTCTCGCTCATTCTGAATGCCAAGAAGGGGATTGCAGCCCGACAGCTTGCCCGTGATATTGAAGTTCATCGCAACACCGCATGGCGAATTAGCATGAAGATCCGTGAGGCCATGTCTCAGAAGCATCAGCGAGAGCTTCTGACTGGTGTAATCGAAATGGACGAGACGTTCATCGGTCCGCGCAAGCCCCGCAAGAGATATCGAGGGCAGCGGTTCATGGATGGCAGCGGCCATACAAAGCAGCCCGTGGTTGGGATGGTTGAGCGAGATGGTGATGTAGTCGCCAAGATGGTTGGCAAGCGTCATCTCAAGGCCCGGAGGCTCAACTCGCTCATTCGTAATCACGTTGACATTAAGAATAGCATCCTCATCACTGACCAGTATAGGGGATATTGCCATGTCTCGAAATTCATGGAACACCGGACAGTGAACCACAGCATCTGGTGGGTGGATGGCGAGACGAGCACAAACACAATCGAATCATTTTGGGCCTTACTTAAGAGGGGAATCGTGGGGCAGTTCCACAAGGTTAGCTTGAAACATCTGCCCATGTACATCGACGAGTTTTGCTATCGGTATAACAATCGCAAGACGGCTGACTTGTTCAGCTTGACAGTAGAAAGAGGATTGGGGGTGGCATAGATGGCCGAGAAGAAAATTCCAGAAGCGTTGTTTGAGGGGGAATTGAAGATTGGAGACGCATCGATTCCATGTGCTGTTCTTGAAGATGGGACACGAGTTCTAACACAAGCAGGAATGCTGCAAGCATTGGGGCGTTCGCGCAAGCCAACTGGACGAAGTGAGGCGACCGAACACATAGCCCCATTTCTAGCCCCCAAGAACCTAAAACCCTTTATTGATGAGGATTTGCGATGGGCGAGCATTCCAATACTTTTCAAGCCAATGAGAGGCGGGGGGCTTCGAGGCAATCAAGCATACGGATACGCTGCTGAACTACTGCCACGGGTATGTGAAATGATGCTACAAGCTAGAGACGCTAAAGCCCTCCAGAAGCAGCAGCTTCGTCTGGCAGTTCAAGCCGAAATTCTGATGCGAGGGCTTGCACACATTGGTATTGTCGCGCTGGTTGATGAAGCAACAGGTTATCAAGAAGTCCGCGATCGCATTGCCCTACAGAAGATCCTCGACAAGTATCTAACTGATGAATGGGCAAAGTGGACAAGAACCTTTCCAGATGAGTTCTATATCGAGCTCTTCCGACTCAAAGGCATTCCATATCCTCCTAAGAATATGAAACGTCCGAGCTATGTTGGCCACTGGACTAACGATGTAGTCTATTCAAGGCTTGCTCCGGGTGTGCTCAAGAAACTCAAGGAGCTAAACCCACGCATTGAGAGGGGGTATCGAAAGCGCAGGCATCACCAATTCATGACGCGAGACTATGGGCACCCAGCACTCAAGGAGCACCTATCTAATGTAATCTTTCTCATGAAGGCATGCCGCAATTGGGATGACTTCAAGCGCAGATTGGAAGCAGCTGCGCAAAAACAAGGAGATACGATACCGCTGCCGCTGGACGATTAGCCAGCAAATTCCACTAGGGCATGAAAACTACCCGGCTTCCTCGCGCTTGTCCATTATTTCTCTCACTATCTGCTCGGACCAATAGATGACCTCTTCAGATGCAACGGCGAAGGACTCTGGTTCATTGTCATAATCTGCCGCATGCCGCCGATTGTATGAGTCGCGAAGACGTCTCCCGATTCGCTTGAGGACTTGATCATCTTGCCCTCTAAACCAACCCGAAACATCTCCGTGAGTAGGGCGGTCATCTCTGAAACGCAAGGGGGAAACTTCGTCTATGTAAGCTTTCGCAAGGTTGTACGCTGCATAGTAGGCGCGATTCGTGATGGTCCGATTCTTGCATTCTGGAGTTGGAACAGGCCACGGGTGGCCTTTCATGCTTTGCGCCAGGCGCAGAAATTGAATCCAGTCGAATTTGTCGCACACAGTACTATTCCAATGTGATTAGCAATTGCTCATCTATGTGGGTTGACTGCCCCGGCCAGAACTCTCTGTCGAACGAATCAAGACAGAGAAGAGCTTCTTTAAGCGGCAAGCTCGTGGCGATTCGCAGGACAAGTTTAGGTTCCCAGTTTTCAGAAGGAAGCCGTTCGATCTCAAGATTGAGACAAGCTTGACCGAACTGCTTCCGAATCATGTCCCTAGCACGAGAAAGGGCATCGCCAAGAAGCGGGAACATATGCACATAATCGTAGACTGCGCTTCGAGTACGAATGTGGAATCCAACTAGCTGCGGATTGTCATGATTCACTTCAGCTGGTACAGTCATGCTGAAAGTCCATTGCGCGGTTGCTGGCGCAGTTCCTCCCAATGTCAAGTCTTCCGCAAAATCGTGAACCGCGGTAATCGGATCGCGAATCGCGTCGGTTTGGGGCACTATGGAGAACGGTTGCGGGTTCATTTCTCTTCCTCTTCGAATGCCTTATCCGCGTTTTCGATAAGGAACTTGCCAATCGTGCGCGCGATGTCGGGCCGCATAACAACTCCAAAGTGGACAAACCGCTCAATGGGCTGTGGATCTGGCTCGCGTTTGACTTCAACTCCCTTTCCGTCCTCCAATCGTAGTTCCAGGTGGACAGGATTGCTACGTCGGTCGATATAGAAATCGACAATAATCTCGCGTTGGGGGGAGAGCCCGCCCCATGCTCCTGTAGCTGGGGCCAGCTTATAGTCGTCTGCTTGCACAAAGTTGATGAACGCTTTGTCGGATTGCTGAGTTGACACTGCGACACCTCTAGTTTCTGAGGATAACACAAAAGCCCATCTAAGTCAACCGCACGAGTACCAGACGACCGGATAATCGCCTGTTCATATATTTCCTCTACCGTTAAATAGGACATTCCGACGCTAGAGACGCCACACATATTCCAGGCACAGTAACCCAGGCTTTGCTACAGTGGGCAAGCGAACACGAAAGTCCTATCTAGAGACCCATAGGCTCCAAGACCTTTCTCGGTATTCACATGGTTGAACCAGTAAGCCTTGTCTAGATGGAGAAAATACGTATCCTGGCACCGGAATTCACAAAATATGGTTTATGTCCCCATAATTCGAGTTAGCGTATTCGGAAAATTCGCTCAAGTAGCCTGGATTGACATGTCGCATATGTTAGCACTACCATAGCTGGCAGAACGATGTAAATTGACTGCGCGTGTGGTGACACTTCAGGAGGGTGGGTAGAATGGACG
>Ga0315543_1001898_pt1 | contig 21462 bp, 20 predicted proteins | sample SalMarSW160210MG_2_FD_203098 | JGI IMG/M metagenome (GOLD analysis project Ga0315543, IMG submission 203098) | Salt marsh sediment microbial communities from the Plum Island Ecosystem LTER, Massachusetts, United States - Salt Marsh Sediment SW1601-210 ...
GTTAATTGAAACTCAGGCCGGCAGCCTTCTTAAAACAGATCCTTCTCACAGAGATTTCAAGCCGAACTTCGTCTATTTCTATCATGAGCTAAGCAGCCTGTTCGGCGCCGAAGACATGCCGTTTAAGCCCGGCGAGAAAATAGAGCTGAGCGACATGTCGGCTGAAGTCATCAGCGTGGACGCCAACGGTCAACCGACAACGGTTCGATTCGATTTCGACGTATCTTTAGACGACCCGGCCCTGCGCTTCCAGCAATGGAATTGGAAAAAAAGCGGCTTCGGTTCCTATACTAAATTCAAAGTACCGGTAGTAGGAGAGCATTCCTTTACGAACGGACCATTCGGCGATATGTAAGTCTATCCTTCACTTTTCTCAAAAAGTTCCGGTTCAGCAGGCGCGCTTTTCTTTTTGTGTGGCTTTATTCCGAGGTGCTCGCAGGCCTGTGGTGTTATTTCCCTGCCACGTTTGGTTCGGCGTAGAAAACCTATTTGCAGCAAATACGGCTCGACGACGTCTTCGAGTGTATCCCGTTCTTCGCCGAGCGTCGCGGCAATTGCGTCGATGCCCGCCGGGCCGCCATTGTAGACATTAACCAACGCGCGCAGAAAAGCTCTATCCAGCTCGTCCAGGCCCAATGAATCGATCTGCTCCATCTTCAGCGAGCTTTCGACAATTTCCGAACTGAGTATGCCGGAGCCTTTGACCTGGGCGTAGTCACGGACGCGCTTAAGCAGGCGGTTGGCCACTCTCGGCGTGCCGCGAGAGCGGTTCGCAATCAATTCCAGCGTCCCGTCCTCGCACTGCAGTTGCAGCAATTCGGCGGACCTGGTCAGAATCTCCGTCAGCTCTTCGCTGTTGTAGAATTCCAGGTGATAGAGCATCCCGAACCGGCTGCGAAGCGGAGCACTGAGCAGCCCGGCCCGCGTCGTAGCGCCAATCAGAGTGAATCGCTTTAGCGGAAAATTTATCGTCTTTGCGTGCATCCCGCTGTCGACGGTGAAGTCGACCTTAAAATCCTCCATGGCCGGATAAATGAATTCTTCGACAAGAATGCTCAGCCGGTGAATCTCGTCGATGAAGAGCACGTCGCCGGTATTGATATTGCTCAGAAGGCCCATCACGTCACCGGCCTTTGCCAGGGCCGGGCCGGATGAGCACCGTATCCGTGACCCCATCTCGTTAGCCACGACGTTTGCCAGCGTCGTTTTGCCGAGGCCGGGCGGGCCATAGAACAAAATATGCTCCAGCGGCTCGGACCTTTGCCTGGCCGCTGCGATGGCGATGGCGACCTTTTCCCTGACATTCTGCTGGCCTACACATTCAGCCAATGATTTCGGTCGAAGCGAAATATTGAAACTCTCCTCGGCTTCGTTCAAAGATTGCCCGCCTATGATTCTGCCTATAGCCATTGTTTCAGTTTTGAATTTTAAGTTTTGAGTTTTAAGTTATTCAGACTTCTACGCCCTGTTTTAATCTGTATATCAGGGGCACAAGAGCCTCGGCCGACTTTATATTTGGATGCTTTCGGCAGGCCAATTCGACCATTTCCATCGCTTCGGTGCGTTTCTCGCCCCAGGCGATGAGAATTTCCAGGGCTTCGATCTGGAACGGTTTGAATCCGGCCGCCTGCCGGGCCGGTTCGGCTCCGGCGGCAAAAGACTGAAGCTTGCCCTTAAGCTCGGCGAGGATCTGCTGAGCCATTCGCTTGCCTATCGCCGGCAGTGCCATGAGGGTCTTGTCGTCGGCGTTCTCTATCGCCGCGGCGATGGTCGCTATCGGCATGCTCAAAGACCTCAGTCCCTTCTTGATGCCCATCCCTTTGACGCTGATATATTTCCTGAAAAAATCCCTCTCGCCCGTACTCAAAAAACCGACCATCCTCGGTATCATGTTTCCGCCGCCCGGAGTGCCCTCGTAATATTCCATCGTGCAGAGAGTCACGTCCGAGCCGACCTGACCGGACATGGCGCTGACACAATAGCCCGGCAGCATAACCTCATAACCGATGGCCCCTACCTGAACCAGGCAGCAGTCGGTATCGAGCTTAATAAGTTTACCTTCAATCTTCGCTATCATGTATCAATTGACTATTTTCTATTGAATATTTATACGCTTTTTCAACCGTCATTTATTAAACACTACGCTTTTTGTCGAGTTCACACAGCATAATGCCGCGGCGATGGCATCGGCGACGTCGTTCGGTTCGGGCGGCTCGGGCAGACACAGAATGGTCTGAATGGTTCTCTGCACCTGTTCCTTCGACGCCCTGCCGTTGCCGGTAATCGATTTTTTTATGCGCGTGGCACTGAAACTTCTGACCTCAATCGCCGCTTCGGCACACTTTTGCAGTATAACACCTCTGGCGTGTCCCATCAATATCGCTGTCTTCGGATGTGCGTAGTGCGAGTACAATTCTTCCACCGCAACTACATCCGGCCGTAAACTTTCAAGCAACGACGCCGTATCGTCGGCTATCCTGTTCAATCGCTGCTCCAAAGCCAAATCGCCGGGCGTGCGAACAACTCCCGCCTCAATCAATTTCTCCCCGTCCGGCCCAATCTCCAGGCAGGCATAACCGCAGACGAGCAAACCCGGATCTATACCGAGGAATCTCATTTCATTCTCCAATTGTTTAGCCCCCACCCCTGCGGTGGGGGTCTGTCGTTCCTGCGCAATCAGGAATCCAGTCGTAAAGTGGGATTTACCCCACCGTTTGTTTCTTCATCCCAATCTCCAGGTTGTTCCATCGGGCTTGTCTTCGAGCACGATGCCAACTGATCCCAGTATGTCTCGTACTTCATCTGCAAGCGAGAAATTCTTTTCTCTTCGGGCTTTGTTTCGTAACTCAACGAGGCCATCAATGGCAAGTTCATACCTTTGCACATCATTTGTTTTGTCACTTTGCGAATAGTTGTCTTTTACAATACCCAAAACATCTCCGCCAAGCCTGCCGAACAGTTCATCAACCGCGCCGAGAGTTTGAGCGGTTGCGTTGCCGTCCTGGAGCAGCTTGTTTGCCAGACGAACCAGATCGAATACGACCGACAGGGCAACCGAGGTATTAAGGTCATCGTTCATCGCCGCTTCGAACCTGGTCTTCAACTGCTCAAGCTGCTCTGCATCCTGTTTGTCGAGCTGACCATCGGTCGCCTGGCTCATCTCTTTTCGGACTGCTTTGACCGTCTCGGTTATTTTTCCGTATCCGCTCTGGGCGGCAAACAACGCCGCATCGGAAAAGTCGATAGGGCTTCTGTAGTGGCTGTTCAAAATCAGTTGCCTTACAGCCAGTGGATCGTAGCTTTGGTTAAGTCTCTCGTGCTCGCCCTTGAAGGCCTGCTTTAGCGTGATGAAATTATTCAGGCTCTTGCCCATCTTTTGCCCGTCCACGGTGACCATGTTGTTGTGCAGCCAGTAGCGAACGAAAGGCACGCCGTTAGCCGACTCGGATTGGGCTATTTCACACTCGTGATGCGGGAACTGGTTCTCCAGCCCACCGCCGTGGATGTCGATGGTGGCGCCGAGGTATTTCATACTCATTACCGAGCATTCCAGATGCCAGCCTGGATAACCCTGACCCCAGGGGCTCGGCCACTGCATAATATGGTTCGGCTCAGCCTTCTTCCAGAGCGCGAAATCCGCCGGGTTCTTTTTGTCCGGCGAAACTTCCACGCGGGCCCCGGCCATCATTTCCTCGATATTTCTACCGGAAAGCTTGCCGTAATCCTTGAATTTCGTCACATCGAAATACACCGAGCCATTTACCTCATAGGCGTAGTCTTTTTCCAGCAGTGTTTTTACCAGCTCGATTTGCTCGATGATATGGCCGCTGGCCCGCGGGCTGATATCCGGCCGAACACAGTTCAACTCGTCCATGTCCGCAAAGTAGCTTCGAGTATAAGATTCGGCCAGGGCCATCGGATGGACCTTCTCTCTTTTGGCCGCCTCGCCGATCTTATCCTCGCCCTGGTCCGCATCGTCAGTCAGATGGCCAACGTCGGTTATATTCTGCACGTAAGTAACGGCATATTTAAGATAGCGAAGATATCGAACCAGCACGTCGAAGCTGACGTAACTTTTCGCGTGCCCCAGATGGGCGTGCCCGTAGACGGTCGGCCCGCAGACATATATCCCGACCGCGCCTTCCTGCAACGGCTCGAACTGCTCTTTCTTCCTGGTCAAACTGTTATAAAGCTGCAATGACATTTCAACCTCTTATAAGACACTGATTAACACTGTTATTTTTGACACGGATTAACACTGTTTTTTAAAAATCTTCTAATGAAAATTATAACGACTTAGAAAGACACTGTTATCATCCCCTAAAAATCAGATTCTCCTGTATCAAAACCAAATATACGCCGTTTAATTTCGACTGACTCGCCGAAGTTTATTAAAAGTCCGACATTCGTATTTGTAGCTTTTAAGTAATTAACGAGTTGGACCTCGTGAACCGGCTGAACTTTGCTTACGGCCTTTACTTCGACGATGATTTTATCCTCGACAATCAAGTCTGCAAAATATTCACCTATAATTCTATCGCAATACATTACATTCAAAGGAGCTTCAAGCACATACTTCAAACCGCCGTCTTCAAGTTCTACGGCAAGTGCATTTTTGTAAACCTTTTCGAGGAAGCCATGTCCCAACTGTTTATGTACATTATAAGCAGCAGCTATGATCTTTTTCGACAGTTCCTCGTATTTGAGCATTCCGATAAGCAGCCTTATTTTAAAATAACCGTGTTAATCCGTGTCTAAGTCTTATTCGGTGTAAATCCATGTCTCAAAGCGTTCTTCTTCTTTTCTTTCTTATCAGCGTCGTTGCGGTGGCGGCCATGGCCTGGCCGGCTCCTATCTCGCCGATGCCTTCGTTGGTCTTGGCCTTGACGTTCACGGCGTTAAAATCAATATCCAAAAGCCCTGCGATGCACCTTTTCATCTGGCCCCTGAACGGCCCGAGCTTCGGCTCTTCCGTATGAATAATCAAATCGACGTTGACCACTTCCCACTTTTTTTCTTCCAGCTGCTCTTTTACTATAAACAGAAGCTCTTTACTGTCGACATCCTTTAAGGCCGGATCGGTATCGGGAAACAGTGTGCCGATATCCCCCATACCGCTGGCGCCGAGCAACGCATCGATCAAGGCGTGCAGGCCCACGTCGCCGTCGCTGTGTCCGGCCAGGCCAGCCGGGTACGGGACATAGACTCCGCAGAGCATCAGCTTCCTGTCCTCAACGATCCTGTGAATGTCCGTGCCGATACCTATCCGATATCCGGCGTCTTGCTCCTCAATCACAATATCCCCTTTGTGCTTGGAACATCCGTCCCGAGAACGCCCACGGCCGCATGCAGTGCCTTGCCAAGTCCCTTGAAAATCGCCTCGGCGATATGGTGGCTGTTTGTCCCGTACGGCACATTGATATGCAAATTAAACTTGCCGGTGTTCGAAAAGCTCCGCAGCATTTCCTCCAGGCACTCGACGTCAAAGTCGCCGATTTTATCCGTTCGATATTCGACATTATACACGCAGGCCGGCCTGCCGGACAAATCCACAGAGACATTAGCCAGGGCATCCTCCATCGGCACGGAGCTGTGGCCGTACCTGGCGATTCCTTTTTTATCGCCGAGGGCCTTAAGCAGACATTCGCCCAGGCATATTGCGATATCCTCGACCGTATGGTGCGCATCGACCTGAAGATCGCCTTTGGCTTTGACCACCAGGTCGATTCCGCTGTGCTTGCTCAGGTGCGTGAGCATGTGGTCCAGGAATCCTACGCCACTGTCAATCTCATACTTACCGACGCCGTCCAGATTAAGCTCGACGGTTACATCGGTTTCTTTTGTCTGCCTGTGTATTTGGGCAACTCTGTTTTCCATAAGAATGGTCCTCTTTATCTACTGTTGTAAGTGCCTAAAGTTTAGAGGGCATAAAGTGACTAAAGTAAAAACGGCGATGCCACAATTTAGTCACTTTAGTTCACTTTAGCTCACTTTAGTCACTTTTCCTTATGATTTCTTTCAAAGCCAAAATGACCTTATCGTTTTGTTCGTTCGTACCAACTGTTATCCTCAACTTGTTTTCCAGCCCGGGCAGGTCGAAATACCTTACGTAAATATTACGCTGCACCAATTTATCATAAATTACTCTCGCCTTGCAACGTTTAGTCTCGGCAAGCACGAAATTCGAGTAGCTTCGCGTCACTTCGAATTTCAAAGCTCGTAGCTGTGCGGTCAATAATTCGCGTGCTTTTTTTACATTTTCAGTCGTCTGCCTGAAATACTCCTGGTCTTTTATCGCCGCGGTCGCCACAGCGATAGCTACAGCATCGACATTGTAAGAATCCTTGACCTTCATTAACCCGGATATCAGCTCGGCACAGGCAATCGCATAGCCGAAACGCAGCCCGGCAAGGCCGTACCCTTTGCTCATTGAGCGAAGGATAATTACATTATCGAAGTCTTTAACCAGTCCGGCACAATTCTCATCGGCAAAATCCACGTAGGCCTCGTCGATCAAAAGGACGCCGGAAAGCTCATCGGCCAACGAAGCCAGCTCACCGACACTTACAAAGCTGCCGCTCGGGGCGTTAGGATTACAAACTATCGTCAAAGCGGCGCCGGTTTTTGTCAATTCGACCGGCAGATTGAACTCGTGGTCGAAAGGCACTTCCAGAGCCTGACAATTTTGCAGATTCGCCAGCACAGGATAAAGCGAATACGTCGGAACCGGGTACGCGACGGGCCGGTTTTCGTCACAGAAAGCTCGAAAAGCGATAGTCAGCAAATCGTCTCCGCCGTTGCAGCACATAATATTCTCAGGATGCACCCCATGAATTGCCGCGGCGGCTTCTCGAAAGGCAGTTCCAACGGGATCAGGATACCGCCGAAGCTGCTCTACGTTGATCCTGCCGAGCACTTCTACGGCCTGAGGCGAGGGTAAATAAGGATTTTCGTTCGTATTGAGCTTGATTATATCTACCGACTTCGGCTGAAAACCCGGCTCATAACCCTTTATCTTCTCAATATTGTCCCGAAAATAAGCCATAAACACACCAAAAATGTCATTGCGAAGCCTGCAAAACAGGCCGTGGCAATCTTAAAATATTAGATTGCTTCGTCGCTACGCTCCTCGCAATGACGGAGGAGACATAATACATAATACACTATTAATGTCAGATTATACGGATATTCGTATAAAACTGGAAGTGAAGTTTTATTGTATTTATGACTTTAGACTTAATATTCAGTCATAAAATCCGGATTCGTACGCTGCATCGAATAAAGCTACAATATTTTCAGGCGGAACACCTACCTGGATGTTGTGGACGTTATTGAATACGTAGCCGCCGTTGGTCTTAAATATTTCAATATTTCTCCTGACGTGCTCTCTAATTTCCTCGGGCTTAGCAAAAGGTAAGACATGCTGGGCGTCTATGCCCCCGCCCCATAGTGAAATTTGGCTTCCGAACATATCTTTTAGTTTTTGCGGCTCCATATTGGTCAGGCCGATTTGTACAGGATTGAGGATGTCAATGCCGTTATCGATAAGTTCCGGGATATACTCATAACAGCAGCCACAGGTATGATACCAGATTTTTGCTTTTGTTAAGGATTTGATGTGCCGGACAAGTCTCTTTTGCCTGGGCTTTACTACTTTGCGATAGAAATCCGGAGAAAATAGAGGACCGTTTTGCCCTGTAAGATCGTCCCCTATCATTACGACATCGACAAGGTCTCCCACTTCGGCCATGAATCCGTCGAAATAGTCCAGCCAGAACTTGAGCATCTTATCGAGAAGGGCCTCACAGAATGCCGGATTTTCGATCATATCGATGAACCACTGTTCGAGGCCCCGCATATACCAGCAAGTTTCATATACAACACCGCAGATACCGGTCGATATCGCATACGGTGTTTCGTTGCGCAATTCCAAGGCACTTTCACGAACGCCGGTGAACCGAGTCGGATCACCTCCTTTGGGAAACGGATAATCCGCAAGGTCTTTGACAGCAGCGTCGGCCAGCGGGTGATGCGAGATATCCATATAAAGCTGCTGGTCGTCCGGCATAGACCAGACGACGCCGAACTCATCTTTGAGGTCGTGCCAGAGCTTTCCGTGGCGAATATTTTGCTCAATGCCGCCCTTGAAGCTTTCGGGGCCGTGAGCACATACATAGCGAATATCAACATGAAAACGCTTCAGGAGTTCCTCGCACGGCTTGGCAAGCTGCTGGACAGGGTCCATGATTGTCGGCTCATCGTCGATGCCCAGATAATCAAGCAGCTCGATGTATGCCCCTTTATGAATCCCGGTTTGGAAGCCGCCGAGATCTATGGGTACCCTGTCAGGGATTTGATGATTGAGGGCCTTAAGGACACGCTGCCTCGAAGTCATTGTCTCTTTCTTTGCCATTGACAAACTACTTTCCCAACGCTGCAAGATAGTTTCCGAATCCTACGACAACCGTTGACAGTATCAGCACAAATATCCCGGCAAAAACAATCATGTGCGTTCTGCGGCCGGAACCTTTCCACTCATGGAAAATCAGGCCCCATATATTGCTGAAGACAATGATAAAGGCCATGTGGATGGTCCAGCTTGAGAAACCATACGCACCCATCCGAGTTGTGCCCATGCCGTAGAACATAAACTGAAAATACCAGGTAATCCCGGCCAAGGCAGAGAATATATAATTTCTGAGAAGCGGTGCATCGCTGCGGTTAAGATAATTGCCCGCCGATTTGTTTTTGATATTCAGAAATACGCACCAGATAAAATTCGTCGTGAATCCACCTGCAAAGATAACAATATAGACGGGATTGACCATCCACAAAGACGGTGTTCCACGTTTGACCGCAAGCTCAGCAATCGGTTCTCCCGCTGCTATCCCGAATGCCATACACGCGCTCATCACGCCTGCGAATACGGCGATCCAGAGCCCTTTGGTGAAGTTGAATTCCTTTATGGTTTCCTTCTTTTTGGCCTCCGACAGCTCTTTTTCTTTCAATACTCCGGCCCAGCCACAAATCCCGATTCCTGTGAGGCACACAAGCACGCCGGCCAGTGTGGTCAAGCCGGATACATGGGTGACCAAATAGACGAATTTACCTCGAAATATCGGCGGGATAATCGTACCGAACGCCGCACAAAAGCCAAGTGCAATTGCGTATCCGAGCGACATTCCGAGATAACGCATGGACAGGCCGAACGTCAGTCCTCCAATGCCCCACAACAAGCCGAAGACGTAACACCAGAAGATGCTGCTTTGCGGCGCATCGCTGAGAACCGAAAAAAGCGCGGGAACGGTAAGTAACGCCACCACCGGCGGAATAATAATCCAGGAGAAAAAGCCGCCTACGAGCCAGTAGCTTTCCCATGCCCAATTGCGAACTTTCTTAAAGGGAATGTAGAAACTGCCCGCAGCAAAACCTCCCAGGGCATGAAGGAGAACGCCAAGTGCAACCATGCTAAAGCTTTCAAATTCTTAACTTGCCAGCAGCAAATGAGAGAATATTTATTTATGACAATAGTCTATCAGGCGGGCGATTTCCCGGCGCAGGTCTTTGCGATGCACAATCATATCCACAAAGCCGTGCTCTAACATAAACTCGGCTGTCTGAAATCCTTCCGGCAGCTCGACTTTAATTGTCTCGGCTATAGTGCGAGGCCCGGCAAAAGCAATCAATGCCCCAGGCTCAGCAATCAGGCAGTCGCCCAACATCGCAAAGCTCGCCGTGACTCCGCCGGTCGTCGGGTCGGCCAGAACGCAGATATAAAGTCCGCCGGCCTCGTCCAGTTTCGCTAAGGCCGCGGATGTCTTGGCCATTTGACCCAGCGATACCACGCCCTCATGCATCCTTGCTCCACCCGAGCAGCTCACCACGACCAGGGGCAGTTTCTCCTCAATCGCCGCATCAACCGCTGCACAAAATTTTTCACCGACTACCGAACCCATAGAACCCATCAGGAAATTCGGCTCCATTACCGCCAGCACTACACCCCTGCCCTTGATAAAAGCCTTGCCGATCAACATGGCTTCTTTGGCACTGGACTTTTTCTCGTCGTCTTTGATTCGCTGCTTATAAGTGGTTCCTCTGAACTTAAAGCTAAGCGGATCATCGGAAGTCAAATCGTCAAGCACTTGTTGAAAAGAAGCTTCATCGACCAAGTAAGCAATTCGTGTTTTTGCTTCGATGCGAAAGTGGTGGTTGCATTCCGGGCAGACATTAAGGTTCTTCTCGACCGTACTCTTATAGAGCATATGCTCGCAGCCCGGACATCGCATCCAGAGCCCTTCGGGCATCTCCTTGCGCGGCTTAAGCGAATAACCATTCCACTTTGATTTGGCTTTTTTGGCCATAGCAACCTATATTTAGCCCCGCAATTTATTGCGGGGTTTCTCCACATCAATATAAAAACAATACGGGGATTCTACCAAAAACCGACCAATTTCGCCACAAAAATTACTTACAGGCTTCTCGAATGGCGTTTATTGCCGCGACACGGTCGTTTTGCGCAAAGATTGCATTGCCCGCCACAAGGGTATCGGCACCATAAGAAACCACAATTGGCGTGGTCTGAGGATCTATACCACCATCGACTTCGATGCGTACATCGGGTCCGACGATCTCTCTGATTCGAGCGACTTTTTCAGCCGCGTCCGGCATGAATTTCTGACCGCCAAAGCCCGGATGGACCGTCATTACCAGAACCATGTCGCAATGCGGCGCCACCGCGGCAACCGCCTCAACCGACGTCTCCGGATTCAGGCATATCCCCGCGCTGCAGCCCAAATCGTGCAGTTCATCGATAAGCTTTAGCGGATCATCGGCAACTTCGATATGAAATGTGATATGGTCGGCCCCGGCCTTTACAAAAGGCTCGGCATATTTCGCCGGCTCGCTTATCATCAGATGAGCGTCGAAAACCAGATCGCTTACCTTGCGGAGCTTGGCAATCACCGGCGGGCCGATTGTAATGTTCGGAACGAAGTGACCGTCCATCACATCCAGATGCACCATACTGATCCCGGCCGAGGTAATTTCGGCAATCTCTTCGGCCAACCTGGCAAAATCGGCGCTCAGAATCGACGGGGCAACTTCAATTGTTCCGGCTTTCGGTAATCGCATCTTTGCTGATATAATTAGATCGCCCCCCGGTAAAACCGGGGGCTAAATACTAAAGGCCTTATTTTTCATCGAGGATTTCGAGGCATTTGAATGTCTTGCCTTCGAGAAATTCCAGCGAAGCGCCACCGCCGGTCGAAATATGGCTTATCCTGTCTTCCAGGCCGAGTATATTGACCGCACTGGCACTGTCACCACCGCCGATGATACTGGTTGCCCCGTTGTCCGTAGCCTCGGCAACCGCCAAAGCTATGGCCTTTGTCCCTTCATCGAAAGGCGTGATTTCAAAAACGCCCATCGGACCATTCCAAACGATGGTTTTGGCATCGACAATCTTTTTTGCAAATGTCTTGGCCGCTATCGGCCCTATGTCGACGGCCTGATAGCCAGGGTCGATATCGCCGACGGCGGTCCGATGCTGCGCACCGGCTTTCAACTCGCGAACTATATGGTGGTCGACGGGCAAAATTACTTCACAGTTCGCATCCGCCGCATGTTTCAGCAGTTCCTGACCCTTGTCGATAAAGTCATTCTCACACAGGCTCTTACCGATACTTTTCCCTCTGCCTTTGAGGAAAGTATAAGCCATGGCCCCGCCAATAATAATACGGTCGACCTTGCCGATCAGGTTCTCAATCACGCCGAGCTTATCCGAAACCTTTGCCCCGCCGAGTATAGCGACGAAAGGCCTGCCGGGATTACTTAGTGCTTCTCCGAGAAATTTCAGCTCCTTTTCAATGAGAAAGCCGATTACCCTGGGCTTGCCTTCCATCATCAGCGGGACGGTATACATCGAGGCGTTGTCCCTGTGGGCCGTGCCGAAAGCATCGTCGACGTAGATATCCGCCATGCCGGCCAACTCTTTCGCGAAGTCGTCTTTTGCCTGCCGGAGCTGCGCATCTTCCTTTGCCGCCTTGTCTTTGATGGTCTCTTCCTTGTGGAAGCGAAGATTCTCAAGGAGCATACAATCGCCCGGCTTGAGGGTCTGGGCCTTTGCGATGGTCTCCGGTCCGATACAATCGTCAGCGAAAATAACCTCCCGGCCCAACAACTCAGACAATCTCTTCGCTACCGGGGCCAAAGACATCTTCTCATTCTTCTTGCCCTGAGGCCTGCCGAGGTGACTCATAAGAATCAGCGCGCCACCGCCCTCTAATATCTTCTTTATCGTAGGCAGTGCCTTAACGATCCGGTCATCGCTGGTGATGTTGCAGTCATCGTCCAGCGGCACATTAAAGTCGCACCGCATCAGAACCTTTTTGCCCTGCACATCAATATCAGCAACAGTTTTCTTTGTCATGCTATCTACCCTAAAAATTTCTTGTGCTATCTCTGCCAAAGGAAAAATCTCCATTTAGCCCCGTGTTTTACGCGGAGCTTTAGCTTAATAATTCTAAATTCATTGTTCGATAGTCGCTACTCAGATTACATTGCAGCCATTTTTTCCATAATATCGACGCTGCGATTCGAATAGCCCCACTCATTGTCATACCAGCTTACGACCTTGACGGTCTTGCCGATGACTATCGTGCATAGAGAATCATAGATGCTCGAACGAGGATCGTTGACAATGTCGCTGCTGACGATAGGCTCGTCGCAATAGCCAAGGATGCCCTTCATCGGACCTTCCGCCGCTTTTTTCATTGCTGCATTGACGGCATCGACCGTGACGTCCTTTTTGACGTTTACCACGAGATCAACGATACTGCCGACCGGAATCGGCACGCGGACCGCCATACCGTCGAGCTTGCCGTCCAGTTCGGGAATGACCTTTCCGATGGCTTTAGCCGCTCCGGTTGTCGTTGGAATAATATTTGCCGCAGCGGCACGGGCTCGACGCATATCCGAGTGGATCATATCGGCCACTTTCTGGTCATTGGTATAAGCGTGAATAGTCGTCATCATACCCTGCTCAATACCAAAGGTATCGTTGAGAGTCTTGGCTATAGGAGCAAGGCAATTGGTCGTACAGCTTGCGTTGGATACGCATTTGACGTCACTTGTCAGCATCTCATCGTTAACGCCCAGAACGATTGTAGCGTCGATATCGTCCTTGGCCGGTACGCTCAGCATGACCTTTTCGGCGCCGGCCTTGATATGGTCGGCATAGCCGCCCTTCGGCGACTCAGCCTTGCGGAACAGTCCCGTCGATTCCAGCACGACTTTCACGCCCATCTTCTTCCAGGGCAGTTCAGCGGGATTCCTGACAGCCAGAACCTTAATGGTTTTGCCGTTGATGACCAATGCGTCACCTTTTGCCTCGACCGTTCCGCCCCATTTGCCCATGACCGTGTCATATTTGAACAGATGAGCAAGGCTTTTCGCATCCGCGAGGTCATTGATAGCGACAAGTTCCAATTCGCCTTTTCTTTGCATAATAATTCTTGCCACGGCCCTGCCGATCCGGCCGAAGCCGTTAATTGCTACCTTTGTTGCCATTTGCACTTCTCCTTATTTTTAATGTTAAAAAACGCTTTTTTTCTGTTTTAAACCCCTCGCCAGATACTGCTATAGGGTAAACGAGTAAGCTACTTTATGTATTTCCCGCCCCGCTGTCAAGTATTTCTTCCAAATTTGAGAATCCCTCACCGAGGCAAAATCCTCGATCAATTACGCCTTAATCACAATTATGTTTATATCTCAACACATCCGTTCATCGTCGTAATAGTGATGATCAATCGTTGCTAAAAACACATTTTGAGGGATTCTTTGTACGAAATTCTGTAACATAATGGCTCGGCGCGCAATTAAACTAACGACAATGGTTGGTGCTATGGCAAAATTTGCTGAAAGAACGGAAGATAACGACCTGGTCCTTAGGGCCAAAACACAGGCTGAGGCGCTGGGCCGGCTTTACGAAATGTACTACGAGCGAATCTTCCGCTTCTGCGTTCACAGGCTCTTTAACAAGGAAATAGCTGAGGATGTAACTTCGGCGGTCTTTCTTCACGTAGCTCGCGGGATACGCGATTTTGCAGGCCGAAGCGAGCAGGACTTTCGCAACTGGCTCTACGCCATAGCAGCCAACCAGGCGAACGCCTATATCAGAAAAACGTCGCGGCGTAAAAAACTGCTCGCAGAGGCGGCCGGATCGATGATACCGGCAGTCGCCGGCAGCGCCGATATATCGTTCGAGCCGGACTGGCCGAGGCTTTATGCCGCCATCCTCAGGCTAAAGCCGAAGCACCAGACCATTGTCACATTAAGGTTCTTTGAAAACTTCTCATACGAACAGATAGCACAGATTTTAGACGTCAAAGAGGCAAATGTCCGTGTGACATTGCATAGAATACTAAACAAGCTAAGAAACCAGTTACAAACCGTTTATGACGGAGAAATATAATGTTCAAAGACGAAGCCGATTTTGAAAAAGTCGTTGGTCGGCTGAATATCGACACCGAGCCTAACCCGGCGCATCGTGAAAACCTTCGCCGGCAGATGCTCTCTGTCTTCAATAGGGCCAAGCAGGAATCCGCAACCCGAATAATCGTCTTTCGAACATTAAGGAGATTAACCATGAAAAGTCCAATCACAAAAATAGCCGCAGCCGCGGCAATAATTATAGCAGTGCTTATCGGTTTAAATATTGTGGGAACCTCCACTCCCGCTTTTGCCGAGATCGTTAAACCGTTCCTTATCGCTCGAACTGCTTCATTTAAGATGACGATGGAAGTCGAGGGCGTACCGACACAAACCTTCGATTGTTTCTATGCCGAACCTATGCGTATGCGTCAGACAAATCATGAACAAGGTGCAATCGTTATCAGCGATTTTCAGCAGGGTAAGATAGTTACTCTCATGCCGGCACAGAACAAAGCTATGATTGTTGAAATGGAAAACTTGCCCGAAGATCAGAGCAAGTTTAATATGTTCCGTGAAATCAGAAAGCACCTGCAGGAAGCCCAGGATACTGAGGACGAGTCGGTGCAGTTCCTGGGTGAGAAGAAAATCGACGGCCTGACGGTTATCGGGTATCACGTTCAGAAACCGGCTGTCGATATTACCGTCTGGGCTGATCCGCAAACCAAACTCCCCGTAGAAATGACAAATACATCAGGACCTACAACTTACACAATGACTGAAATTGTTTTTGATGTCGAATTGGATGAGTCCCTCTTTAATTTGGAGATACCTGAGGGATACACTATCCGAACCATGCAAGTTGACGCCTCTGAGCCGACGGAAGATGACCTGGTCGAGATGTTCCGTATATGGGCTAAGCACATGGATGGCAATTTACCTTCAGTTCTGGATATGAATGCCACGATGGAATTTGTAAAGTACCAGCACAAGAAATTGAAGGAAAAAGGCCAGGAACCATCTGAGGAAATAGCACTGGAACTGCAAAAAACCATTATGAGAATGGGACGGGGCGGAGTCTTCGTTCAGCAACTGCCTGCCGAGAGTGACTGGCACTATGTCGGCAAAGACGTAAAATTCCCAGACGCCGAGAAACCAATCTTTTGGTACCGTCCCGAAGGCTCCGAAACCTACCGCGTCATCTACGGTGATTTGAGTATCAAGGACGTGGCACCGGAAAATCTGCCGCAATAAAACACACAATCTATTTTCACATCAAAAACAAAGGCCGAGTTTCTTACTCGGCCTTTTCTCTTATTGAATTCCAAGTAAAAACTGCCATAAGCAGAATTTTATTTATATCAAATTATTACCGGCCGCCGTCATACATAATAGCGGCAATCGATTGTTCGGATATTATGCAGGTTAGTTTCATACGCCTTGAAAAGAAACAAGGCATAATCTCTATCATTACGTAAGGAAACAATCATGAAAAGCCCAATTACAAAAATCGCTGTTGCCTTTATAGCAGTGATATTAATCATAGTTATTGGCATACGTAACAAAGGCAAATCCAAGATGTCACCGCTTGAGATAAAACTACCCACACCAGTATTCATCGGTACAAAAGAGCCTATAAGGGTTAACAATCTCAGGAAACTCAGCATCGGCGAGCGACCACCATTCATGGCTCCAATCGGAACCACAAACATCGCTTTGGGCAAACCGGTCGCCAGCAGTGACGATGACCCAATAATCGGTGAGATTGAAATGATTACAGACGGTGATAAAGAAGCTGCAGACGGTAGTTATGTCGAGTTAGGTCCGCTCCAGCAGCATGTTACAATCGACCTCTCAGCTATACATGAAATTTACGCCGTTATAGTATGGCATTACCATAAAATAGCCCGTGTCTATTTCGATGTGGTGGTACAGGTAGCCGACGATCGAGATTTTATCACTAATGTCAGGATGCTGTTTAACAATGATATCGACGGTTCGGCGGATTTTGGTATTGGAACTGATATGCACTACGTTGAAACTTACGAAGGTGAATTTATCGACTGCCTCTCTAAAGGTATCAAAGCCCGTTATGTCCGCCTTTATAGCAACGGCAACAGCGCCAATGAACTCAACCACTATATCGAAGTGGAAGTTTATGGCAAACCCGCGGAATAACATTCGCCGGAATATTCAAAAACATACAAAGACCTCTTTTCTAATAAAATCTTTCCTCATTTTCAGCCCAAAAACGATGATTTGAAAAATTTTCGAGAAATTTTGTAATATTTTCTTGGCAGCTTCGACATATGTAGTAGAATGCTACTACTTTTGTAGAAGGAGATAAAGTTATGAAACTGACGCATGCAGAATGGCAAATCATGAACGCTTTATGGGAAAAACACCCCGCAACGGCAAGGGACATAATGAGCAGGCTGCCCAAGGGTGTCAAGTGGGCATATACCACAGTAAAGACCATGCTTAGCAGGCTGGTGGAAAAAGAGGCCGTCAGCGAACATAAGCACGCGAATACGAGCATTTACGAACCGCTCGTTTCACAGCACAAGGCCCGGCTTAGCGCGTTTCGATTACTGCTGGACCAGTCATTCGACGGCGCAATGGGGCCGCTTATGCACTTTTTGATGCAGGAACAAAAGCTAAACGCCAGGCAGAAAAAAGAACTTATCGAAATCCTTGGAAATGAAAGCGAGAAAACAGGAGAAATAGAATGATAGAACAAATCAATCACATCGCAGGTTTGTGGTGGAGCGGGGCGACAGCCATGTTCTGGCAGGTCGGTGTCCTGATAATACTGATTGGCTGCATCGATTTAATCATTCGAAAATGGGCCTGGCCGCAGCTAAGGTACGCTCTGTGGCTGATGGTATTAGTCAAGCTTGTCCTGCCGCCCACGATTTCTCTGTCAACCAGCATCACATCCAGACTGCAACCTTTGGCCAGACAGATAGTCGCCAAAGAAAGTCACCGGGAGAATCTGAACGCAACCACGGCAATGATACTCGCAAATTTTGAAACCGCTGTAGTCGAATCTCCAGTTGAAGCTGTATTTTCCCGCGATACCGTCACTGAGCAGCAGCCGGCACTTGTTTTTACCGGTTCCGAAAATATTACCGGCGAATCTCTGAATGCAGCTTATGTTAAACCGACCTGGCAGGCATACGTGATGGCTGTATGGCTGGCGGGAATGTTCGTACTGGGTGGCTGGCTCGTTATTAAATTGCTGCATCTACGTAAAGAAGACCACCGGATTGCAAGAACAGCACAACTTCCGGAGTCCTTCTATAACTCAATTGCTCGATGCGCCAAAAGTCTGGGACTTCGCCGGATTCCGAAGGTGGTACTGACTCGAAGAGTGGCATGTCCGGCCGTCTTCGGCATGATCCGGCCGGTGCTGCTTATGCCCGTCGGGTACCTGAGGAATATGACTCGCAGGGACACTGAGCATATGCTTCTCCACGAGCTGGCCCATATCAAAAGAGGCGACCTGTGGGTGCATGGTTTCTATATGCTTCTGCAGGTCGTTTACTGGTATAACCCGCTGCTGTGGCTCGTCCGCAGCCAGATGCACCACCTGCGCGAGTTGTGCTGTGATGCTACTGTCGCGAGAATCCTGAAGGAAAGAATAAGCGAATATCGCCAAACGCTAATCGACGTGGCGCGCAGATTCCTCACAAAACCTACAGAGCCGGGCCTCGGCCTGCTCGGACTCTTCGAAGATTCCAACCGTTTGCTCGTTAGACTGAACTGGCTAAAAAAAGAAACCTGGAGGTACCAAAAAATGAAGAAACTAACAATCATTACCACAATTATCCTCATGCTGGCCTTTGTTCTTCCCATGGCTCAGGCCCAGGACAAACCCGCAACCGAGGCCAGCAGTGCCGAGACTGTAAAAGCCGAAGAACAGCCATCGCAGAGCACAATGACCACTGAAATCGAACAAGTACAACAGCAGGACCAGGAAGATTTGTCACAAAACCTGCGTGAGCTTGAAGTTCAACTCCAGCAACTCCAAATCCAAAAACAGAAGCTCGAAAAAGAACTTCAAGCAATGGCCCAAGCCAGGCAGGCCGAAGCCCAGGCCGCGCAGGCCACAATTAAGGCCAAAGAAGCCAAATTAAAAGCTAAAGACGTTAAAAACAAGGCGGAAAAGGCTTCCAAGGAAGCCGAAAAAGCCAAAGATAAGGCGGCAAAGGCAAAGGCTTCGGCCGATGCCCACAAAGCCGAAGTCAATGCGAAACACCTGGAGCAATGGGCTAAGGAAATGGAAGCCTGGGCCAAGCGATATGAAGCACAAGTCAACAGCCCTGAAGCCCAGGAAAAAATCAATAGTCTCGCCAACAATTGGGCACAACAATGGGTCAATAGTGACGAATTCAAACAATGGCAGAAAGAAATGGAATTGTGGGCCAAAGAATATGCAAATGCACACCAGAAGGCAAAATCAAGCGATAATGTTTCCACACCGACTCACGAAGTCCATCCGATGCCTGTGATGCCGCCGATGCCCGCTATGCCGCCAGTGCCGGTAGAAATGGTAACGCCAAACGTACCAGCACCCGTTCTACCAGTACCCCCTGTGTCCGTTGCACCAGTTTCACCAAAGCCTCAGATGGTAGTCGTTCCAAAGGTCAAACCTCGCCCCATCAGGAAAACAATCGTCGCTTCCCCTGCCGAAATCGCCGGGCCGGCCCTAGTCCTGCCAAACGTGCCGGACTCTAAAAGTAATTCGGCTCAAAATATCGAGGTCAAGAAAGACAAGGACGGTAAGTATCTCGCTACTACAGAGATGCACTTCGTCTCAAAGGTTAAGCCCGGCAGCCCCTTCGTCGTCAGAAACAGCCTCGGCAAAATTATCCTGCAGCCCAGCAAAGACGGTACCTGTGACGTCAGGGCCGTCATCCGGGGAAAGGCCGAAACTGACGCCGAAGCCCGCGAGATGGTCGAACAGGTTTCAATGAATCTTCACTCATCGGATGAAAGATACTATCTCAAGCCGGTCAAGCAGGACGGCGATCAGTGGAACAATCTAAGCGTGGATCTTCACATAGCAGTGCCAGCCGGCATCCGGCCGGACGTAAAGACCGATCTGGGAAGCATTGAGATATATAATCTCCAGGGGAACGTCAAGGCCGTTACGGATTTGGGCTCTATCAAAGCTGTAAACACCACAGGAGAAATCGAGCTGTTCACTAAAATGGGTAAAATCGAATTTATTGCTCCGAAGAGCCTGTCCGCAAAGCTCAAAGCTCAAACCAAGATGGGAGAAATCGAGAGCGATCTGCCGCTGGAGATCGACAGATCCGACATGTTCAAAAGAACCGCAGAAGGCACCATCGGCACCGGCCAGGCAAGCATAAAAATGGCTACAGACATGGGAAAAATAAGCCTGAAATGGCAGCCCTCATCACAGGATGAGTTAAAATTGTAAACGATCGAACATACTCCTTCAAATCGATCAGCACATGTGGAAAGCCGGGTTTGTTCGATCCGGCTTTCTGTATGCGCTATCGGGAACGAATCCTGCGACTTTCTTCAAAGTCCGGCAAGGCCGTCAAAGAGCTGTGCGAAAAAAAGAGTGCCTTAGCCCCCACCCCTGCGGTGGGGATTTCCTCGCACCTGTAATGGGAATTCCCCGCCGACGGGCGGCGGGGCTAACCTGGCAGGTAAATATGCTTTTTTTTATTTTCCTGTCGCAAAACCAACCAAACGTGCACTATATAGCGAGAACAGTCCTGTAAAGGACGCCTAAGGTGGAATTCTTTGAGAATTTGAGGTGCTATGATGTCTGAGAATGACAAATTTTATGTTGAGCGATGTTTGGATGGCCATCCGGACGATTATCGCTACCTTGTGCGACGCTATCAGGGCGTCCTGTTAGCCAACCTGGCCGGCAAGTTGGGAAGCAGAGACCGTGCTGAAGAAGCCGCACAGGAGGCACTCGTAAGGGCCTATTTCAATATAGGCAAACTCAAAAAGCCGGACTCGTTCTTCTCCTGGCTGCTCGGAATCGCCGACAATGTGGCCAAAGAGCACCAAAGAAAAGAACAAATCCAACGCCAGCGCGATATCGTCCGCTCATCACTTCAGGAATCTTCCGGCACCGAACTCTCACAGGATTATGCTCTCGAATCGGCAATCGCCGAACTGCCCGAAGCATACAGGAAAGTCATCCTGCTGCGATATTACGGCGAGCACTCCTGCAACCAGATAGCAGAGCAGCTCGATATGCCGCTGGGCACAGTAACGAAAACATTATCACGGGCCTATGCCATGCTGCGCGAATCGCTGCAGCAGCAAAAGCAAGCAGAAGTTTATGAGGTGTCACAATGAATTGCGAAGAATCAAAAGAACTATTGGTCGCATACGTCGAAGGACTCCTTGAGGACTCCGAACAACAGGCAGTTGCAGAACACCTGAAGGACTGCTCGGCTTGTCAGGCCGAGTTACAAGAGCTGACGGGCCTTCACGACCGCCTCGTGACGAACGGCAAAACTCTGGCCCAAAGCAAGCTTGAAAAAGATGTAATGAACCAGGTAATAAGAGAACAGAACATAAGGCTCAAAGCAGCCACAAGAGCGACAGGCGCTCTTAAAATAAGGAGAACAATAATGAAAAGTCCAATTACACGAATAGCGGCAATAGCCGCCGTGATCATCGTAGCGGCACTTGGCATCAATTATATCATGGCGCCGTCCGTAACGTGGGCGCAGGTAATCGAGCCGATTCTCAATGCGAGAACCGTAGTCTTCGACCTGATTTTAGGCACCGATGACACAGGTATGGTCACGCACGAAATCGTCGTCGGTTCACGAATGAGAAGGGTCATGTCGAACATGCCGAATATGACTATGATTATCGACACAGACAATGCAAAATTACTCGCACTTGACACCGAAGGAAAAACTGCCGTCTATGCCGATATGGAGGGAGACCTCGGGGATAGAACTCGAAGCTATATCAAGTTCGTTCGCCAGATCATCAGGCAGTTGCAGGACGGCCAGGTCGAACAACTCG
>Ga0315543_1001900_pt1 | contig 21445 bp, 17 predicted proteins | sample SalMarSW160210MG_2_FD_203098 | JGI IMG/M metagenome (GOLD analysis project Ga0315543, IMG submission 203098) | Salt marsh sediment microbial communities from the Plum Island Ecosystem LTER, Massachusetts, United States - Salt Marsh Sediment SW1601-210 ...
GATCGGGAGGGTCAGTACCGGCCTGATCTTTTTGCCCGTTACCAGCGAGTTGATAGTTCTCTGAAGGAGACGATCCGGGCGATGTTTCTGCGGGGTGTGTCGACCAGGAAGGTGAGAGAGATTCTTGATGTTTTGTGCGGTGAGCGGCTCTCAGCCAGCAAGGTTTCAACTGTTACCAAAGAGCTTGATCAGGCCGTTATCGACTTTGCCAACAGCCCCATCGAGGATGATTTTCTGTTTTTGTTTGCGGATGCACTGACAGTGAAGATTCGCTTTGAGATCAAAGCCAGACCGGTGAAGCTACTGGTGGCTTACGGTATCAGGACTGACGGCAGAAGAGAGCTGATCAGTTTTCAGCGAGCCAACTCGGAATCGACGGCCTGCTGGAAGGCTTTCCTGGAGAACCTGCATGTGCGCGGGCTTAAAGGCAACAGCCTTAAGCTGATCGTGATGGATGGTGGCGCCGGATTGTGGGCGGCTGTCCAGGAAGTGTATCCTCTGGTTGAACATCAACTTTGCTGGGTCCATAAGCTGCGTAATGTCGCTAAATACTGCCCTAAGAGATACCGGGAAGAATGCCTTTACCAAGCAGCTCAAATCATGTATGCCTCATCTTCGACAATAGCCGCCAAGCGCTTCCGAGCCTGGAAGAAACGGTGGCAAAACAAGATACCCAGGGCTGTCAACTGCCTGGAGAAAGACTTTGACAAACTGATACCGGTCTTTCAGTTCCCCCAACAGATTCGCAGGATGATCCGCACCACCAACGTCATAGAGCGTTGTTTCCGCGAAGTCCGACGGCGACTGAAGGTGATGGGCTACTTCCAGAACTCCAAGAGCTGCGACCGTATCATCTACGCCATTTTCAACTACTTTAATGCCAAATGGACACGAAACACAGAGAAGATTAAAGCGATCAAAGATGTAACTGGCAAAGCAGCATAATTTATGGGTATACCTTTTTACACATTTTTCTGGACATTACCATCTGTATGATGCACACCGGCAGTGGGCTTTGCTCCCGCAGGATGAACGCAGGGTGGCCCATCCACTTGCGGTGGGTATCTTTTCCTTACTATTGTATGATTGTATCTTAAATTTGGTGGCGGGGGGTGGATTTGAACCACCGACCTTCGGGTTATGAGCCCGACGAGCTACCAGACTGCTCCACCCCGCGGACTAAGGCCGGAATATATTGCTCAATTCATGTTTGTCAAGCCTTAACCTTAAATGGTTGTGCAAAAAAGCTCCTCTCATGATATGGTTGACTTTCCAAATGCATTTGGGTATTCTTGCCCGTTGAATTGGTAGTGACCGTGTCTAATCGGCCTTTCGCGGAGGAGATATTGCGATTCTTTCCGGCAGCGCTGAGCGTGGTTTGCTTTACAGTGGCCTCATATTCACCTGGGCAAGCATCGTCTGTTCCTGATAGCGTTGGGTTTGGTTTAACTAACAGCTACCGCTACTTTGACCAGCCTATAAACCCGGATATCTATCTGATGCGACCCGGCGACGAATTGGTCGTGTCTTTTATCAAAGCCAAACTTTTACCACTGACTCTTGTGGTTGATCCGGAAGGCAAAGTTATCGACGCCACATTAGGTGTCTTTGACTTTTCCCACAAAACGCTGTCAGAAGCTAAAGAGACTCTTCGAAAACCTCTCCGGGAGCTGTATAACGTTGACGAAATAGTTATTTCGGTGACGGGACCTTCGAAAGTTAGCATAGCTGTCAGTGGGGCAGTCCAATCACCCGGATTGTATACCAGCTATACATCTCAACGGGTGTCTGAGATAATCGATTCGGCCGGAGGGGTTTTGGCCGCAGGCTCGCGAAGGTGGATAGTTTTCTCCGGCGGGCCCCAGGACATCATCGTCGATCTGGACAGAGCGGATTACCTGGGGGACAATACTGCCAATCCCTGTTTGTATGCCGGCAACAGCGTGTACGTGCCCAGCAAGTCTGACGAATTGGTGCAGGTGGTGGGCGAGGTCAACAACCCGCGAGAGATAGAACTTCTCCTCGGCGATGATCTGAAGTTGCTTTTGGCCTTAGCCGGAGGGGTACGGAGCCATGCGGATATCGGCGCTATCCAGATTATCGGCAGCAGTATTCAAGGCCCAACCCAGGAAAAGAATATTGAAGCAGATGATATCATATTTGTACCTGCCAAGACTGGGGGAAACGAGTCTGGACGTGTGATTGCTTTTGGTGCCGTTAATAAACCTGGGAAGTATGAGTATCAGGAGGGAATGACGCTGGAACAGCTCATTCGTCAGGCCGGCGGTTTTGCCCCCCATGCCAACAGCGGTCGTACCACTGTCTTCAGGAGGGCCGAGGTTGACGAGTGGGGGCGAACCACAAACATCAGATACCCGATATCCAGCGTTGTCAAAAGTAATACAATATTCGAAGCGATGTTTCTTCGGCCCGCCGATTCAATCTTTGTTCCGGTGAAAGTCGGTTATGTGAAGGTGAGCGGCGAAGTTCGTAATCCGGGGTTGTTCCCCTTTCTTGAAGGCGGGACGGCCATGAGTTACGTTAATGCTGCCGGTGGTTTTCTCCCTACTGCGGAGAAAAACCGGATCAATATTTACAACCGTGTCTCCAGAATAACTTCATCGCTTTCACCTGAAGTGTTGGTACTTGACGGAGACGAAGTTATTGTTAACGTTCGTGAGGAGTATAAATGACCCCGTCCCAAGCAAACAATTTCTGGTTGCTGCTTGAGCTACTGGCGAAACGGCGGACGTTCATTATTGTTTTCGTGATGCTGGTGACATTTATATCTATCGTTATTGCACTGGTGCTGCCCAAATGGTATACCGCGTCTGCTTTGCTGCTTCCGCCCAAGGACTTCTCGCTGCCCGTTCCTGGACTGTCGCGTCTGTCTGAGGCTGTTTCAGTTACCCACGGTCTTGACCTCCCCGAAATGGTAACTTCCTCTGATGTGTATGCGCGGATGTTGAAAAGTCGAACAATCGCCGAACGGATCATTGAGAAATTCAACCTAAGAACAAGGTTTAACGCTGATAATTTTAAGGAGGCTTACAAGGAATTAATGGACCGCTCGGAATTCAAAGTCACCGATGAAGGGCTCCTTTCGATAGCCGTCGAAGACAAAGATCCTCAGATAGCTGCTGACATGGCCAATACTTTCGTTGATGAATTAGACCGGGTTAATCGGGAGATTGCTTCAGAACGCGTCCGTCAAAACAGGTCTTTTATTGAAGACAGACTTACTCAAGTGAAGCAGGAGTTGGAATCCTCCCGAAAGGAATTCGAAAACTTTCAATTGAAAAATAAAACGGTTGATTTTGACGAGCAGACCAGACTCGCCATAGAACAGGCGATTAAGCTGAAAGTGATGCTGTCTGATCTGGATATAAAACTCAAAATGCGTGAGAAGACGCTTGCCGCAGACAATACGGAATTGGTTGAGTTGAAGCGACACCGGCAATACGTCAAGGACCAGCTACAGGTGCTGGAAAAGGGGAACCCTGACAGTTCGTTCTTTTCTCTGCCGGTTTCTTCGATCCCTACCCTTAGGGGACAGTACGAAGTTCTCTACAGCCGGGTACGAGTGGGAGAATCATTGTACAAGATTCTTCTGGAACAACTGGAGCAGGCGAAAATCCAGGAAAGGGAAACGACGCCAACCATTTCAGTGTTGGACCGAGCCAAGCCGCCGGAAATCAAGAGCAGGCCCAAACGGTTCCTGATTGTGGGAGCTACGTTCGGATTCTCCTTGGTATTTGCCATACTGCTGGCAGCTCTCCTGGATTATTTAAGGCGCTTGAAACAGAGCCACCCTGATGATTATGCCCGAATCAGGTTGTTCGTCGGGGCCTTTTTGGGGTGGTTGCCCGGAGTAAAAAAGGGCGCCAAGAAAATGAACTCATAGGAACGAAAATAAGGTATGAAAAATTTAGCTATCGCTGGAATAGGGGCTTGGGGGAAAAACCTGTTGCGCTCATTTTATAGCCTGGCTCAAGGGCATCTTGTCCTGGTGTGCGACAGTGATGAAAATAAACTGGCCTACGCGAAAGCGAACTACGGCGGCCTTGAGACAACCGTCAAATACGATGATATTCTGAAACGAGACGATATAGAAGCGGTGGTTTTAGCTACACCTCCAGCCGAGCATTTTGAAATGGCGCGTTTGGCAATAGAAGCCGGCAAGGACGTTTTTGTGGAAAAGCCTTTAGTATTATCGGTGGCCGAGGGGGAAAAGCTGGTAGAAGCGGCGGAAAAAGCCAATCGCATTCTGATGGTCGGGTATATTATGATCTACCATCCAGCAAGTATCTTTTTGAAATCTTTGATTGACGATGGCAAGCTCGGAAAGGTTTACTACCTGTATGCCAGTCGCGTTAACCTCGGCAAGGTGCGTGATGTCGAAAACGCTCTCTGGTCGTTTGCGCCCCATGATATTTCTCTTATTCTGTATCTCTTGGAAAAAGACCCGGTGCAGGTCACGGCCACGGGTTCGGCTTACCTTCAGCCCGGCATAGAAGACGTAGCATTTATGACTCTTCATTTCGGCGACGGCACCATGGCTCATATCCACGTTAGCTGGCTCGATCCTCACAAGGATCGCAAGCTGGTCGTGGTAGGCTCAAAAAGGATGGCGGTGTTTGACGATACCCAGGCCAGCGAAAAAATACGCCTGTATGACAAAGGAGTTAACACCAAGCAAGATTATGAAACTTACGGCGAATACCTTTCGGTCCGCACCGGCGATATTGTTATTCCCCAGGTCAAGTCCTCGGAGCCATTAACAGAAGAATGCCGCCATTTCCTGCACTGTATTGAGAAACGGGAGCGGCCTCGCTCTGACGGCGGAGAAGGACTGAAAGTGTTGGAAATCCTGGAAGCGGCGCAAAAGTCACTGGAAGCCGGAGGAGCCCCCGTTAACCTGTAAGAGCAATGGCACCACTTGCTTAAAGCAAGCCAGGCCCAGTGTGTGAGAGTGCGGATTATGTCAACATCCAAAGTGGCCGACTCAGCTTTCATAGGGCCCAAGACCCAACACGGGGAATTCTGTATCATCGGTGAGAACGTCAAGATTGGGAAAGGATGTGTCATCGGACACCACGTTATCATTCATGACGACACCAGGATTGACGACTACGTCCGCATCGACGACGGCAGCGTGATTGGCAAACGACCTATGAAAGCGGCGATTTCTGTCACAACATCTGACCAGGAACTACCGCCCTGTACTATTGATTCGCATTGTATGATTGGAACCCATGCGGTGATCTATCGCGGCTGTGAAATCAGCGCCAAGGTTTTAATTGCCGACCAAGCAACGGTGCGGGAAAATGTATCTATCGGTAAGTGTACGATTGTGGGGCGCGGTGTAGCTATTGAGAACCACTGCAAGATAGGCAGGTATGTAAAACTGGAAACGGACGTTTACATTACTGCCTATTCAGAACTGGAAGACCGAGCCTTTATTGCTCCTTGCGTGGCGACTGCAAACGATAATTACGTAGGTCGTACGGAGGAACGCTTCAAGCACTTCAAAGGGGTAACGGTCAAGAAAGGCGCCCGGGTTGGGGTACATGCCACGATATTACCTGCCAAAGTGATAAACGAAGACACTCTTGTCGCCGCAGCGGCCCTGGTAACGTCTGATACCCCGCCGAGAAAAATTGTGTCGGGTGCCCCAGCCAAGGTTCTCCGTGATGTGCCTACTGAGCAACTGCTGGAAAATCAAGGTTGGAAAGACGATTGAGCAGAAGTAAATGGCTGTCCCTCTACTGGATCTGAAGCGTCAGTACGCCCAATTGAAGCCGGAACTCGACGCTGCCGTTATCAATGTTTTGACACACGGCCAGTTTATCCTTGGGCCGGAGGTAAAGAGACTGGAAGAAGAGATTGCGGCGTTGTGCTGTGTAAAACACGCCGTGGGCGTGGCGTCGGGAACTGATGCCCTGCTGTTGGCGCTTCGCGCTTGTGGCGTGGGGCCGGGTGATGAGGTTATCACGACCGATTTCTCCTTTTTTGCAACGGCTGGCGTCGTTCACCGCCTCGGCGCCAAGCCGGTCTTTGTGGATATCGAGGCTGACAGCTACAATATCAATTCCCACCTTGTTGAAGCAGCCGTTACACCCAAAACTAAAGCTGTCATGCCGGTTCATCTATTCGGTCAGATGGCGGATATGGACCCGATTATGAAAACTGCCCAGAGGCACGGTCTCAAGGTAGTCGAGGATGCGGCTCAGGCAATCGGGGCTGAGTACAAAGGCCGTCCAGCCGGTTCTATTGGAGATTTCGGATGCTTCTCGTTTTTCCCATCCAAAAACCTCGGCGCCGGTGGCGATGGGGGTATTACCGTGACTAACGACGTTGACAACTATGAACTGGTTCGCATTCTCCGGGTCCATGGCGCGAAGCCGAAGTATCAACACGAGATCATCGGGTACAATTCCCGCCTGGCCACAATGCAAGCCGCTATTCTACTTGTTAAACTGCCACATCTGCGGAAGTGGTCCAAGAAACGGATCGAACATGCAATAAAATATAATAGCGCTTTTACAGACTTGACCACTCTCAAGCGGCCGGTTGTCAAGGATTACACAACCTTCCACATCTATAACCAGTATACAATCTCCGTTCCCAATCGTGATGAGGTCCAGGCCAAGCTGCAAGAAGCAGGGATCGGCTGTGCGATCTATTATCCGGTGCCATTCCACAGACAGGAGTGTTTTGCCCACCTGGGCCACCAGCCGGGGGAATTTCCAGTTGCGAACCAGACCGGTGCGCAGGTGCTTTCACTCCCGATCTACCCTGAACTGACTGAGGCGGAACAGGAAGAAGTAATCGAGACTATTAAGAAAGTGGTTTCGTAAGGCGGCCCGCTACTCGAAGGATTTCTCAAACTCTTTACGCTCGCCGACTTTTGGCGGGAGGCAAACCCCCACCCCACGCGAGACAAGACAATTACCTTTGGGGACAATCTTAGGACGTACGCCGACCACAGAATGGACTATGACTGTAAATTACTTGAAGCTCTTCTAAGATCGTCTTGAAGGTCTTTGAGCAGTTCTTCATGACGGCTTCCGGGCCATTGTTTTGCGTAGGGGCGAATAAGCGCCTCGGCTTCTTTGTACGCTTCGAGGGCGTTGGAATACTGTTTCATAGCTGTGAATACATCCCCCAACACCCCGACGCTCAGGGCCAGGTCGGGTTCAAAGCGGGCGGGGTTGGCCTCGGCCAGGCGGCGACATATCTTGACCGCCTCTTGTATGGCCGCCAGCGCCCCGACTGTATCGCCGGTGTCACTTAAGTCAGCCGACAGGTTGTTCAGGCTCAGGGCCAGGTAGGGTTCAAACCGGGCGGGGTTGGCTTCAGCCAGGCGACGATAAATCTCCGCCGCCTCTTGTATGGCTTCCAGCGCCCCGGCTGTATCGCCGGTGTCACTTAAGTCAGCCGACAGGTTGTTGAGGCTGCTGGCCAGGTCGGGTTCAAAGCGGGCAGGGTTGGTCTCGGCCAGGCGGCGACGTATTTCGACCGCTTCTTGAACGGCCGCCAGCGCCCCGGCTGTATCGCCGGTGTCACTTAAACGATTCGACAGGTTGTTCAGGCTGCCCGCCAAGTCGGGTTCAAAGCGGGCGGGACTGGCCTCGGCCAGGCGGCGACGTATTTCCACCGCCTCTTGTATAGACACCAGCCCCCCGGCCCTGTCGCCGGTTGTACTCAGTGCACCCGACAGGTTGTTCAGGTTGGTGGCCAGGTCGGGTTCAAACCGGGCCGGGTTGGCCTTAGCCAGACGGCGACGTATTTCCACCGCCTCTTGTATGGCCGCCAGCGCTCCGGCTGTGTCGCCGGTGTCACTTAAACGATTCGACAGGTTGTTCAGGCTGCCTGCCAGGTCAGGTTCAAACCGAGCCGGGTTGGCCTCGGCCAGGCGGTGATAAATCTCCACCGCCTCCTGTATGGCCGCCAGCGCCCCGGTTGTGTCGCCGGTGTCACTTAAACTATTCGACAGGTTGTTCAGGCTCTTGGCCAGGTTGGGTTCAAAGCGGGCGGGGTTGGCCTCGGCCAGGCGACGATAAATCTCCACCGCCTCCTGTATGGCCGCCAGCGCCCCGGCCCTGTCGCCGGTTGCACTCAATTCACTCGACAGGTTGTTCAGGCTTGCAGCCAGGTCGGGTTTAAACCGGGCGGGGTTGGCTTTAGCCAGACGGCGACGTATTCTGACCGCCTCTTGTATGGCCACCAGCGCCCCGGCCGTATCGCCGGTTGCACTTAAGTCATTCGACAGGTTGTTCAGAAACCTCGCTCGGTTTTCATCATCTTCGGCATGGTTCAGGAGGGTTCTGTACACTGCGATGGCGGTCCTCAACCAACCAAGTGGCAGGCCTGCTTCCCAGAGATATTCATCGAGTATTGAACATCGATCAGCCTTGCCCTCTACCGCCTCCGCCAGCCAGTCACTCAGGCAAGGGTCATGAATACCTAAGACAATCTCAGCGTCATAGCATAGACGGCCGATGCGTTCCAGTCCGGCATCAATGTCATCTTTCAGGGCTGCCCAGACAATTTCGGGAGCATGTTCCGGCCTGCGGCCAAGAACATCAACCATAAACGCGGCGGCAACGATATCGGGTGTGGGCGAGGTGACTTTCCCGTCGATCAAAAGCCCGGCGGTCATCAATTCCCCCTGATTATCCACATCCGGCTGGAAACCGACCGGCAAATCAGATTCGGAAATCTTTTGGATGTCTGCTATGCTCAGTTCATCAGCAATGGCGGCCATCGCCAATAAGCGAGCCAGCGCATACTTGTTTTTGAAAACGTCTGTTCTGTCTTCGGCAATTCCCTGGTAGCGCATGACCTCACGTTCAACCAGAGCCTTAACTACTTCGCGACCGGAGAAACTGACCACCTCTTCATCGGGATTCTCGGCGCTGTGGACGGCAGCGGCCATGATGAACAGTGCTCGCTCGTTTTCAGGCGATTTTCTCTGTTTTAGCCACTCCTCCATGGGCTTCTCATGTATCAAAGCCCGGCCCAACTCCTGTGCAGATAAGCCCTGCAACTTGCTGCCGGCTTCAGTCACGGTCGTATTGAAGATTGTCATGGCGCTCTGGACGTCAAGGCTGCGAAGAGTGATATATCGCTGATCCACGACGTTCTGTGCGTGGGCGGCGCTAATGACCTCAGCCCAGTTATCAGGAGTTTGCCTGGTGAGAAAAAGGACGCGGAGGCGAACATCAGGAGACACATTAGTCAAATCCTTGAGTAGCTCCTTGACGCGCTCAACATGCTCCTCCGGGTAGTCAATGACCAACAGCGTGCCTGCCTCTTTCATGGGGAAGGCGTGTGGATCTCGCAGATCACCAAAACCGGCCGCCCAATCTTTTTTTTGCATCATCTCAGCGAATTCAGCCCCTAACCGACTTTTGCCGACACCGCCCTCGCCAACTACGAATTTCACCCAGACCGGATGATCGCTTGTGGCCCACTCTTTGAGCTGGTCCATTTCGTCATCGCGCCCGGCAAACTCAGAAACGCGCGTGTGCCAGCTCAACAGAGAGAACAACTTCTGATCCGGCAGAAGCTTCTGCCAGGGAACTCGCAGTTCTTTGATCTGATCTCTTGTGACCTCACCGTGGCCCAATCCTAATTTCCCAATAGCAGTAACGGATGGACCCAGATTGAAACTAAAGAGCGCAATGGGTGAAAACGAAATCATACTATTCCCAATCTATCAAACTTTACACGCTGACCCAGCTTAGCCTATGTGCTATCCGAATCACAATAGATATTGCCTTCGGGGATGTCAAGAGCTTTGATGTCCTTTGTCGGCCCACTCGAGTCAGGTAGGTCGCAACCCCTGCCTGTCCTGAGCATGACGAAGGGTGGTTTCTACAAACCTTCTGGAGAAGGTATGAGATTGTTATGGTGGAGGAGGTAGGATTCGTCGGATGGCTACTGCCCGGAGACCCTGAGGATATCCGTTAGGACTGACGAAGGGAAGCCAAGTACCAACCCTGCCTTCTTCTCTCGCCTCCACCCTTTTAACTCTATCTCTCGACGCCGTACTGCCCTCTCTGTCTGATGCTCTTCAAAGTAGACCAATCTAACGGGTCTCCTTGATCTTGTAAACTTTGCTCCCTTCCCAAGATTATGCCGCTGTAACCGACTGGGAATATTCATCGTCACTCCTGTATAATACGACCCATCGCAGCATTCGAGAATGTACAGATACCACTTGTCATCTGGAGGATCGGCATGTTCGTCCATTAGCTACCCTTCGCTGCGTTTCCTTCGCTTTGTTCGGGACTCCGTATGACTCTTCAGTGTTTATCCCTTACTACATTCGGGGCTTACCCTTCGCTGCGCTCAGGGTTTAAGAGCCTGTAGCTCGCCTTGCTCCAACAGGCTCTAAAAGCGGAGGACCTGGGATACATATCGAACTTTTTGTCTGGTGGAATATGATACATGCCTTGTTGGGCTGAGGTAAGTTGACAGCAGAGTGAGGATTCCGCTTTATGACTCTCTGTTTTACTTTACCCGTAAATGTTTGGCAGGTGAACTGTCGTTCAGCACAGTTTCTCAACGCGTTTTGTGGTTGGGGCCTGCGCCACCCTTATGCCTGATTATTTCTCCCTCGACCATGTAGATAACATCTTCGGCAATATTGGTGGCGTGGTCGGCGATTCGCTCTAAGTGGCGCGAGACGGCCAACAGGTGAATCAAGCACTCCATCCTCTCCGGATATTTCCGAATGGCGTCCTGAATCTGCCGGTACATCTCCCGATTGAGGGAGTCGATCTCATCATCGGACGCACAGACCTGCTCCGCCAGAACAGTATCCATGTTTACCAGAGCATCGATACTTTGCTTCAGCATTGACTTGGCAATTTCGACCATCCTCGGGAAATCAAAAGTGATAGTCACCGGCTCTTTGGTCGAGAGAAAGACAACCCGCTCGGCGATATTGACCGCAAGGTCACCGATTCGCTCCAGGTCGTTGTTTATTTTCAGGATGGCGACAATGAACCGCAGGTCTATCGCCACCGGCTGATGCAGAGCCAGTATTTTCAGGCACTCTTCCTCGACATCGATTTCCATTTGGTCGATGTCTTTGTCTCCCTTAATGACCTGCTGGGCTAATTTCTCATCTCTTTCCAGGAGGGACTTGATCGCTTTGTGTAGGCTCTCCTCGATCAGCGCGCTCAGAGCCAGGATATGCTTTTTCAGCTTTTCTATCTCTCGTTGCAAATGCCGGGACATAACTGCCTTTCTCCTTTGTTATCCGAAGCGCCCCGTGATATAGTCCTCGGTCTTTTTCTTGGTCGGGTTGGTAAATATCTGTTTCGTCGATCCATACTCAATCAGGCGCCCTTCATAGAAAAAGCCCGTGGAGTCGGAGATGCGAGCCGCCTGCTGCATGTTGTGGGTAACAATGACAATCGTGTAACTCCGTTTCAGCTCGCCGATCAAATCTTCAATCTTTGAGGTTGAGAGCGGATCGAGTGACGAGGCCGGTTCGTCCATCAACAGCACTTCCGGTCTTACCGCTAACGCCCGCGCTATGCACAATCGCTGCTGCTGGCCTCCCGACAGCATGTAGGCGCTCCGTTGCAGCTTATCTTTTACCTCGTCCCACAAAAAGGCTCTTTTGAGAGTGTTTTCCACTGCCTCGGTGATAACCCTTTTGTCAGTAACGCCGTTCACCTTCAGGCCGTAGGCGGCGTTTTCAAAGATCGACTTGGGAAAGGGGTTCGATTTCTGAAAGACCATGCCAACCCGTCGTCTGATGACCGATACGTCCTTCACGTCTCGATAAATATCGACTTCATCAAGTTTCACTGTTCCCTCCAAGCGGGTTCCCAGGATTGTATCGTTCATCCGGTTGAGCGTGCGCAAGAAAGTGGACTTGCCGCAGCCCGAGGGTCCGATAAGGGCGGTGACCCGGTTTCTCTGAACGTCCAGAGAAATACCGTACAGGGCTTGGCTGTCGCCGTAGTAGAAGTCAAGCTTCTTAACAGTCATTTTCACCGGCAAGCTGGCGTTATCCCTCTTGTCCCGCGAGGTGGTGTTATGAGGTTCGCTTGCCTGCGGCTGGAGCGATTCCAGTTCAATATTGTCCTGTTGCTTATACATTGACACGCCTTGATCTTATCCTGGAACGGATCAGTATCGCTGATAGATTCAACATAAACGTTAACGCCAACAGGACCAAAACAGTGCCGTACAAAATCGGCTTTGTGGCCTCAACGTCGGGCGACTGAGTCGCCATGACGTAGATGTGGTATCCCAGTTCCATGAACTGGTCATTAAGCTTGCTGGGCAGGTACGGCAGATAGTACGCTGCCCCGGTGAACATGATCGGCGCTACCTCACCGGCGCCGCGGCTGACGGCTAAAATACCGCCGGTGAAAATCCCCGGAAGCGCTTGAGGAAGTATTACCCGCCGGATAGTCTGGAGTTTTGTGGCGCCAAGAGCATAGCTTGCATCTTTAATTTCCGATGGAATAGTCTTTAATGCTTCTTCTGTGGAGATAATAACCACCGGCAGGGTCAGAAGCGCCAATGTCAGCGCTGCCCAGATCAAGGCCGGCTGACCCCAGACCGGTCTACTGCTTTCAAAGAACAAGGAATCAATACCACCGCCAACCCACTGAATAAAAAAGCCGAGGCCAAACAGTCCAAAGACTATCGAAGGTACACCGGCGAGATTATTGATAGCCAAATGTATCAACCGTGTGCTCCTGGAGCCAGGTCGGGTGTATTCCTGCAAATAGATGGCAGTAAGAACCCCGATCGGAACAACGGCTATCGTCATCAGGATAACCAGCGCCACGGTGCCGAAAATGGCGGGGAAAATGCCACCGGCTTCCATCCCTTGCTCAGGCGGATGCGTTAGAAACTCCCATGAGATAACTCCGATTCCACCGTAGATGATGTTGAACATGATTACTGCCAGTATGGCTATGATGATCAGCACTGCCAGGAAGGTTAAACCGCGCGGGAGCAGTCCGCTGCTTTTTGGCTTAAACTGATACGTCGCTGAAGACCCAATGGCAACAGTCGGTCTTTTGTCTGCTGCAACATTCATCCCGTCTTCCCCTGGAACCTTTCTTTCAGCTTGAATAGGACAACGTCACCGGCGAGGTTGATTATGAAGGTGAAGACGAACAGCAAAGTACCAATGAAAAAGAGCACGTTGTAATGCGAGCTGCCAAAGACAACCTCAGCCAGTTCGGCGGCGATGGTCGCTGAGAAGGTTCGCATGGAGTCGGTGAGGCTTATCGATATGATGGCCGCATTCCCGGAAGCCATCAGGACAATCATCGTCTCACCAATGGCTCGCCCGAACCCAAGAACCATTCCCGCGGCAATACCCGGCAGAGCTGCAGGCAGGACCATGGTGAACGATACCTGCCAGGAGTTGGCCCCTACCGCCAGCGCGGCATCGCGCAATGACTGGGGAACGGAGGTCATGGCATCCTCAGCAACTGTAAATATGATCGGTATGACTGCAATACCCAAAGCGATACCGGCGTTGAGGGCGTTCAATCTAAATGTCAGGCCAAGCGTCTTCTGCAGCGCAGTGGCCAGGACCAACAAAGCAAAAAAGCCCAGTACCACTGATGGAATCCCGGCCAGCAGTTCCACCACCGGCTTGATAAGTTCACGCATCCGTTTGGAGGTAAACTCGGATGAATAGATGGCTGCCCCGACGCCCAGCGGGACAGCGAAGAGCATGGCCACCAGCGCCGCTTTCAACGTGCCGAGAAACAGCGGCAGGAGCGAAAACTTGGGAACCTCCGATTCGGGCTGCCACTTCCACTTTGCCGGTCGGCCCTCGTGATAAACCTGTTTTAATGTCAATTTGTCAAGACTGGCTTCTTCCTGCACTTCCGGGCTGGTGAAGATAGGTGTCACCTCTTTGAAAATGAATACGAAAATGAGTAGAACAGCAGCCAGGGCGGTGAATGCAGTCGTGGCAATAAGTTTCTCACCGAGAAACTCTCTGAACTTTGATTTAGGCTTGAACTTATACCGTTCCATGTCTTCACCAAACTATGAGGGGAGGGAACGGTCCCTCCCCTGGGGAAAGCAAGGGGTGGAGAGCGGAGGGTGCATTGTTATTCGACAACATTTGCCTTGGCCAATTCCTTTGGCAGCGGGATGTAGCCCATTTTCTCAGCCAACTTCTGCCCCTCAACAGATAGTACCCAATTGACCAGAGCCTTTATTTCACCCTCAGGAGCGCCGTTAAAAAACCAGTACAGCTCGCGGGAAATCGGATAGGAACCGCTGGAGACTGTCTCGACATTAGGTTCCACCGCAGCCGTTGTGTCGTCCCGTTTTACTGAGGCATACTTAACACCTTTAGCCCAGGCGATGCCGCCGTAACCGATGCCGTACTTATCCTTGGATACAGCATTGACGACCGCCGCCGTACCGGGAAGGGTCTGGGTGGCATCGGCATAGTCTTCCTTGTCAAGTACATGTTCTTTGAAAAAGGCGTAAGTGCCGGAGTTGTTCTCTCGACCGTACAGGATGATCCTGTGGTCCGGGCCGCCGACCTCTTTCCAGTTGGTGATCAAGCCAGTGTAAACGCCTTTCAGTTGCGCCAGTGATAACTCCCTTACCGGATTGTCCGCGTGCAAATACACAGCGATGCCGTCAAGAGCGACTGAGACGCGGTAGGGTTTGATCCCTTTCTCTTTTGCCAGCTTGTACTCCTTTTCCTTCATATCGCGCGAAGCTTCACAAATGTCAGTGGTACCGTTGAGCAAAGCTGCGATACCAGTCCCGGAACCACCACCGGAGACCTGAATTACGACGCCTTCATGTTTCTTCATGTATTCTTCCGCCCATCGCTGGCCCAGACGTACCAGAGTGTCGGATCCCTTGATGGTGATGTTGCTTCCAGCGGTGATCCAACTGCCAACCGCCAACAGTAACAGCAACATTGTGATAATGATCCTTTTCATACGATCCTCCGTTTCATTTTTCGCCTTTTTGTAACAACCATTTTGTTAGGGTTTCATTAGCAAATTGTTTTTTTCCTGTTTGGTTACTTGAATTTCAACTGCAAATCAACCTGTAACCGACTGAAATCCGATTCTTCCTTTTCCAGCCCCACAGTGTTTACAAAGTAGGTTACGTCGAATGCCGTGTTCTCGGCAACCTGTACCGAACCGCCGATCTCGTGACCCTTGGCGTCGGTACCGCCGCCACGGAAGTCGGAGTCAGTGAATGTGCCCGCTACAGCATCTTTTTCAACCTCACGGTAGATATAGTGGAAAGCCCATGATCCAAGCTTTTTCATTTTGCCAACATGAATCCCTGCCAGCCATCCGTTGTCCAGGCTGTCAGCAGCGGTATTGGTGACGTAGTCACCTATGACCACAACCGGAATGTCGTTAAACTGATGAGTGATCTCGGCAAACAGTTCGAGAAGCTCGTAGTCATTTACATAATACCCTGAATCATCAACCGTGTTACCCATCGGTTCCTCGGGGTCAAAGAAGGGTTCAAAGCCGGCCGTGTTGACGTAGTCAAAGAAGCCACCACCGACGGCAACACTGGATTTCTTATCATCCAAGTGGTATCTCAAAACCCCCTGACCGGCAGCCAACCAGGAATCGTCGCTTGAGGAACGCTCTTCAATCCAGAACCCAGCGCCAATCAGGGTAACGGAAAGGTTCCGAAAGTCCCTTTGGAAGGCGGCTGCCCCGCCTTCTGGATTACAGTCTGAATCCCACAGAAGCTCCGATTCCCCCGGTTTGAAAAACGGATTCTTGAACTTACCCCCTTTGATTTTTAGCCCCGGAACCGCCTCATACTTCGTTTCAAAGTAGGCCAGGTCAAGCATAAGGTTCTTGGTGGAGAAACCGTTATCCAGCGTCTGGTTGGTGGATACTGGATCGTCGGAACCAGTAGCCAGTTGAAAACCAACTTTTGTGGTAGCAGAGACGTTAGCTTCGACACCTATCCGGGCGCGCAGCCGATGCCGGTTACGGGCATCTTCGCCCTCCTTGCCGATCATCTCATGCCGATAGCGAAAGTCTCCCTTCACCCTAACGTTGTCCCACCACTCACCGGCGGCAGCCGTGGTGGTCAGCATTGCCACAGCAGTCAATGCCATTAGTACTGTTTTCATCCGCATTCGTCCTCCTTAATTCAAGGGGATTGACTGTGTTGAATTACCATATCAGCTCTTAGCGAAATCAGCTTGTATCTCCCGTTCAGGATCATTGCGGTCACCGCCGTGAACCTTTTGGGGCTGAGCGCCTGTAAGCTATACGGATGCCAGAGCTCCTTCTCTCCCTTTGTTGGTTTATACGGTTGCCTTGACCGTTTTTCGTGTTCAAACATCATCATGTTTCTTTTGCTTCTGTTTCTTTGCGGGGAACAAACAGAAGTCGTGTTAGGAAAGTGTTAGGGAAGCGTTAATTTTGTGTGATTTTTTGGTCGGAGAGGCGCTTAGACAACACCCTTGGGAGATCGCAGAGGCAGGTGAATTGTAAAAACGCTCCCCTCATCGAGAGTACTTTCCACACTCACCCGACCGCCATGCGCCAGTGCGATATGTTTGACAATGGCCAGTCCCAGCCCAGTGCCGCCAAGCTCCCGACTTCTGCCTTTATCAACGCGGTAAAAGCGCTCAAAGAGACGCGGCAGGTGCTCTTGGGATATCCCGCAGCCGTGGTCTCGCACAGTGATCCTGATTTCACCTTCTTGCTCAGCCGCGACCACTTCGATTGACCGGCCCGTTTCGCTGTACTTGATGGCGTTGTCGATTAGATTGATGACCGCTTGTTCAACGAGGGGGGAATTTATTTTCGCCTTGAGGTAATCGTCGCACATTAGGTCAATTTTGATTACCTTTACCGACGCCTGAACTTCGCAGGCCTGAACTGCAGCCTCCAGAGCCTCCTTAACGCGGCTTTCTTCAAGTTGGATTTCAGCTTGTTCTGTATGCTTCTCGATTCTCGAAAGATCGATGAGGTCCTCAACAATCTGATTTAACCGGTCGGCCTGGCGAGCCACTTTAGTGAGAAAACTTTCTGCATCCTGTGGGTTTTTCAACGCGCCATCAAGAAGCGTCTCCACGAAACCTTTAATGGAGGTGATGGGGGTCTTAAGTTCGTGGGAAACGTTGGCGACAAAATCACGCCGCAGATTCTCAAGTTTTCTTATCCGTGTGATGTCATTTAACACCAGCAATGCTCCAATGCTCGCTCCTTGAGCATCCTTCAGAATTGTGCCGCGCACTTGAAGGTACCGTTCTTCTGCTCCTGTCAGAACAATAGCCCCTTCGACCGATCGTCGCTCGGTCAGCGTTTGCGTTATCAGAGCCTGTAACTCTGTATTGCGCACTGCCTCTTGAATACTGCGTCCCTTAGCGTCCTCAAGCGACAGGTCAAGTAGACGGGCAGCAGCAGCGTTAAGATTGATGACCCGTTCATTAGTGTTGACAGCCAGGACCCCTTCGACCATACTGGCCAGAATTGCCTCCCGCTCGTTTCGTTGTCTTACAGCAGCGCGGATGCGGTCATCAAGTCGGGCGGCCATCTGGTTCATAGCCTCGGCCAGCCGCCCCATTTCCTCCGAGTTCGGCACTATCAGTCGGTAATCAAGATCACCTCTGGCAAACTGTTCGGCACCGATTCTCATTTCTTCCAAGGGACGACTGATACGGCGGCTGACCCACAGGCTTACGAGAGCAGCCAGCACTGCAATCACCAGTCCGCCCAAAGCAATCCTAACGCTGACCCCACGCATTGCGTCGTCGACCGATGTCACGGGCAGCGAGGTCCGAACAACGCCCACTATCTCATCGTCGAGGGTCAAGGGGATAGCGACGTACATCATGGTCTTCTGTAGTGTATTACTATATCTGGTGGATACCCCTGGTACACCCGTCAGAGCTTCTGCAATTTCCGGCCTGCGGCCGTGGTTTTCCATCTGGGCTGGGTCTTCTTCGGAATCACCGACAACCTCGCCTCCAGGGCGTATCACTGTGATCCGAGTTGCGGTTTTGTGGCCGAGCTCTTTGCACAACAAATCCACCCGTGTGGTATCGCCGGAGGCAAGCAGGATTGCCACCTGCTTTTCTATGAGTTGGGCTCTGGCTTTGAGGCCAGCAGCAGTTTGCTCATGATAGAAGTGGCGCAAGGAGCTCGAAGCGTACCAGGTGATGGCCACAAGTGCAACAAGTGTGATCAGCAGATAAGATGGATATAACTGCCAGAGCATCCTCCTGCGAGACATAGCTACTCCCTGAACCTGTATCCGACACCGCGGACAGTTTCAATATACTTCCCGGCTGGGCCGAGCTTTTTACGCAGCCCAACGATCTGGACATCAACCGACCGGTCAGTGACAATGGTGTCTTCACCCCGAACTGCATTGACGATCTGATAGCGCGTAAAAACCCACCCCGGCTTCCTGACCAGAGTGTGAAGAATCTTGAATTCGGTGAACGTCAGCGTTACCGGTTTACTGCCGACCGACACCTCATGCCTTCCGGGAGTTATGACTAAATCATGTGCTCTGATGGTGTCCGTTTCGTTTACCGGCTCGGCTGCGGCCCTGCGAAGGAGGGCTCGCACTCTGGCGATCAATACTCTTGGGCTAAATGGCTTAGTGATGTAGTCGTCAGCGCCCAGTTCGAGGCCGGTCACGATATCGGTTTCTTCACCTTTGGCTGTCAGCATTACGATCGGGATATGCGCAGTCCTGTCATCGTGCTTTAGAATCTTGCACACCTCCAAACCGTCGATCCCGGGCAACATCAGATCAAGGATAATGAGGTTTGGCGGGTCGTCTCGGGCAGCTTTCAGACCATCCTCGCCGGAGGTCACGCCTGCCACCCGGTATCCCTCGATGGTGAGGTTGTAGGTAATAACCTCCAGTATGTCCTCTTCGTCTTCGATAACCAGGATTTGCTGTCCAGTCATTAGCTGTTCCTAAGTATCCCTTTCTCACATGATCATAATTATGTAGGTTGTTACCGACTTTCGCAATAAGGAATTCGGCCTACTTCAGGGCTCGATCAGACGACATAGCACCTTTGATTCTTAGAATCATAGCCGATAATGAAGACGATAATGGAAACTGTGATTGAGAAAGTGGCACAGAATAACTTTGACGGATTTTGGACCATGTTCGACAAGAGATGGGCCGAGTTTGGAGGTACAGTATTCTATATACATCCGTTTCAAGGCTTCTTTTCCAAACAATTCGCAGATGAACTGACTGAGAAAACAGTCAGGAGTCGGTTGCATCGACAGCTTGAGGACTGGGGCAGATTTGCACAACAGGTACCACTATTCCACGAAAACCACCCCTTTCATGACCCAAAAGATCCAACAAGTTTGAAACCAGTCTTGATGCTAACGGAGGAAGCAAAAAAGTATTACTGGTTTATCATTGGAGCGTACTACAATCTCTGTTGTCTATCAACTTACAAGCAGACAATTGAAGAGCTTGTTCTTGCAGTGAATCAGTACCTGCGTCGAGACATGCCTACTATGCCGGATTCGACCAAAGAGCGGGCGTATGAAGCATTTAGAAAGCTTCTCAGCGTTAGTAATTCATTCCTGCTCGCAGAATGGACTCAAGAGCTGATCCACAAGGCAGTATCGAATCGTGACCAAGACTTCTTTGTTCTTATGTCCAAAGCCCTGACATGTGACATGCCCTCCGAGCATTACTATGTTGCGAGACAGTGGCTGGGTACAGCTCTTCTGTGGTATCTTGGAGGCAAGGATATTAAACCCCGGCGCAGATTCCTACGGTTCCTTAAGGATAAATCAATCATCCCAGAGCAGAAGGAAGAGGAACCCTTCAACGCGGACCTTTCCAAGTTAGGTCTTACCAAAGACTTAAACATAACAAAATAGCCCCCTTTCAAAATTTTTCCGTCTTTCCTTAAGTTTGCCCATCTTGGTTTCGTGTCTACACAAGAACCTCGATATAGCGGCAAGCGAGCCCAGCTGATCAATGAAACCAGCAAGCTGTTCCAGACAGCCTATGGCTTTCCTTTGAGTCGGTCGGATGCTGAAGAGATTGTTCGTTCGATCGCACAATACAGCCAAGTCCTTCAGGAAATCCACGTTGCAATTCCGCATGAGGTAAAGAATGAGCGCAAGATCAATGAGTAGAGAATCCTCAGCAACCTGTAACAGGGCACCGATTACCGTGAGAATCTCACATTTTGGGGTCGTATTTGCACCCGATTACCAGGGGAAAACTCCGGGAGCTTTCCTGATATCTGGTCAGGTCGGCACCGGGAAGCCACGCGACACTTTGCCGGGGAAAGCACACCTTCTGCCGGTAGAATCGCCAATCGCAGGATTCTTCCTTTTAGTTAACTTGAAGACGACAAATAAGTGGTCAAGTCTATATGCCCCAACCGAAAACTGATAGATTCAGGGATGTCGGACTGGCTGAGCACCGGTATGTCCAGGAAGGTGAATTAGCCTGTAGGCAGCAGGTAGCTCGCTACCTAAGAGAAATCGCTCAACACAATCACTCAGACTGGATACTGCCAGGTTGGGAGAAAGCTGCTCGACACGCGTTGAGCCTTAAGAAACAGGCAGACCGGTATGAAACCTGTGGCTTGGAGTACGCAATGATCGGATGTCGGGAGTGTGGACATCTTTTGATTGGCCGCAGGCGCTGAGAGACCAGAATATGTGAATGGTGTGCGCGGAAGTATGCAGCGAGAATTCGACGAAAGCAGGTGGGGTTTGCTAAGCAGTTGCAATATAAGGCTGGTAAACGTGCTATGTTTCTCACACTCACCAAGAAAGCACACCCGATGTACCGTCCCGAAGCGTCTGACGCACGACGCCTCTTCAGGGGTTTCCGAAAGCTGATGAAAAAGCTCTGGCCAAAAAAGCACGGGTGCGGAGCTTTCGCTGTCCTCGAAGTCGGTAAGAATCATAACCTTCACATCCATGCTCTGATCTACGGTCATTACGTCCCACAAGACACGATATCAAAGCTCTGGCTGAAGATCACCGGTGACAGCTCCGTTGTGTGGATTAATGAGGTCCGGGGAGCGAAAAGATGCATCAATTACCTTCTCAAATACATCACCAAACCACATAAGTACAAAGACCCCAAAGATACAGCCCATTTCCTGGACATGATGATCGGTGTGCGTAGGATACGCACATATGGCATCTTCTACAACTACCCCTTGGCCAGAAAGGATGCCTGCCCGTGTCCTTTGTGTGGTGGCAAGCTTAGGTATTGCGGGACCGATGAGGGACGGAGGATACCCAAACACGCACTGTTTTTTGATGAGGCAATGAAATTGGCTGAAACCACAGTCAACTAGTGTATTGTCCCAGAAATAACTTGACAGCGGGATTTGAACTTTTTAGTTTGGGACATGAGCAATATAGCAAGACCTCTCAAGTTAAATGGCGGGCAGCGGCGGGAATTGCAG
>Ga0315543_1001903_pt1 | contig 21415 bp, 25 predicted proteins | sample SalMarSW160210MG_2_FD_203098 | JGI IMG/M metagenome (GOLD analysis project Ga0315543, IMG submission 203098) | Salt marsh sediment microbial communities from the Plum Island Ecosystem LTER, Massachusetts, United States - Salt Marsh Sediment SW1601-210 ...
GTCAACTCCCAACCCATCAGCACGGTTAACAATAACAGCCTCGGTGCCATCCTGACAAACGATCACCCGATTATCAGTCATTACCCCGTCAAAATCATAAACAACGAGATCAATGTCCCGATAATTGATTTGTGCGGGATAATGAATCATTTGTTTAATCCATAATTGCGCATTATGACCTCACAGAGTTCAATATCCGAAGGCTCATCTATCTGAAACATCTTCCAGAATGCCATTTCCGTCATCCCAATCTTGTCTCCAAGGCGGTTGTCGTGTTGTCTTAATACCTCAGGTTTAAATAGGTAAAAAGACCCATTTTCGATATATTGTTTGCGTATCTCCTGGCGACGTTTTCGATTCCTATAATCATGGTTTACGCTTCTCAACTTTCCGTCCGACATTTTTTCCCAGAAGAATAAGTTTTCGGCCACACTGCAGGAGAACATCGAATCGCATCCCTGTTCCTGAAAATCGTGAAGCCCTCGCTCTATATCGCGCGCTTCCCGCAAGGGAGAGGTCACTTGGGGAGCGATGATAATATCAACATGTCCTGCCTGGTTTTCTATGATTTCCAAGGCATGAAGCCACCCGGATTCAGATGTGGCTGCATCACCGGAAAGTTCATCGGGTCGACATATGGTCTCGATTCCGCAGTTTCGGCCTATGGAAAGGATTTCTTCACTGTCCGAACTCACCCAGATCGAATCGATCCCTTTTGCCTGCTGCAACTGCTCAATCGTCCAGACAAGTAAAGGCTTCCCACAAAAGTCAATGATGTTCTTTCCAGGAATCCCTTTTGAACCACCCCTTGCCAAAATGATTGCGACAACGCTTTTCATAAGCAGTTATGCCTTCCGATGAGACTCGAACGGAATATGCGCTCTGAGCTTCTCAGAAATGGCAATTTCTTTACGATTCATATTCATCTTGCCGTCTCCCATGGCCTTTTCAATCTTTCGCACAGCGCCAACCAGTTGACGAAATCCTGCCGGTGCAACTGAAGCGGCCTGGTCAGAACCATACATAGCACGATCAAGGGTAATATGCCGCTCCAATGATGTAATCCCAAGAGCCGCTGCTGCGTAGGACACCGCAAGACCAACTTCGTGCCCGCTATAACCAACATCGCATTGATATCGGTCACGGAGTGTCTTGATACGATTCAAATTCGCATCCTCATCATTCATTGGATAGGTCGAAACACAATGCATAAGTTCAAAGGGACAATCTGCCTCTTTGAATATTTCTACAGCCCGGTCAATCTGTTCACATTCCGTCATTCCAGTAGAGATAAATGTATGCTTCTTTTCTGAAGCTACTTCTTTAATCAAATCCTCGTGAACGATCATCGCAGATGCAATTTTGTTGTATTTGCAATCAAACTTTCGCAGAAATTTCTGGCTTTCAAGATCCCATGCTGAGGCAAACCATTCAATCCCCTTTTTCTTGCAATAGATATCAATCTCCTGATATTCATCCAGACCGAATTCAAGCCCTTCCTTCTGCGCCCGTTGTGTTGTCCCCCAAGGGCTTTCCCGTGGCGAGTCCAGCATTTTCTTTGTATAGACTAAATCAATAGTCCTTTTCTGAAACTTCACCGCGTCAGCTCCAGCTATTTTGGCAACATCAATCAACTGTTTTGCAATTGCAACGTCTCCGTTGTGGTTAATTCCAATTTCGCCTGTAATAAAAATAGACATCAAAGTCCTCCTTTAATTAGTATTAGCATATCCCGATAATTGGTTGCATGAAATCTTCAAACCAAAAGCACCCAATAACTTTTCTATAATTCATTCTTTTGGACTTACTAATTTACTTATTCACCACCCTGGTTATTTATCCACCAGGAAATCTTTTCTGAAATAGATATTGCTTCATCTTTTGAGCCGTCATACCCTCTTTCAAAATGGTAAGCCTTAGATCTGGAATCGATTGGATTCTTAGATTCATGTATAGCCACTGATTCGATATTTCTTAAATCCACATCAAAAAGATTGGCTGCATACTCCTTTGGCAAAACATCCGGACCATAATATAAGAGGTTCTTTTCAAGTGCTATTGCCTGATAACTGGTCGATGACATACTCGAAGCGATCACACATACTGCGCCAGACATTAAATCGAACTGATTTGTGTTAAGATCCATAAATCGAACATTATTTATTGATTTAATTTTCCTATAAAATTCAATTGATCTTGCAAAGCGCTGATGGTGACGAAATATGAATTGAGCAGGATGTTCCTTTACGTAGATATATACATTCTCTGGAATATTCCTGGAGATGAATTCTAGAATAGAAACATGGTTCCATGGTGAAACCCCAGGGTGCATGGTATTTTCATACCCTGAAGACAACGGAAAGTATATATATTTTTCATCTAATGGTTTTGAAGTAGATTTCAAATAATAACGACGCAGTTTTATTGCATTGTATGTATACCTTAGTTCTTGGAAATCTTCTAAAAGGACGCTTGAAAATCCAGTTCTAAATAATCCCGTTTTAATGTAATACCCGTTTGTATACGTATCAGTATATGCGCGCTTTTTTAAAAGCAATCGCACAAAACCATGAATTCTATGGAAAAGCATAGGCCAAGTTACGAATGAAGTGTTAATATCTGCATCACGGGATCGCATGACCTTTTTTTTCGCTGTGGATAAGAATTCCTTATTTACCTCGTCAAAACAATGGCCACCAGGTAAAATTGTAACTCTTAAATTCTTCTCCAAAAACAGCACGCGCGATTGATTAGGCGTATAGCCAACAATAAGGTAAGGAATATTTTCTGCTTCAAGAAGCCCCATAATCACCATTTCGTAATACATATGTGGAATATCCATAAAAATCGCACACTGTGGGCGTCTATGTTTCATCTCGTAGGACCAGAATTCATATTGTTTCAACACAAGATGATTGCGCTCCTCAAATAATAAGTCACCAGGAAACCGCTCTTGCCTCTCCATAATTTGCAGAGCAAAATAAAGGTTCTTATACATATGTTCCATATTATTCCAGTCTGTCCGGGTTTTTACTTGTTCATTACCACGAACTACATTATTATTATTGTAAAATACTGTTCCACTATTTTTGTCTAAGTTGAGTATTTTTCTTGCGGGTTCTTTAATAAATGCATTCCCAGTAAATAGGGTAACTTTATGTTCTTGTTCTAATAAACCCCTTACAATCTCAAGGTCGTATAAATCTGTGAATCTCAATAGCCAGATACCTTTAGACGATTGATCCAGTTTTTTACCTATTCTGCTCATTACTTTCTGCTTCTTAATATTGATGTTGATAGCTATGGCCTGCCCCCTAAGTTTGTACCACTGGCAAGCAGAGAGCCTGCTCTTGGAGTGAACCCATCAAACTGGACACGTTGCAGCTGAAACTGATACATGCCACGGAGCCAACTTAACCTCTTGTTCAAACTCCACCGGACTGACATAACCAAGCGCCGAGTGTAACCGCTGCTGATTGTATATCAACTCGATGAACTCGCCAATCCTGTTTTTCACTTCTCTAAACGTCCGATACTCCGATACATATACCTCCTCTACCTTTAACGTCTTTATGAAGCTCTCCGCTTGTCCGTTGTCATAGAGATTCCCTTTGCGAGATATATGGTTTTGGGGAACTCATAATACTAATTCCCAGCCTAGGGGGGTACCGCGTTGAATGTTCTTGGCGGCGTGACGTCCCAGCACATCCTTGAGATACTTTGGCGATAGTCCATACCCCGGCCGGACGGAGTGCACGTTTTCCTCAGTGAAGACCTCGCCTGCTTTCATGTCCTTTACCACGAATAACGAGCGACGGAAGACACGGCTCTTTGCCTCTTTCTCGCCTACCTCGTAGCGCACCTCACCCAATGCCTTCTCAGCCACTCGGATAGCATCTACCATTGTCTTGAACTCGCTGGGTTCAAGGGAGAAGGCGGAATCTGGGCCTGGGGCGTCTCGCGACAGGGTGAAGTGTTCTTCTACAATACACGCCCCCAATGCAACTGCCGCCACCGGAACAGCGATGCCAAGGCTATGGTCGGAAAGTCCTACGGGCACGTTGAATGCTTGGGCAAGATGGGGAATAGTGCGAAGCTTCATCTCTTCGGGTGGGGCCGGATACGCACTGGTACACTTGAGCAAGGCGATCTGTGTCGCCCTTGCATTGCGAGCTGCCTGCACTGCGTCCTCGATCTCACCTAGTGTGGCCATGCCGGTGGAGATGATAAGCGGCTTACCGGTGTGGGCCATATATTCGATCAAGGGGATATCCACGATCTCGAACGATGCTACCTTGTACGCTGGGACTCCTATTCCTTCCAAGAAATCTACCGCGGTTGGATCGAAAGCGGAGGAGAACAAATCAATGCTCATCTCGTCCGCGATTTCCTCGAGTTTAGGTTGTCATTTCCACGGCATGCAAGCTTCACTGTAAAGGTCATAAAGCGTGCGTGCGTCCCACAGTGTTCCCCCACCAACTCGGAAATACTCTCCATTCGAGTCTATCGTGAGTGTGTCAGGTATAGCGGTCTGGAGTTTGACAGCATCCGCGCCAGCTTCTTTGGCAGCTTCAATGATCTTGACTCCTTTGTCAAAGTCCTGATCATGATTGGCTGACATTTCAGCAATAATGCACAGTGGTTCACCAGGGCCGATATGTCGAGAGCCAAACAGAATGTTTTTTGTCATTATTGATCATATCCTCATCGCACAGCACGTATAAGTTCAAAAGCTTCCGCTGCCTCACACCCCACAACACTACCCCAGTGGCGGGCAACAGCGCGAAGAGCTTCGGGAGAGCGAGGGTGAGGAAACTGCCGAACTTCACTCTCATACAATTCCATTGCCTTCAGCTTCGTCTCCAACGTAGCGCTGATGTCCATGAAGATATTCGGCTGGAAAGGCTGAAACTGCTCAAAGGCCCAGTCGGTCGAGGATGGCACCTCAAAGGCGTAAATCTCCTTCACAGGGCAGCCAGCCACCGGCCGGGTTGCCGTCAGCACGGCCCGATGCACCACCACGTGGTCAATGTTCAGGTCGCCGCCGTGGTGGGTATAGATAACCTGCGGCTGCAGACGCTGGATCAGTTCCTCGACGATCTTGATCACTTCCAGCAACGGTACGGTGTCGAATCGGTTGTCGGGCAGGTTATAAAGGAACAGATCCTTCACCCTCAGCAATTCTGCTACTTGCTGACTGCACGCATGAAGGGCTTTAACCTGTGCTTGGTCGGCTTCCCTTTGCTGTTGGCAACGGGACGTGATCCCTTCGCCCAGAATGGCAATGTAGACCTTGTGTCCCTCTTGGCTCAACCGGGTAATAGTTCCACCACAGCCGAGGACTTCGTCGTCAGGGTGAGCGGCAACAACCAAGACGATCATTTCGCTACCGAATCCTGGCCAGATAAGATACTGTCCAAGCTTCTGGGGCCGCAGTTGAGAAGTAAATCTACAACGGACATGTGAGATTCAAACGGCTCCCAAAGCTGCGAATACACAGGGTGCTTGTAATTCTGGTAGACAACCCTAATACCTGCTTTGTGGAAACTTTTCTCATCAAGATAACCTCGACCGAGCGCGCCTGACAGATAGACATCAGCCCCCAAGGTCTGGCATATTTCTAGCACCAGATCGCTTTTCGTTCCCTGGACATCAAGAGTCGACGAGCGAATGAGCTTCGTCCTAATACCCAGTTGGTTAAGCAAGTAACGTGTACCAAAATCAATCAAGGAAAGAAGACAGTCCCATTCTCGACTATACATCTCCTCGAAGAACGAAGAATAGTTACAAAAAAAACGAGCGCTGTTGTAGTTTGTTTGTATTGATGTGAGATGTTTGTGACGCCAATTTTGCGTGTTATTTATTTCTACTTCCTTAATGCTCTGACCAAACCTCCCTGATGCTAGAATAGGTACAGTCAACCACATCCAGCCTTGAGCAGTCTTGAGCTTGTTTCGATTTGTAAAGCTGTTCTTCTCAAATTGCACATCATCAAGAACGACGTGGATGTCACTGACAGCGATCCGGTGAAAATAACCTAGCCATGGAAGATAGGCCGGTTGGTTGATAGAGACAATCATTTCGACAGGCCTCGATGTTGATAGTATCTAAGTCTCATCTGCATCGAATTCCCGAATATCAAGGAGTATGGCGGAATTTCAACACCATCAACGACAGTTCCCGCTGCAACCACGGAGTGATGACCAATCCGTGCTCCTCCCTTGACTACTGAGTGACAGCCGGTGAACACATTGTTCTCAATAGTAATAGGCAATCTCTCTACATCATCAGTAAGTCCTATAGTCTGCTTGTAAGAGTCCGCGACGTTAATTGAGACGAATGAAGCAATGTTGTAGTTGTCTCCAATGATCACCTCTGCTCCCTTAGCCCAGACTTCTGAGAATCCGCTTATGAATACGTTTCTTCCAAAGGTAGTCTCCCCGCGTATCCAGACGAGGGGATGGAATGGATTCTCGCGATTGTCAATACATGCTAAGAACTGCTCCTTGAACCGATCTTTATGCATCAAGTTCTGTATGAGCTGGATCAGCTTGGCTTGAGGAGGTCTCATGGTGCTGTCTTGCCCCTTGCTCCTTCAATATCTTCCCACTGTAGTGGCTGTCCGGCACGGATAGCACGACTGGCCCTGCTCCGAATCACAGCTTCCCAGTGCCTTGGTTCAATGCCAGATCCTGGGCGTCGTATGTCAACCACTTCTGGCGTGATTGTTTCACCAGCCTCGATGTCCTTCAATGAAACAATGCTCACACGATTCGCCATCTTGTTTTTAGTCTCCTGAGGTGAAAGAACCTTTTCTCTTGTTCCTAAGCTGTTTTCTATACGTCGCGTGGCTCTGAGCAACCAGGAATATTCCTGCTCATCTGAACACAGCTCTGCGTCGGGTCCTTGTTGGTTACCTCGGACCCAGAAATGGCGCTCAATAGCATTGGCACCAAGTGCAACTGCTGCCAATGCTATCTCTGGCCCTATTGTATGATCCGAGAACCCCACAGGGAGCCCAAACTCCTTCTTCAGGGTTAGCATGGTTCTAAGATTCACATGCTCGGCGTGTGTCGGGTAGTCCGAGACGCAATGTAGTAGAAGAAGCCGATGATTCAGCTTTAACACCTCTTCGACGGATACGCGGATTTCCTCAAGTGTAGCCATTCCAGTCGAGAGAACGATAGGTTTCTCTGTTCGTGCAACTTCACGGAGTAAGGGGATATGGCAGGCTACATCGGAGCCAATCTTGTAGGCTGGCACATCCAATTGCTCAAGGAACTCTAAGTCATGGAGATGACCAGGCGAAGAGAATGCAGTAATACCCTTCTTGTCAGCGTACCTCAGCAGTTCACGTTGTAGTTCCTTGCGCGGTTCATACTTCTTGAATAACTCATACTGCGGTATGTTGCCTGTAGTATCCAAGTCAAAGACATTGTCTTTTGTTGTTATGGTGTCGGCTTCAAACGTTTGGAACTTCACGGCCTCGATCTCGACGCGGATGCAGGCGTCAACGATCCTGTGAACATCCTCAACACTATCATAGTTCCCCCCCACCTCGGCCAAAAAATAGCAGGGTTCTCCATCACCAATTGCACGATTTACGATACTCACAGTTCTCTTTGTCCCTGACATAGCTTACCTCCTTGTTACTAATCCGAACGCATTAATTGAACAACAAACTGTATACCTTGACCATGGGGCGTGCACTGCTACTCGATCAATTTTGCCTTCGTTACCGGTGTTTGGAAACTCTTCCATATGCAATATATAGGTGGGAACCATGTACCTAGGCAAAGCGTCCTTTAGATGTTGTAACAAAATCTTCTCGTCTACCAGTTCGCGATTAATAGATGTATATACTAGAACAATATCTTCACCAATGTCAGGATTCGTGACACCAAGAAGCCATAGATGCTATGATCTTGTCATGCTTACAGGCTTCCTCCTCGATCTCGGTCGGACTGACGCAATAGCAGTAAGTCTTGATCATGAAGTCCTTGCGTAAGATAAAGTAGAGTTAACCTTCTTCGTCTGCCTTCACGAGGTCGCCGGAGAACACGACCCTCTCTCCACGAAACTGCGGTATTTGTCGAAAAACCTATCCTGTCTTCTCTGGAGCATTCCAGTACCCCTTTATGGCACACCCACCGCGGTGGACTAGTTCACCAAGGACAGCAGCTGAGCAAACGTTAACGTAGTCGAAGTCCTAATTGCGGTTGGCCGACACCTCGGTTACCACATAAACAGGCTCATCTGGACCAATACATTGGCTGTTCATCTCAACAAACGAATTCATATCCCATCTCCTTTACTTGTCCTGTCTTCAAGAAGCAGCTGTAGGCGCAGATAAACCTTGCGCCCCTCATGCATAAAATAAGCGCCTGGGTATGGATGGAAGGTACGCGCTCTAATAATATTGATTAGTTTCCTGGCCGTATAGGTGCGATCTAGGTCAATATGGTCAATTTGTTCAACGTTTTTCGTGAGGTGAAAGGTTCCGCCTCCCGTACGTTGTGGAACCCGAGAAACCTGGCCTGAGCGGATTAGAGGCCACTTTTCTTTGAAGAGTGCAACGCACAAACGCTCCAACTTGTGGTACAGCGTCTTACCAGTGTCAAGCGGCTCAATTGGTATCTCCTGTTGTGCAATGAGATCTCCTGTGTCTATCTCACTATCAACATAGTGCAACGTAACCCCAGCTGGTGTTCCATCTAGAATGCTCCACACATTGGGATAGGCCCCTCGGTTGTAGGGCAGATACGCTAGGTGTACATTGATAACGCCTTCGGAAAACAAAAGAAGAAACTCTGGGCGCAGGATGTAACCGAACAGAACTGACAGCCCAATGTCCGGTTGCAGGGCTTTAATTGCGTTTACAACACCAGGCTTCTGTAGCTCTGAGCCGTTGAATACATGCTCTTGACGGACCTCCGCGCTTTCAATGATCTCGTCACCGTATCTTCGTTTCTCAGCTGGGTGAACTACTAGCCCAACAAGTTGCTCACCCTCTTCCTTAAGCCACTTGGTAATTTGCCAGCCCACCCAATTATTGACAAGAAGTAGGATTCGCATTGCGTTCCTTCAGGTATCTGGCTAAGTTTGTGTTTGTTTCCAACAGTGTTGTCGCAACCCTTTGGTTCCCTGCTCCGTCTACCAGCGTGCGTCCCAAGTGCCTCATCTGGGAACGGCTCTGTCGGTCATTCAGTAGCCGCACCAACCTATTGGTTACCTGTGAGCCCGTAACATTCTCGAACCAACCTAGGTTGAGCGCCGCGCCCGCCTCCGTCAACCCTTTTGCAATACTCTTCTGGTTGTCCGCAAGAACAAGAAGAGCGCTGGGCAGCTCCATGAACGCCATCTCCCAACAGGTGCTGCCGGCCCCCGACACAGCCACATCGGCCCAGGCCATCAATTCTGGCATGTCTTCTGGGGACGGCAAGAGGCTGATAGGTAATGGTGAATGTTCGACAGCTTCCTTTAGCAAAGGCATGTGTGGATTAGATGGTCCAATAACAACCTTTATTTCAAGGTCTTTTAACTTTAGCTTATTCATGGCGCTGATTATCTTCAGTGTTATGTTATCAGGGTCGCTGCCACCTAATGTGATCAACACCTTGCGTGCTACGTCAGGAATCTCTCGCTTCCAACCCTTCCACTGCAAGAACTCGCGTCGGAGAAGCACGTATTGGGTACCTAATAGGAGGTGGGTACTAAGCTCACATTCGTAGTGCAACTCATCTGCACGGATATTCTGGTTCAACACAATGTCGGCGTAGTAATGCTCTAAGTGAGCTATATCATCAATCACAAGCAGCGGATGTCCAGCCTCTTTAACTTGGCGTTGATAGGTAGAATCAAAGTAATATCCGTCCAGCACCACCCATGCGTTTGGATGTGTCGCTAGCACCTGAGAAGTGACTTCCCAATCAGCAGGATCGGGATAAGATCGCTCTAAAGCGACAATCCGGAACCCTTCGTCTGAAAGACGCTGCAGCAAACCGGCGCTTTCACAAACTGTGATGAAGACCACTTCTCCGCCAGAATCTTCCCAGGTTTGTGCCAGTGCCAAACAACGCGTTAGATGACCGGTGCCTATACGAGTACTTGCATCGGCACGGATTAGCAGAGCATTTTCAGTCAACTAATCAGCCTCCTTGCTACTACTATCCATCGGGGCAATCTGCTCTCTGATTTCCTTGATGTTGCCGGCTATAACCGGAACATACCCGTTTTTGATGCGCTCAAATATCTCCTCAGCCGTGTGTTCGTCGTAGATATGAGTCGTCTTATTTCTATCCTCCAACATGTCGAGAAGAACTTCACCCTCTAATAAAACCTCTCTTCGGACGCCTTCCCTAATGCAAGAACGAGGACCGGTGCATCGAAACCCTTCATAGTCCGGGAACATCTTGGCTGTCTTCCACAGAAGTTCAAAAGCAAACTCAAAACGTTAGATGGCCCCATCTCGATCTAGATCGTCTACAACATGTTCGACGGCTTGTTCCAGCTTCGCAAAAGCCTTTAGAAAGTTATTAAGCGTATAAACTAGACTCTCAATTTCCATATATAACTACCCCGTTTTGGACAATAGTCTCTCTGAATTCCGAGTCTACTTTATCGATATCAATCAAATCAACGGTAAAGATTCCAAGCCTGTCATCCAGAGCTTCTTTAAGACGGCGTTCCGCTCCGTGATCCATATCTATACCTACCATGGCAATGTCATAATCTGAATAACGGTGTGCTACACCGCACGCTCTGGAACCAAACAAGATAATCTGTTCCGGGTGCACCAACTCTGTGATGGTGCGGATTATCTCGGCAATATTTTGTTCAAACTCCATCTCTATACTTGTTCTCACCCGCATCAGGTACTGGCGTCAGCACGAATAAGGAGCGGAAAGCCATCTGGAACAGTAGCCATCAAGTCAACGCCACTCCTTCTTTTACAGCTTGTCTGATAAAATGGTTACCTGCAGCTAACATACGATCGATTTCGTCCCGGGTATAGGGAAACACATCTACTCCCAATGGTAATCCCGTTGGAAGATATCGCGGAATGCGTTCCATAAATGGACGGCTGGCCAATGACAGAATCACCAACAAGTCAGCATCGCTGCCAGGCACGGCTTCCGCTCGCGCCAGAGACCCAAACAGCAGCACCTGTTCAATCTCTGAATATCGCGCCCTCATCTGAAGTGCGATGATCTTGAGTCTCTTCCTAACCTTGTGCGAATCCAACCAGAATATTCTCACACAAGTGGATGATGGCCTGAGCATCTTGAATGCTCCTTTCCGCCTCGGGGCGGGTATAGTAATCCAGCAGCGCGCCCTGCTCAAACCCCTTGGGGTAAAGGGCCCTAATGTAATGCTTGTCTAACGCCTTGGCTTGGTCTACCAATGTTTCCGGTGGACGATATGTCCCGGGCAAGTGCGTCAGCAGCATTGTCACCGAGTGTCCCTAGGCGATGGCCCCTAGCCATTGATAGACTGCCTTAACCGCTTTCTCCGCCCCCTGCTGTGCGCCGCCGAAACAGTTCCATTCGTAATCTCCATCCTTCGAAGCATTACGGGTGTGAAACAGGTCTCGTTCGGCTTGCCGTAACCAATCGCGGCGTTTCGTTGTGGCATTATGAATCCCTCCTGTAAATCTTCAGATCGTCTTCTGCTGCACGTGTTGGTTGATCTTCAACCATTCTGGGTGCTCTTTCAATACAGCGAGTACATCTTGCCAGGAAAACTGATCGCGCCCAAAGTGATTGTAGATGCAGCGCACAAAGGTCAGGTCTTCGGGTGTGTCCACTGTCCAGCGCATCTGAGAGTAGTCTACCTTATTCATGATACCATGGATATGAAACAACCCCGGATTGCGTTGAATGTAAGGGGTGACATGTTCTCTCCAAGCTGGGTTACCATCTTCACGCCAAACTTGTTCCAACACATCGAAACGCATTACCTCCGTGTCTAGGCCGCGCGGAAACGTGCGCTTTGGGAATATGTTGCTTGCGTAATGAACCTCAGGCTGCCTTTCCAAGAACTCTCGCACTACATGATCTACGATCTCCGGATCAATCAGAGGGCAGTCGGACGTGATACGCACCACAATCTCAGCTTCATAGTCCACAGCCGCGCGATAGTATCGGTCCAGTACGTCCTCTTCACTTCCTCGAAAATAGGGCCAACCACTCTCATTACACAAGCTTACAATTACATCGTCGGCCGGGTTGACCGTCGTTGCAACCACCGCTTTATCCAGGGTCTGGGCCCGAGAGAGGCGCTTCATCTCGCGCGCTAACATCGGCTCACCTGTCAGATCCAGCAACACCTTCCCTGGCAAACGGATGCTTCCCATGTGTGCTTGGATAATGGCAATAATCTTCATCGCTTGTAAACCTCAGCTACTTTGCGAACAGCCGCCATCACGTCATCCCCGTCATCATCACTCATTTGTGGAAAGATCGGAAGGGTGATCAATCGTTCATAGGCCGCTTCAGCCACCGGGCATAATCCTGGCCCCGTACCGAAGCGCTCACGATAGAAGGGATGCAGATGCACTGGGATGTAGTGGACGTTGACGCCGATGCCTTCGGCACGTAATGCGGAGAACACTTTTGACCGTGTTGCCTGCAACTGCGCCAGATCTAACTGGATCATATAGAGATGATAGGCGTGAGAGACATCATTGCGCACCCCTAATGGTTCCACAGCCGGTATCTCGGCAAAGGCTTCATCATAGCGCTGGGCAATCTCCTGGCGGCGCTTCACCCACTTGGGCAACTTGCGTAACTGACTGATTCCTAGTGTACACTGCAGATCAGTTAGCCGGTAGTTGTAGCCCAGATCTACCATCTCGTAGAGCCAGGAGCCTTGCCGTTCGCGTTGACGGTGATCGGTTGTAATGCCGTGATTGCGGAAGACTCGCATGCGTTGTACCAAATCCGGGTCATCCGTGGTGATCATGCCGCCCTCACCGGTAGCAATGTGTTTCACTGGGTGAAAACTAAAACAGCTCAGATTCGCCAGCGATCCAACTGGCTGCCCTTTGTAACTGCCACCAAGCGCGTGGCAGGCATCAGCTACCAGGATCAGACCGTGTCGGTTTGCTACAGCCTGAAGCGCATCGTAATCGCACGGCTGTCCACTGTAATCCACGGCGATGATCGCCTTTGTACGCGGTGTGATCTTCGCCTCGACCTGAGCAGGGTCAATGAGTAGTGTGCCCGGATGTACATCGGTAAAGACGGGCGTGCCGCCTTGAAAAACAATGCAGTTAGCGCTTGATGCGAAGGTCATAGGTGACACGATTACTTCATCACCCGGACCGATACCAACAGCGTACATTGCCGTGTGCAACGCAGACGTCCCGTTGCTCACCGCCACTGCTTCTTTTGCCCTCACAAGGTCTGCAAAGGCCTGTTCAAATTCGTGCACCTTGGGACCGGTGGTTAACCAGTCGGACCGTAATACCTCGGCAACCGCTTGGATATCTGCTTCATCAATCCACTGATGCCCGTAAGGCAAGAGATTCTTGCGGACAGGCTTACCACCGTCAATCGCCAGTGTATCCATCGACTTCCTCTATCATTTTTTGAAGCTCTTCTCTGGTCAACCAGTGTTGGTTATTGTCACTTGTATATCGAAATCCTTCTGAAAGCTTCTTCCCCCCATCAAGAAGGCTACTATCCCAGAAAGGATATTCGGGTTCAATAACAAAATGATCTTCAAACTCCCTTGCGTGCCAAGCCTCCTCTTCGGTGAGTAGGACCTCGTTGATTTTTTCTCCGGGGCGAATCCCGGTGATCTCCTTTTGAGCACCGGGAGCGATGGCATCAGCTAGATCCATAAGTCTCATACTCGGGATTTTGGGTACAGAAACCTCGCCACCTTGCATTCGGTCGATACAATGTATTACGAAGCGGACACCTTGTTCCAGAGTAATCCAAAACCTGGTCATCCTCCCATCCGTGATGGTAATCCTACCGTTCTCGCGTTGCTTAAGGAATAGAGGAATAACACTGCCGCGGCTGCCAACTACATTGCCGTACCGCACGACGCTGAATCTGGTTGCTCGCTCTCCTGTATACGTATTCCCTTGCACAAAAAGCTTCTCTGCAACAAGCTTGGTAGCGCCGTACAGATTTATAGGGTGTACGGCTTTATCGGTGCTTATGGCCATCACCTTCTCGACATTGCTGTCTATAGCAGCATCGATCACGTTTGCCGCACCGTGAATGTTGGTTCTCACTGCCTCAATTGGATTGTATTCGCAAGCAGGAACTTGCTTTAGGGCAGCTGCGTGGACAACGACATGTACTCCATTCATTGCCCGATAGAGTCGCTGCTTGTCGCGGACATCTCCTATGAAGAAGCGGAGTCGGGGGTCATTCTTGAACTGCTGGCGCATTTGCAGCTGTAGAAGTTCTCCTCTTGAGAATATGCGAATTGCCTTTGGGTCATGTTCTTTCAGGACTATCTCAGTGAACTTCTTCCCGAAGGAACCTGTTCCGCCAGTTACTAATATAATTTTACCTGTAAGGCCCATTAGATATCATCCTTATACGATCTGTTCCGCTTTCCTCTAAGTTTACTACCTAATTCCCGCTTGAAAACCCGCAGTGCGTTAGTTTCAAAGAATTCAGCACGCCCATACCTCTAACGGATAGTTCGCAGTTTAAGCAGCATTTGGCGCTTTGCCTTTCGCATGTTGTTATCCCTGGTTCGATGTTGCGCACTACTTTACTGCCCCATGCCTCTATAGTCAAAACCAACCCCTAACTCCTCCATCTTGTTTGGGTTCAGTAGATTCTGTCCGTCAACTACATTAGGATAAGCAAGCAGAGTTCTCACCTGGCGATAGCCTAACTCCCGAAACACGGTACTGCTATATCGATAAACCCTGACCGCGACTTTCAACTATCTGTCCCCGAGCGAAGAAATAGATCCGATCGCAACCTTCTACCGTTGTCGATCGATGCGAGATGATAATGATCGTCTTCTGGTGGGACAGGCTGTAGATTGCATCCATGACTGACCGCTCTGTTTGGCTATCCAAAGAACTCGTGGCTTCATCGAGGACTAAGACGCCTGGATTATGGTAAAGCGCACGAGCAATTCCAATACGCTGCCGTTGCCCTCCACTCAAGCGCACTCCCTGTTCTCCAACATAAGTATCATAGTTCTGGGGAAGCTCGGTTTCGATAAAATCATGAATATGGGCGATTGAGGCTGCCCTCTGAACTGCTTTGTTGTCAATATTCTCCTTTGGAACACCAAAGGCAATGTTCCCCGCCACCGTATCGTCACTTAAGTAGATGAACTGAGGTACGTAACCAAGGTTATTCTGCCAGGCCCGCATCCATCCATCATATATGTCAACCTTGTCTACAAGTAACTTGCCCGCCTGGGGAACGAGTAACCCTAAAAGGATATCAACTGTTGTCGTCTTGCCTGACCCAGTTTCTCCAACTAAGCCCACGGTTGTGTTTGCGTCAATGGTTAGACTAACCTGGTCTAAGGCTGGCTTGGTTGTCCCTGGGTAGTAGAAAGTGGCTTCCTCCAACTCTAGCCTTTGCTTCAAGATCAATCGATCCTCGCGATGTTGTTGGTGTCCTGAGTTTTCGCCTGTTGTAGGGGCGTCGTCAGCTGACACGAGTTCGTCATAGAGGTTATCGAGAGCAGCGACACTGAAGCGGATTGTGGTAACACCAGAGAAGATATTGCTGAAAGCTGGCACAAGGCGATATCCTGCAAAAACATACAGCCCCAACATTGGAATGGCTTCTTGAAGAGTTCCCCTTGTAGTCAATAAATATAGTGTGGCTGATAAGATAGCGCCAAATGTCATCACTTCTAGAGCATAACGAGGGATACTCGCAATGGCTGCACTATTTGCCTGATAGACTGCAAATCTTTTCGAAGAAGCTGCATACTGCTTCAAGAATACGTCTTCCTTGCCCAACAATTTTATTTCCTTAATTCCTCGAAGAACTTCAGTAGCGCTTTGGTATCGAGCTCTGTTGGCCAAGACACGTTTCTTACCGATTTGAGCCAGGTAGCCTCTTGATAACATATATATTACCCCATAGATCCCGCCTGTGCCCGCCGCAATTAGAACGGCCAACAAAGGATCGATGACAAGGAGCACAACGACAATAAGCAAAGTTAGAATAACGGAAGCGAGTAGTTGCAGGCCTGGCATTAGCAGTCCACCAATCACTTGTCCAATTTCAGAGAGGATGTTCTTGCTTAGATCAGCAGAATTGCGTCCGAGAAAGAAGCTGTAGGGTCGATCAAGATAACTGTGGAGTAACCGCCTAGATAAAGTATAGTTTCTCATCGACACATACCGAAGCCGCAACCAAGTGACCGTGGCAATAGATGCGTTGCTAATGAGTAATATAGCAAGTACTGCTAACCCCAATACGAACAGGAACTGATTTGTGCTCGTGAATCCGAAGAACTCGTAAACCCAGTGAAGCGCCGTATTGCTCTCGATTGTACTTGGATTTGAAGCCACAGACAGAAACGGCATGATGGAGACAAGGCTTGTCATCTGCAATAGCCCTATTCCCAAGGTAGCAATAGCTAACAAGTATAATTGCCGCCGCTCCCTCTTAGAAAGTAGAGCAGAAATCTTACGAATGATATCTACCATTTGTTGAGACCTCTCGTTCTCGTTTCTTTGACTTTATGCCTCATGATAGCCTTCCTCCTGGAGACAAGATGACGAGCTATTTTATCTGTTGACCATCCCTGTTGATGGAGCTCTCTGGCTTTCTTCCTCTTTACAAGGAGCAGCTCTTTCTGCACGATGCCCTAGAATACTAACTCTGCACCTTCATACCAAAACCAAACAGTAGTCGCGAACGTCGTCAAGCAGCAGTAGAAAGAACTTAACGACTCAACTACTTGACTGCCTTTCTCTCATCTTCACATACCATTTGATCGTGTTCCTCAATCCTTCCTCCAAGCTCATCTGCGCCTCGAAACCGAATTCTTCCTTTGCCCTTGAGGTATCCAATCTACGTCGTGGCTGGCCATCCGGCTTGGAGGCATCCCACTCGACCTCGCCCTCGAAGCCTGACAGATCCTTTATGAGGTAGACTAAGTCCTTGACCTTGATCTCTTGACCTGCACCGAGGTTGACTGGATTCGGCTTATCATAGCGTTCTGTCGCTAGGAGGATCCCTTCTGCAGCGTCTTCGACGCAGAGAAACTCACGTGTGGCCTCTCCTGTACCCCAGGCGACGATCTTTTCATCTCCGCGATCTCTAGCATCGACGAACTTCTTAATGATCGCCGGAATGACATGAGAGAACTCCGGGTCGAAGTTGTCCCCAGGGCCATACAGATTCACCAGCAATAGATAGATACCATTAAATCCATATTGCTGGCGATAGGCCTGAAGCTGTACCAGAAGCATCTTCTTCGCTAGGCCGTAGGGAGCGTTGGTCTCCTCAGGGTAACCATTCCAGAGGTCGTCTTCTTTGAAGGGAACGGGCGTATTCTTGGGATAGGCGCAAATTGTTCCCACACAGACAAACTTTCCGACGCCGAATTGTCGTGCCTGCTCAATGAGTTGGATCCCCATAATCGCGTTATCGTAGAGGAACTCACCCGGGTACTTCTGATTGGCCCCGATTCCACCTACTACCGCTGCCAGATGGATCACGATGTCAGGTTGGGAATCCTCGTACATCTGGATGATTGCTTTTTTCTCCCGTAGATCATAGTCTTTGCTCCGAGGAATAAAAATATGCTCACAGCCACGCTCCCGAAGCTTTTCCACTACATAAGAGCCGAGGAAGCCCGCACCGCCGGTAACCATAACTCGCTTATCCGCCCAGAAAGGCTGGCTGACGAGTTGTGTATGCTTTGAGTTCTTTGGGTTCCTTGGGTTCATAGAGTTAACTGCTCCCCTTTGCTATGAGCACAGAGTTGAGTAGTTGAGTGGTTGAATAGGCAAATCCGGAACATGGTCCAGTAGTTAAGTTGTTGAGTAAGACCGTTCCCCCACTCGACTGTGTTGCCCTCAACTATTCTTCCTTCCTTTCAGATACTTGATATAGCCATTCAGCATGCGGATGATCTCGAAGACCCGCTCTCTAAGCCTTCCAAACTTCTCCTCATCGATGTAGCTCTCGTCAAGGGCTACGGCAAGGTGATCTACCAGCTCAGACAGCGAACCTCTAGCCTGCCGACAGAACTGGATATTCTCTTGATAGTAGAACCTGCCGTAGCCTTCGGCTATGTTAGCGGTGACCGATCGCGAGGCGCGGAGAATCTGGTCCGCTAGTCGAAACTTCTCAACAGAGGGAAGTTGCCTGATTAACTGCGAAAAGTCTTTTCTTAACTCCCTTCCTTTCTGCCAGACTTCGAGATCTTCAAAGGTCGATATCAATTTCATTTGGTTCATAGTTAAGTTGTGGACTAGTTAAGTTGTTAACTAGGAACATCCCCCAACATCCAACTAGCCCCTTTGCTTGGATGTCTTTTCCTTCCTCCTTTTTCTTGCCTAACTATTTAACCATTCCCCACTTAACCACTCAACAATTCTCTAGTCAACTGCCTTTCCCACTCAACAATTTCCCTACTCAACTGCTCTCCTGGTATTCTCATACACCGCCTTTACGCTCTTATCCCACTGGTGCCAGCCCGTGAACTTCTTCTGCAGAATACGTTTGCCTTCACCCGGCGGGGTCCCCCCTTGCGCGACAATATCAGCATCTACCATAATGCGCACAAGTTCCTTGAAGGTCACTTTTGGTTCCCACGCAAGCACCTTTCTTGCCTTGGATGCATCCGCGAGGAGAACATCTACCTCCGTCGGGCGGAAGTAGCGTTGGTCGATCTGTACGTGCTGTTGTTGGTCCAGGTCCACGTACACAAACGCCTCATCGAGGAACTCCTGCACAGAGTGGGTCTCACCGGTACCGACAACAATATCATCCGCCTCGTCTTGCTGAAGCATTCGCCACATTGCTTCCACGTACTCTGGCGCGTAGCCCCAGTCTCGTTTGGCAGCAAGGTTACCCAAGTATAGCTTATCTTGCTTCCCGCCCAGGATTCTCGCGAGTGCTCGGGTGATCTTCCGGGTGACAAATGTTTCGCCCCGGCGCGGCGACTCATGATTGAACAAGATGCCATTGCAGGCGAATAGATCATATCCTTCTCGATAATTCACCGCCATCCAATAGGCGTATACTTTCGCGCAAGCGTAAGGGCTCTGCGGATGAAACGGAGTAGCCTCACTCTGCGGAGGGGAAACTGCGCCGAACATCTCCGAACTGGACGCCTGGTAATACCGAGTCTTAATCCCACTTCGACGGATTGCCTCCAAGATACGCGTCGTGCCTAACCCAGTAACATCACCGGTGTATTCCGGAGTATCAAAGCTCACCCGAACGTGTGACTGTGCCCCCAGATGGTAGATCTCGTCCGGTTTCAAGTTGTAGGTTAGGTTCGAGAGCTGCTCGCCGTTCGCCAGATCTCCATAGTGCAGGAGTAGGCTTACCTTAGGCTCGTGTGGATCCTGATAGATATGATCGATACGATCCGTGTTGAAGGTGCTCGCACGACGAATCAATCCATGAACCTCATAGCCCTTATGCAACAGCAACTCAGCCAGATAAGAACCATCCTGGCCGGTGATACCTGTTATCAAAGCCCGCTTACCCACTATGAACCTCCTTTACCGCGCTGTAAAGCCAAAGGCTTCTTAACTTCTTGCGTCCTGTGCTTATCCATCGCTGTTCTGCTAATCCGCAATTTGAGTCCCCAGGCCCATTCCGTTTTTCTCTTTTCGCCACTTCCAGGCTGTATCTACAATCTCATCTAGTTGAGTAAATTTCGGCTCCCAAGCTAGCTCTCGCTTGGCTTTGCTGGGATCGGCAACAAGCACGGCCGGATCGCCTGCGCGTCTTTTGCCTTCTATTGTTTTGATCGCTTTGCCTGTTACCCGATGACAGACATCGATTACCTGACGCACAGAATACCCACTGCCAATACCTAAGTTATAGGCTGTGCTTTGATGCCCCTTATCGAGAGCTTCCAGTGCGAGGATGTGAGCATCCGCTAAATCATTGACATGAATATAATCACGAATACAGGTACCATCCGGAGTTTCGTAATCTGTGCCAAAGATCGTGATATGGTCACGCCTGCCAAGGGCAACATCAAGCACGATCGGGATAAGGTGAGTCTCTGGATTATGGTCCTCCCCCAGTTGTCCTTCGGGGTCGCAGCCTGCAGCATTGAAATACCGAAGGGCAATATAGCGCATTCCATAAGCATAGCAGTAGTCTTCTAGGCTCTGTTCCATTATCCACTTTGTTCTTCCGTAAGGGTTCTCGGGCCGTTTGGGATGGCTTTCGGGGATAGGGGTAATTTCAGGACTGCCATACACAGCGGCACTAGAGGAGAATATGATCTGTTCTACCCGGTGTTCTCGCATTGCTTGAAGTAGATTGAGGGTTCCAATGACGTTATTCTGGTAGTACTTCTGTGGGTGTTCTACCGATTCACCAACACGAGCAAGAGCAGCGAAGTGCATCACAGCATCGATATTGTACTCGTCAAACGTCTTCTTGATGGCACTGGGATCTAGCAAATCCGCATGGACAAAACGCTCAGTAAGCACGGCTTCACGGTGGCCTTCGGAGAGGTTGTCAAACACTACTATCTTGTAGCCATGTTTCAGTAGCTGTTTCACTGTGTGGGAGCCAATGTAACCCGCGCCACCGGTAACGAGAATAGTCGGGAGTCGAGAGTTAGTTGGGTTCATAGGGTTCATGGAGTTCATAGAGTTCGTAATGTCCAACGTCAACAGAAAAAAGTCGGGAGTCGGCGGTCAATGGTCGATAAACGTCCGGGGTCTACCATTGTATTTTACACAGGTGACGAGCATGCCGTTGTTAAGTAGAATATCTACTTGACGGGGGTGTGGCTCACGGGGTCCGCAGGCCTGTAACAAGGTACTGCTCGGTTCTGAATTGCCGCCCCCTAAAGAGTTTATTGGGTTTGTTGGGTTCATAGGGTTTGTTGAGTTCAGAACGTCTGGGGTCAGACCTTCATTCTTCGGATCTTGTCCTCTAGTGAAGCAGTAACAGGTAATAGGTAATGAGTGACAGGAACCAGTCCAAAACCGTGATGAGTGATGAGTAATGGGTAACGTAAACCCATTATTACGCTGGATTCCGGCCTTCGCCGGAATGACAGGCGCAAGACCCGACGCTACAGAATAACACATCGAGGATCAATGTCATATTCGTGTAGGATCGTGTTTATGTAGCGTCGTAGCTTGCCTGCGACGTTGCCTCTAACGTCGGACACAGGTTCCGACGCTACACACGGTCTGCCGACTGATCTATCTAGGCAAACCATACCTATCCGGGTGGTTGTCTACTCCCAATGC